>Ga0310690_10007213_pt1 | contig 14392 bp, 6 predicted proteins | sample AusTroGonzalo_MG_2_FD_207661 | JGI IMG/M metagenome (GOLD analysis project Ga0310690, IMG submission 207661) | Bovine rumen microbial communities from tropical cattle in Woodstock, Queensland, Australia - Gonzalo_04 (v2) (version 2) | ecosystem: Host-associated > Mammals > Digestive system >...
TCGCGCGTTTGGCCGTCTCTGGCTTTGCCGCCTGGCGCTGCATCCATGCGTACTCCGCGGAGGACTGCGGGATGCGTTCCTGCTCGTCGTCTACGGAGTAGCGGACCGTCTGGCGGTTGCTGTACCGCTCCTGCATCCGCTCCAGGCTCGGCTGCTTCGTGTACCGCTGGACGATCTCGCCCCGGTTGGCGTAGCTCAGCGGCAGCACATCCCGCACGGTAACGCTTGCTGTGCTCCTGGTCGTCCCGAAGTCTTGCCCGGTCAGTCTCAGGTTGTCGATTGGTGCTTTGCTGTACTTATTGCTGCTCTCAAAAAGCAATACAGGAACGCTCGAAACTCCCACACGGGCAAGCGCCGTTGCTCTGTGCCGCCCCTCGTGCCCAATGACCTCGCCCGTCTCCTCGCCGGTAAGCTCGCTTTTGTCATAATTGATCCTGAGCTGGAACGGCTGGTGAACGGTTGCCTCCTTCAATTCCTCTAATTTCAGCCCCTCCGTCTCATGTTCAATTCTCTGTCGGCCCACCGCGCTTGTCGTGAGCTCCAAAAAATCGGACGGTGACATGCGAACAATATACGCCTGCGCATACTCCGGGCTGTTCGGCGCCGCGTAGTCTTTCAGATACTTGTCAACGGTATCTTCCGTCAGGATCGCCGTCTGATTGTACTGTTCGGCCTCGTCGTCTACGGAATACCGGATGTCCGGCGTCTCCGGGTTGAACCGCTCCGACAGAGGAATGACGTTGCCATCGTCGTCATAGGTGACGGGCTCGTTGCTCTTGATCTGATCGCTGGAGAACGCGAGAATGATGTTTGCGTCCGCACCCTGCTTTCCCACTTTCCACTTTTGCCAGATGCCGTCAATCCCGGTCGTCGGCGTCAGGATGTCGTGGTAGAAGTCCATCGCGCGCTCATAGTCCCGGATGCCCAGCGCGTTCATAATCTCATACACTACGTCGGCGTCGTTGTCCTCTTGCCGAAGCAGATGATCCGCCACGTCGGAATAAACCGCGCTCATGCTCGGATAGTCCGGCGTATAAACGTAGTTCGATACCCATGTATCGGGCAGGGCCTCCTTGACGCTCGCGTAGTCGTCCTCCTCCACCATGCGCTGCGCTTCTTGCAGGCAGATCGCTTTGACAAGGCGTGCGAGCTCGGACCGTTTGATCGTCTTTCGGTCTCCGTAGGCAGGGCGTTTTACGTTTGCATACCCGGCGATCTTTCGGTCTCCGTAGGCGCTCGCCACTATCGGCATATCCGTCAGATAGATGCCGTACCCCTCCGCCGTTCCGTTCGCCCCTCCGTGCCCCTTGGTGTCGAACACGGTAAAGTCTGCTTTTGTTCCGTGATATACGGGCATCAGCTTTCCGTCCGGCGTCCGCACTTTGCTCTCCTGCATGGCCCGCTCCGCGGCCTCGTCCACCATGCGCTGCGCCGTCTCCATGTCGCCGCCGTCCACGGCCTCCATGTAGGCGCCGTCGTCCACCGAGTAGCGCCCCTTGACATTTTCGCCGCCCTGTGCTACGCTCTGCTCAGATGCAGAGCTGATGGCTGGTGTGACCGCTCCCCGAAGGTAGGCGCTTTGGGTGACGCCCCCAGCGGTGGTAGGCTCTGCATTTGCCTTTGTCGGAAGTTCAAAAGTTTTTCCGTCCGGTGTAAGGATGCGATGCACCTTATACCGGTTTCCTTTTGTCTGCTTCACGACGACGGCCATGTTTCCGCGTTTTCCGTTGATGATAACAGGGGCCGCGATTGTCACGGTATCGTACCCTCTGTGGTCGTGGTCTATGTGCCCGTCGATCCGCTTTCCCCGTTTCAGCACATGGAACAGGGCCTCATACGCCGCGATCTCTGCGTCAGTGTTCATGTAGTCCACGCTGCGGTTGAGCTGTTTTTCTTCGACATCGACGCGCCCAAGCTCTTTTGTATCGACGTGGAACCCCCTTGCTTCCCACGCTTTTACAAGGTCTTTTTTTATTTGGTCGTTGGTTCTCCCGTTTCTGCCGCTGCTTTGAACGGTTGCTGCGACCGGCTCTGCGTTCAGCATATCCTGTGCCCGCTGGAGCTGTTTCTTTACCGTGTCCCCATCTTCGTCGGACATGAAATACCCGGCGTCCTCGTCGTCCGCGAAAACGGTGGCGCTGTTCCCCGTGTCCGGCTTCGTCGCCCGGCGCTGTTCCGGCGTCATGGTCCGCCTGCTTGCAGCGTCCCGTGCCTCGATCTCTCCGGCCGTGTTGCGGTAGAGTCCGTATGCTTCGTCTCTGACATCATGCTCCGCCTGGCGCTGCTGCTCGTTTGCCCGGTCAAATACGGCATCCTGATATGCAGACAGCATATCGCCGTAGCCCTCCGCGTACAGCTCCTCCTCGATGCGCGCCGCCGTGTCGTAGTCCTGGCTGATGTTGGCGCGGTTCATTTCCCGGACTTTGTTTTTCACGTCCTCCGGCATGGCGTCAAAGGCGTCGCGCACTCTCGCGTCCGCCTCGTCAAGCCACATTTTCCGCTCCTCCGTCAGCTTCCCGGTCCAATACTCCGTGCTGCTTCCTCTGGCAAAGCCCTCTGCCTTTTGGATCGCGTGCTGGATTTCGTGGATCAGTGTGTCCTCCGGCGCATTGCGCAGCTCGTTCGACAGTCGGATCAGGTTTTCGCTGCGGTCGTATTCGCCCCGCGTCCCTCTCGGCAGGTCGGTAAACTGCACGCCCGTGTTGCGGAGCTGCGGGTATGCCCGGAAAAGCTCGTCGTGCTGGATGATGTCGCCCAGCGTCGCGCCGCCGTTCGCCAGCTTGTACATGCTGACCGGCACCACGCCCTTGTACTTCTGATCCAGCTCGCGCATCCGCGCCAGCTCCTCCTCGCTGGCCTCCAGACGCACCACGGCCTTGTCCCAAAGTTCCAGGTACTCCCGATACTCCGGGTCGTTCATGTACGCCGCGTCGCCCTGCCGGCGGTATTCCATGCCGCTGTCGTCGATCTCGTAGCGCCACAGGCCGTCTGCGCCGCGGAACCATCCCGTTTCCTGCCGGATGTCCTCGGCGTCCACGCCCTGCATTTCCAGCCGCTCCGCAGTCTCCAGCGTCTCGCTGTTCGCTCCGTTGGCGTTCCGTCCTGCGTAACTGTACCGATCGGGCGGTCCCGTCGTGCGATCCGTCGCGGCCGCGGTCTCGTCGTTGAAGCCCCAATACTGGCCGACTCCGGCGCGCGCCGCGTCCTGAAAGACGCTGGTGTTCGCACCGAACGCATTGATCCCGGCATAGGCGTCGGCCAGCAGCTCCTCCAGGATGCGGTTCATGGCGTCCTCGTATTCTTGGTCCGTCATGCCCTCGGTGATGTCATAGACCCCGTAGAGCTTGCTGACGTAGACACTGAGGACCTTTTCCATCTGCTCCTCGCTGAACTGGCTGATGATCTGCCGCCGCAGCGCCTCGTTCATGCCCGGCGCGTGCTGGCTCAGCGCATGGTATAGCTCGTGGTCTCCAAGCTGTGTCACGGTCGCGCTGCTGTGGTCGCACTGGATTATGATGCGCTGGCCCGTGAAAACCCCGCGCGCCGTTCCGACGCCGCCGTCTTTCTGGCGGAACTTGATGCCGCCCAGCACGTAGACGACCTCGTAGCCCGTCCTCGCTTTGATCTTCTCCGCCTCGCTGCGCATTTCCTCGTCCCACGTCTCGCGCGGCTTGACGCGGTTTCCCTTGTCCTCGGTCCCTCTGCCGATGCCCAGCTCCGCGGCGCTTACTTCCGGTAGAGTTTTTGCATCAGCCCGCCGATCAACCGCTGTTTGAGATTGTCCGGCAAGCCCCCGGAGCCTTGCGCCTGCGCTCTGGCGTCCAGTCTGTTCTCCGGCACCCTCGCCAGAAACCCGTCCTTGTCCTCCACCAAGTATGCCGGCTCCGCCCCCGTCTGGAGCTCCGGCAGGCTGAGTCCCCGCAACTCCTGATCCTGCATTTGCAATTCCTCCGTTCATATCGTTTTGTGTTCCCGCCGGCGCCGCCTGCGGGATTTTTTCGTTTTGCGTGACAGCAGGGGAGACCTGCGCCGCGTGCTGCGCGTCGATCTGGCGCGCTGTGTTGACGGCTTCGCTCGTGAGGTTTCCCGTCTGCGGATTATAAAGCTCCCGCAGCGCCCCTGTCCCGCCGCTCCGGTAGGCGTCGCTCATGAGCTGCGCCGCCGCCATGGGGGAGATCGTGCCCTGTCGCACGTCGTTGTATGCCGACACATAGGCGTCGATGATCGGCGTGTTGGTGTTTCCCTCGGTTCCCTCCGCCTGGAACGCCGCGAAAAGCTCCGGGTTCGTGATCTCCAGCGCGTCCGCTATCGGGATGTCCCCGTTGTACTGCGCTTTCCACCCGCCGTTGTCCTTTGGCGCGGTCCACAGCAGCTCCGCACGCGCCGCCTGCTGCGTCTCCGGCTGTATCGTCGGCTGCTGGACCGGCTGCACGGTCGCAGGCTGCGTCTGCGTCGGCTGCGTGATCTGCGCGGTCGGCTGCACCTGGGTCTGTGCCGCCTGCGTCTGCGCCGTCGTCTGCTGCACCGGCTCCGGCTGCGTTCCCGCCGCTTCCTCCGCCTCGATGGCAACGATGTTGGCGCGGTACAGTCTGCCCAGTTCCTCCGCCGTCGGCGTCTCTCCCGCCTCCAGTTTCTTGTTCAGCGCCTCGGCCAGAGTGCGGCTCTCCGTGCCCTCCGCGCTCTCCATCCCGGTATCGACGACGCCGCGCACGGCCTCGTCGCCCAGCTCCAGAAACCACGTCCCGGCGCTCTTTGCCCGCTCTGCCTCGTATTCGTCCGCCGTCGGCAGCGCCAGCCCGTAGTAGCCGTCCGCCCGGCGTTTCGTTTTTTGGCGCGCCTCGTTCGCTGCGGTCCGCGCTTCCGGCGAGAACATGCCGTATTTGCTCATGGCGTCGTAGGCCGCGTCGATGCTCTTGTTGGTCTGCTTCGTCTGCATCTGCCCGCGATAATTCGCTGCGGCGTTGACGGCGATGCTCGCGCCGGCCAGCCCGCCGCCGGAGATCGCGCCGCCGAGGAAGTCCAGCCCCATCTGCTGCGCCTGATCCATGAGCACGCGCCAGAACGCGCCCTTTTCATCCAGCTCCGGGTTTTCTTCCTGCAACTGCCGCATCGCCGTTTTCCATTCGCTCTTGTCCTTGGAGATCAGCACGTCCGCGAGCAGGTTGATGATGTCGCTGCCCACCTCCTCGCTGCCCTCTGCCAGCACGTTTTTCAGGAAGTAGCCCGCGGCGCTTTTCGTCAGGGCGCTCTTGTCCAGCAGCGCCTCGATGCTGAACTTTTCCGTCAGGACCTCCGCCGCTCCGGCGATGGTGCCCAGCGCGAACGCCTGCTTGTCCGACAGTCCCCGCTCCTTTGCGGTTATCACGGTGTCCGCCGCGGCGCCCGTGCCCATGATCGCCAGCGAAAGGCCCTGCGCCACATTGACGGCTTTGGAGCCGACGTTGACCGCCGCGGCCTCTCCTGCAAATCCGCCGGTTATCAGCGTGGCAAGCAGGAAGTTCGCCATGCTCATTCCGGTCTGATACAGGAACGATCCGGCCTTGCCCCATTTCCCGCCGTTCTCGATCTTCTCCGATACGCCCGCGCGGATGTCGCCCGGTACGGTTGTAAACCTGTTATACCCGGCGTTCTGGTCTATACTGCCGTCGTCCGCAAGGTCCGTGAGCTGTCCCAGGTAGCTCACGCCCCGCAGCGGGCTCATAATGACGCTGAACGCGCTGGCCTCTCCGGGATGCTCCGCGGCGTACTTTTTCCAGTCCGCAGATTCCGTGACGCGCCTGCGTGCGTTCAGCTCGCTCTGGATCGTGTCATAGTATGCCTGCGCCGCGTCCCTGCCCTGCGTGTGGTAGAGATAATTGAAAATGGCGATCTCGTCCTCCGTCATTTCTCGCGCCTCTGCCTTGTTCTCTGCCATGCCGCCGTAGAGCGCGCCCAGCGGGTTCATCGCCCCGCCGTAATTGTTCATCGCCGTCGCGGTGATAACGTCCTGCGCCTCCGCGTTTCCGTTGATGGCCTCATAAAGCGGATAGTTCCACTGTTTCGCATAGTCCACGCGCTTGTAAAGTGGTACGCTTTTTGGGTCGTAGTCCGTCCGGTCGCTCGTGTAAGCGCTCTGCTGCGCAAAGTCCGGTCGCTCTGCCAGCTCCCGGTAGTTCTCCATCGTCCTCCAGGCGTCAAAGTCTGCCTGATCCGCGAACTGGCTCCACCAGCTCCGCTCCGCGTCCCAATCAGTCCGCACGCCGGCCAGAAACTGCTCCTGCTCGTCCAGCGCGGAAAGCAGCGCGTCCGCTGTGGCCTTTCCGTACATGGACTCCACAGCGGCGCGGTTATTCCTGTAATAGCTCCGGGCGTCCTGTATGCGGCCCGTGAGGTTGTTGATTCTCTCGTTGATCGTGTTGGTGTAGGCGTCCAGCATGTCCGGCGTCTGATAGGTCCGGCGCTGGACGCCGATGTCGTCAATGATCTGCTTTGTAAATCTGTTGATGTCGTCGGGGAGCGTGTCATAGTTCGCGTCGTGCTGCATGGCGTTCAGCCGCTCCGCGACGCTCCTGCTCTCGGAAGCGGGGGCAGCGCCCGGCTGCCCCTCGCCCCGTTTCATTCTTTCAAGCCGCTCCTGGATCGTGCTCATGGTCGCCGCCTCCTCAATATCCGAACATCCGCAGGATATAATCCGCTTCTGCTTCCGTGATACTTCCGTTTTTCAGGCCCTTGTCCAGCTCCGCGCTCGCAAACGCTTGCGCGTTCTCGCTCCTTCCGCCGTTCACCATTTCGCCAAGCGCCGTGTTATACACATACTGCGCGCGCGATCCCAGCTCAGACGGAGAGGTGATGCCGCTCGGCTTGTTGAAGTAGTTGCCGGTATATCCGGCATCTTCGATCTGCTTTTGCGTCCAGCCCTCGGCCAGCAGTTGCTCGATCACGGCGTCGCTGCGGTCGCCGTTGCGGAAGCTCGTGACGGCATTGGAAAGGGTCGGTTCTTCTGTCGGGCTCCCGGTGTAGCCCGTACTGCCTCCCGTGCCGCCGCTCCCGCCGCTGCCGATGGGCGCGGTCCTGCCAGCCGCGGCCAGCGATGCCGCCAGCAGCGCCTCGTTGTTCGGCGTGATGCCCAGCGCCTCCAGATAGGCGTTGTCCCCGACGTTGTAGCCGAGCTGCGCCAGCGCCATCTGGTTCTCCAGCGCCTGCTGCTCCTGCTGCTGCCGCTGCTGCGCCGCGGCCAGCGTGCGGGTGTAGATGGTGTCGCTCTGGCCCTGGAGGTCTCCGAGATAGCTGCGGAGCATGTTGTAGCCGTCCAGATACTCGTTGTATGCCTGCCCGCGGTCCGCCGTCAGTGCGCTCAGTGCGTTCAGGCGCGCCGCCGTCATGCTGTCGTAGCTGCCCTTTTGCTCCTGCCACTGCTGCCCGCGGTCGTTCATCATCGCCGTCAGGATGCCCTGCCGCCGGTTCACGTCGGCGTTGTAGGTGTCCAGCGCAAAGCCGCGATCCGTGTTGTACTGCCCCAGCTCGTTCAGGTAGCGCGCATAGTCGAGCTGCTGCTGCTGGTTCACGGCGCCGAGGTCGGACAGCTTCATCTGGTAGTCCTGGAGATAGCGGTCAAATGCCTGCTGGTAGAGCGTCGGGATCACGTCGGAGAGCTTCGTGGCGTAGTAGTCCCCGGCCTGCGTCGCCGCGTTGACTGCCGCGGTGCTGGCCCGCCCGCCGCTGCCGGCGCTCGCCTGCGCCAGCGCGTTTGCCGTCGCCCGGTCGCCCTCGCGCAGATACGCCTTTTTATAGCTGCCGTACACATGGTCCGTCGCCGGGTCATAGGCAAAGCCCTCGCGGTTTACCACCCTGTCGAGCATTTCCGCCTGCTGCTGCTCGTAGGGGTTCGTGTAGACCGGCGCCGTCTTGTCGTAGGCAAACGGCGTGATGCCCGCCACGTCGTCCAGCGCCTTTTGGTACGCGGTCTGGTTGCCGTAGTTGAACGTGAACGGCTGGATGTCCACCACGCCTTGCAGCGCCTTGTTGTAGGCGTCCTGGTTTCCGTAGGCGAAAGAGCCGTAGCTGCCGATGCGATCCAGCGTGTCGCCCACCTTGGCGTCGATGGCGCTGGTGGCCGTCTGCGGCGTCACGGCGTAGTATTTGCTGCCGTCCGTTCCGCCGGTGTAGGCGCCGTAGCTGCTCCTGATCTGGTTTGCCGCTTCGTTCGCCAGCAGCCTCGCCTCGTCGGTGGTGGCGTTGTTCCAGTCCTGTTTCAGCGACAGCAGGCTCAGGCCCGCCTCCGGGTATGCCCGCGCCAGGTCGAGGTCATACTGCGAGAAGTTGCCCAGCAGCCCCGCCGCCGTGGCCGCCTTTTCAAAGTCGTCATAGGTGTATGCCATTTCCTAATTCCTCCCCGTTTGCGATTTCAGATCCGATCCGGTGTAATACTCCCGCGCGATGGAATAGATGCGGCAGCCCCCCGTGCCGGTGATCTTCATGCGGTAGTGGTCGCAGCGCCGCGGGATGATGGGCAGGACGTAGCTGCGCTTGACGCCCGCCGGCATGGCCTGTCCGGCCTGCACCCAGTCTCCCGTGCTGTCGAATTTCAGATAGACGGTCGCCGTCGCGTTGGCGTCCAGCTCCAGCCGGATTTGCAGACGGCTCACGCCCTTTTTGTTCGGCTCGTCGTCGGTGTTGTCCCCAAACTCCGCGCTCCATTGGAAGTCCGCCTCCGCCGTTCCGCCGGAGGAGAGGATCGTGCCGATCAGCTGCATCTTGCCCGCGCTGTCGAGCATGTAGGTGTCGCTGTTCAGCCGGCAGAAGCCCACGGCCTGCGTCGTGTCCTCGATGTGCCACATGCCCTTTTGCGTGTCGTAGACGGCCAGCTTCCACGCCCCCGCGGCGTCCTGGTAGCTGACGTAGTATTTCAGCCCGTCGCTGCCGCCCACGGCGTTTTTCTGCCGCTCCAGCCCGAACGCCGCGCCGATGGGGCGGGGGATGCCGCCGGCGTAGGCCACAAAGCCCGCGGGGGAGAGATAGAACAGCGTCTCTCCGGCGATGGCGAGGCTCTTTGCGCTCCCGGATGCCACGCCCAGGTCCGGCCCGCCGTTGACCTCGAAATTGACCGGCGTGCTGCCGTAGACCTTGTAGATGTGGTCCTCCTTGAAGAAGATGGGGTAGCCGAGGAAGCTGACGGCGCCCGTGATTCCGCCGATGATCCCGGCCGCGTCCGTCGGCCAGCACCAACTGTCCGTGTCAAGGCCGTCGAACACGTTCCAGTTGAACGGATCGCCCAGCTTGCTCGCAAAGATGCGCTTGCCGTCGCTGGCCCACAGGCGGTTTTCGTTCTCGCAGACGTAGCTGATCTCCGGCACGGTCCGCTCCACTTTCAGCGTCCCGCTCTCCGTGTACGGCTCGTCGCCCCCGTCCCCGTCCAGTGTGAACACGTGCTCATAGAAATAGAGCTTGTCTCCGTCGATCTCCCGGATGATGGGCGTCTTGTTGTTCTCCGGGTGCGTGGTGCAGCCGGAGATCGTCACGGCGTCCCCGGCCTTGAAGTAGCTGGACCAGGTGACGCCCGTACACTGGATGCAGTTGGCCTCCGCCGCCTCGCCGTACAGCGTGCCGTTGGTGAATGTGAGGGAAGCGCCGCTCCACCTGCTCTCCAGGCTCCCGAACTCGCCGGCCACGACATCGTAGTATTTCGCGTCCGGGAAGATGCACAGGAACGCGCCGATGGCCGCAAAAGTTTTCTTTCCGTCCGTGACCGTGCCCTTTTCCGTGCCGTTGTAGTAGAACTTGGTGCCGTCCACCCACGCCAGGCCGCCGTGCGCGGTGATGCCGTTGGCCTTTGTCAGCGTCCGCAGCAGCTTCCGCTTTTGCCGCGTCGCCAGCAGGGGGTAGTAGTCGCTCGTCAGGTTCCTCATGTCCCAAAGCTCGCCGTCCCCGGCGCCTAGGTTGTGATTGAGCCCGTCAAACTTCGTCTGCTTCCCCTTTACGATCTTGTCCGCGCTGATTGTTGGAAATCTCATTTTTCCCTCCTTATGGCTGCCATCCGCTCCCGTCGTAGATGTTGGCCTCTGCTTCTTCCCACGCGCTCCCGGTCCAGACGTAGGGCGTCGCCTCCACCCAGCCCGCTCCGTTGTAGATGTACGGTTTCGCCCCGCCTTTTACGACGACGCTGCAAGTGACGTAAGAATATGTCCCGTTCAGGAATATAACGTACAGGCCCAGCGAATACGTGCCCGGGCTCGATACGGTGTAGGACCCGGTGCCAAATGTCTCTCCGGCTCCGTCTGCGATCTGCTGCGCGACGCCGATCACGTCCACGTCCCACCATGTATTTGCGTCCGCGGACCATGCGTAATAGATCGTTTTCCCCACGGCCCATGCTGTGATGCTGGAATCTCCTGGCTGCTGCGCGCTTTTCTCGCACGTCGTCTGGCACGTCTGGCATGCAACGCCCTGACAGTTTTGACAGGACGCCTCGCATGTTGTCTGGCAGGCGTACTCGCAGGCGTCCTCGCACGCCTGGCACGCGACGCCCTGGCAGCTCTGGCACGACGACTGGCACGTTGTTTGACATGCGATCTCGCATGCCGTCTCGCAGGATTGGCACTCCTGTTGGCACACCGTCTGGCACGTCTGGCATGTTGCGCCCTGGCAGTTTTGGCAGGAGCTCTCGCATATCGACTGGCAGCTCTCCTCGCAAGCCGATTCGCAATACTGGCAATCCAGCTCGCAGAAATCCTGACACGTGCTTTCGCAGGCCTGACACGCGATCTGGCAGCCCGTCTCGCAATACTGGCATTCCAGTTCGCATGCATCTTGGCACGTGTACTGGCAATACTGGCATGTGATCTGGCAGCCCGTCTCGCAATACTGGCATTCCAGCTCGCATGTGTCCTGACAGATGCTTTGGCACGACTGGCACGCGAGCTGACATGTAAGTTGGCACGTCTGGCAGGAATACTCGCAGTTGCTCTCGCAGGTCCCTCCGACCTCACAATAGAACTGACACTCGTTTTCACACGCGCTGCACGCCCTCGTCTGCTGCGCTCCCTTTTCGCCCGCCAGCGTTTTCGGAACCGGGATCGACTCGCTCAGAGTTTCCGGTATCTCAATCAGCTCGTCACGTTCCGGGGCTTCCATAGCTCTTTCTCCATTCCGCTATGAACCGCTCGTTTTTGCTCAGCGCCCACATGACGCGGATTGCCTCGTTCAAAAGCATCTGCATCCATCGGCAGTAGACCGTCGGCAGGCGGTTCACGTCCCCGTTCACAAGGTAGTTGTTCGCCACGCATCCTCCGTCGCAAATGCGGCGCAGCTTGCATTTTCCGCAGTCTGCTCCCGTTACCTTTTTGGAGTCGAACAGAGAGGCCAGCGCCGCACGACGCTCCTCAGATACCCCGTTATAGATGTTCCCGATCCAGAAGATGCTGCTTTGCCCCTCGTTGCTCGTCATTTCCTGGCAAGCGTACACGTCGCCGCTCGGATGGACGGACGCAAAGCGCGCGGTCCCAAGCCCGCATTTGCGCCCTGCGTGGCAGCCGACGCGGCACGATCCGCAGGAGACCGCATTGTTGATCTTCGTGATGTTTCTCAGTGCCTCCTCAAACGTGGAAAATCGGATCGGCGTTTCCCCGTTCTCGTAGCTTTCAATGAAGTGGTCGCCGTATTTGCGGACCTCTCCGCCCAGCGTCTCCCACGACTCAGCGCTCCACTCCTCGAAGATGTTGGGCACCACAAAGAAGTTGCTAAAGCCGGCGCTTCGCGCGAACTGAATATCCGCAAAAAGGTTTCCGCAGGTCGCCGGGATCGTCGTCATGCGGAATGTCGGCCGGAAGTCCCGCGCGATCTCCTCCAGCATCGGCCGCAGCGCCTCGAAGCTGCCACGGCCGTCCGCATAAGGCCGGTTGTAGTCCTGCGTTTTCGCGTCTCCGTCGATGGAAAGCAGCATCCCGATCTGGTTCTCTTTCATAAAGGCCAGCCGCTCCGGCGTCAGCAGCGTCCCGTTCGTCGTGACGGACAGGTGAAACGGTGCTTTCAGCTCCTCGCGGATGTATCGCGTCAACGGCTCTATGATATTGTCCCAGCACATCATGGGCTCTCCGCCGAAAAAGTTGATGCTCGGCGTCTCGTCGTTCTGGCAGTTTCCGATCAGGAAGTCCACAACGTCCTTTGCCGTCTGGAGCGTCATGGTCTCCGGCTCCTTCTGCACGAAGCAGTAACGGCAGCGCAGGTTGCAGGCGTGCGTGACGACAAGCATGACGGATGTAATCGGTGGGTAGTTCATGGCTCAATCCCTCAAATCTTGAAATATACCGCTCCCAGCGTCCCATAGCCCGGCGTGCTGCTGTCCGGCGCGGCCGATCCATAAGGCACGGCGATCCCGTTGTTGCCGAACTGCCACATGTTTTGTGCGATGGTGTTCTGTCCGTTTGTGCCGCCGGCTGTCAGGATTTTCGTGCCGCCGATGTAGAAGTGGCCGATGTGATTGCTCCCGAAGCTGTAAACGCCCAGCGCGGCGTCCGTAAGGCTCGTTATTCCGGCAGCCCCGAACATCAGCGCAGTAAATCCCGCGAGAGACGTAATATCCAGTGTCGCGTCGCCGTCCAGGTCGTGGAATTTTGCCCCGTAGAAGTCGCCGCCCGTGATGCTGCCGCCCGTAATGACCGGCGCCGACAGCGCCACGTTGGCCGCGATCTTGTTTCCGGTGATGGTGTTGGCTGCGATCTCCGCCGCGGTGATCGTGTTGGCCGCGATCTCGTTGGCCGTGATGGTTCCGGTGGCGATCTCCGCCGCGGTGATCGTTCGCCCGGCGATCTCCGTGGCCGTGATGCTGCCCGCCGCGATCTGCTGCGCGCCGATGGTGTTGGCCGTGATGCTGCCGCCGTTGATGGTGGTGGTTCCGGCCGCGCTGCCGATGTGCAGCCCGTCGCTTTTCAGGTTCAGGACGGTATAGTTGCCCTGGCCGTCCGTGACCTGCGCCTTGATGGCGTCGGCGCTCTGCTGGATGGCGCTTTCCGCTCCCGTGGCCCGCGAGACCTCCGCGGTGATGTCGCTGGCCGTCTGCGTGATCCTGCTGCCCAGCGAGCCCTCCGCCGCGGTGGCGCGCGTCACTTCTGCCGTGATAGCGTCGGCGTTTTGGGTGATCCGGCTGCTCAGCGCCCCCTCGGCGCCCGACGCGCGCGTTGCCTCCGCGGTGATCGCGTCGGCGTTCTGCGTGATGCGCGTTTGCAGCGTGCCCTCCGCCGTGGTGGCCCTCGTGACCTCCGCGGTGATGGCGTCCGCCGTCTGTGTGATGCGCGTACTCAGTGCGCTCTCCGCGCCCTCCGCCCGCGAGACCTCCGCCGTGATCCGGCCTGCCTCGATGCTGATATTGGTTTGCAGCGTGGCCTCGGCGCCCTCCGCCCGTTCGACCTCCTCCTGCAAGGCAATGTGGATCGGGTCGCTGATGCTGGAGGCAAAAGCCTCCAGCTCAGTCTGATTGAAGTTTCTGGTTCCGAGGTTGTGCAGCATATACCGGAGCTGTTCGAGAAGCTGGTACAGGTAGTCCGTTACGATCTTGATGGACTCCTCCGTGTCTTTCCCGTTCAGGTCGGGAAAGCTGGTGTCAAGTGCTGAAAACCCGCTCGGCATTGCCTCTCACTCCTTTTTCTGCTCTGTTTCCTCCGGCCCCAATTTCTCTTTCTCCGTCTCGTCCACTTTCTTTTTCAGCTTGCCGACGCCCTTTATCAGCCAGTCGGGCACAGGCGCGCCCAGCTTTGCCGCGTTTTCGAGGATCGACCCCAGCTCTGTCAGGATGTACCACGCGCAGACGATCAGGGTGATGTAGCCCGCATAATTCACAGGGCCCACGATGCTCGCCGCTGTGGGGGAGGAGAGGATCACTTCTTTGATTGCGATGTCGCACAGCGCCGCCGTCAGCAGCGCCGCGATTTCTCCCAGCTTGTGCCACAGGCCCTCCCGTGCGATCTTGCTGGACCATTCCCCGTGTGCCTTTGCGGCGATGCTTCCGGTGATGTAGTCCAGCGCCATGCAGGCGAGGAAGATCACGACGGCGATACCGACGGTCCCCAGCAGCCCGGCCACAAGCGCGATTGCGGCCGTGATGGCCGCCTTGATTTCCGTTGCCTTTTGCGGTGCGTTCATGTTCCCGCTCCTTTCAGTCGTCCGAAAGCAGCCCGCTCTCGGTTTTCTCGTCCACGGGCCCGAACTTGCGGAACAGGACCGTCGCCAGCTCCGCCCGCGTGACGTAATCGTTCGGGCGCCCGTCGCGGATCAGGCCCTCGCGCTCCGCCCATTCCATCGCGTCGGCGTACCATGGCGCCGGCTGTGTCGCCGGCGTGGAAACATAGATTTTCCCGCCCTCGCCGTCGTCGTACTCCATGACGCTCTTTGGCTGCCAGAGCCCCGCGTCGCCCATGTCGGA
>Ga0310690_10007216_pt1 | contig 14389 bp, 24 predicted proteins | sample AusTroGonzalo_MG_2_FD_207661 | JGI IMG/M metagenome (GOLD analysis project Ga0310690, IMG submission 207661) | Bovine rumen microbial communities from tropical cattle in Woodstock, Queensland, Australia - Gonzalo_04 (v2) (version 2) | ecosystem: Host-associated > Mammals > Digestive system >...
GTGGTAGATATAGGATATACAAAGAAACAGCTTCCCCTTTGTGCACTCTGCACAAACATCAATTGACTGTGTCGGTCAGGCCTTAGATCATCAAAAAGGACCGGCATCAACCGGTCCTTCTTACTGATTTAGATTAATTTTCAACGTAAGCAGCAAAGATATTGTATGTTCCTGCAGGTACAGCAAGGTTGGATGTAAGTTCACCTGATGAATTAACAATGATTAACTTACTCATATCATGTGTACATACAGGCACTACTGAAGAAGGAATAGGCAAGCCTGTAAACAAGTAGTTACTCTGTCCTGAAGGTTTTTCGGTGTGAATAGTAAATCTACTATTTAATATAACCATCTTACCGAATTTGATATAATTAAGACTTCCAGTAACATAATCAGAGTTACCGGCTATGATCTGTTTATCTGATGCAGCATCAAGCATATCTTTTACAGAAACACCGGCAGCATATTCAACATCTGATGCAAGAATTGTAGGAAGGTTTAATTTGTTAGAATATACAGTGACCTTAGTTCCTTTAATAGAACAAAGTACTTCAGCATTGATAAGATAAGATCCTGTGAGTAAAGCAGTGCCATCAGGAAGAACGGGAGTGACGGGAGTACCATCAACTGTCATAGTATCTCCTGTATTCCAGTCACCTGTAGCAGTGAATACAAACATCTCAGCGCTTGTGTTAGTTCTGGTTACTGTATGAACAGTACCGGACTTAATGCATGTAGCAGGAGTTACTGATGCATCAGCATTGCTCTTCATAATTGAGTCAATAGATGTAAAGTTAGGATTAAGCTGTGTTAAAGGGTTAACTATGTCAGTACCTTCAACAATGTTTAAATTGTAGTTTGATGTGTAAGTCATATTGGATACCTCCTATTAAACATAAAGTGTATTGCCATGCTCTACAAGATTTGTATAGCTTATGTTAAGACCTGCAAGCTGTGTATATGTCTTTGCTCTTGATGCCATTGTATCATAATCAATAGAATCTGTAAGATGGAGCATTGCAAGATAGTTAAACATGTCCTGTATGGATATTTCTTCACCGGTAAAGTAATTAATTACAGTAAGACTTCTTAATGTCTCAGATAACTGAGATAAAATCATCTCATTATTGGAAGCGATAAGTGCATCTGTTCTGTCATTAACACTTATTACCTGATTATCAATATATGTCTTAAGTCCGTCAAGCCTTGCATTTACGTCAATGACATAGGCTGTGATAAAAGCTTCCATGTCTTCAGTTGCGTCTTTTACTTCAGCAAATTCTCTCTGGATCTGAGCAAAGTCATTGATAAGTCCGGCAAGCTGGTCATCAACATATGCTTTAACATTGGCTTCAACTGTAGCAGTAATTTCAGCTATTGCATTGTCGAGTCTGTCATCCAGATCTTTCATTTCCTGAAGCAGCCAGTCAAGATTTAATTCATGGAAGTCTGAATAAGGATATTTATTCCAGAAGCTCATTTTTATACCTCCTTATTTGTTTAAAATGAAAACACAGTACGCATCCTGAGAGTATGTGCTTGTAGTTCCTCCGGCTGTGATGGAGAAAATCTTATTTGCATAAGAGATAGAAGTCACATTTTCTATCTGGATGGTCTGAAATGAAGTTTTGTTTTTAACAATAACCTTCATAAGTACACCTCCTTAATATACATATATACAAAACTCATTCAAGAATAAGTCTGTAATCTGTTCATATAAGTTCCATTTAGCTATATCAAGCTCACTTTCAAGCATCTGCTGTGAAGTTGTAACGCCTATATTTCCGTAAAGATGAGCAGAATGCTCAACACTGGACTCAAGTGATCTGTCTGTGTTTGAATCAGCATCCTTATATGTGAAGTCATTTCTTGTCTTATCATCTGATGTGTCTTTGGTTGTCTCTCCCTGAGCAGATGTTAAAGAGTTTGAAATGTTCGTACCATGATTAGCACTTTCATTTTTATCATGTGCCTGATAGTCTGATGCATCATAAGCACTTACAGTATTGGTTGAAGATCCATCACCTTCACTGTCAGAAGAGTCAGTACCTAAAGCATTCTCTTCACGTTTGATGCTCTCGCTTCCGGTATTACCTTCATTGGAAGAAAGTGCTCCGTTTTCTTTCATGGTGTTGGATGTCTTTTCACCTTCACTTCTTATGTCAGTATAAATCTCTGTTCGGTCATAGTTGTTTAATGGATCATATTCTATTGATAAAGCAGCAAGCCATTTTTCCATGGTCCTCTGCCATTTACTGCTCCATGTTCCTATAATCGTCTGCATGAAATAGGGGTTTGAATATAACACTTCAAACTCTCCACCACGCATAAGAATATTATTAACAAGAGTAGTTTTGTCTATTCCTGCCGGAATAGTTAAGTCTCTGAAGAGGTCATCATTATGATCAAGCATCCACTCGTGAAGGCCTATCATTGTCAATTTTGCTATTGCCATCTTTTACCTCCTCTTCATATCTTAGACTCACTCTGATGTCATCACCCGGAGTCAGTCCTAAAAATTCATTACATATCTTAGCTGTCCTCTTTAATTCTTCAAACCAGATAGTGCATCGACTCAAAGCATCATACTGCTTGCTGTTAGCCTCATCAGATACCATTCTCTCCTTTTTCTCATAGGGGATAGTCACAATGCCTATCTCTGTGTCAAATTCATTGATAATGGTCTGGAAGTCTCTCAATAAGTCAGTAATAATATAGGACTGCTTTATATTGTCTCTAAAGAGTGCCTGCCATGGCTCTTCCTGATCAGTGCCATCATTGGCAAGCTTCTTATCAAAGAACACTGCAGGCTCACCTGAGTTAACCTTATCAAAAAGCTTTTTCAAAACTTCTGCAGCTGCTTTGTTCTTTGCTCCGACAATGTAAGCAAATTTTGTATTAATAATTGCAGTGTTAATTGCTACATCCATGGTAGCAAGCTTTTCTGCATAATATGTTATTACATCCCATATTCCCATATAATCGGGAGTGAGTTTCAATATTTCAACATCTTCACCTATTATAAGCTCTCTGGATGTATCCCTTAAAGCAGGGTTAGCCAGTATTGCTTTTGTAGGCTCATAATAAAAATTGTAGCCGGATAGTGTTACCGGGTTAAACCATTTACCCACTTCAGCCATTTCTCCGACACCGGCAAAGCCTCTTGTGAATAATGTCCAGTACATAAGATCAAGATGCTTCATCCAGTCTTTTGGAAGCTCAATTTTTATTACGGAGCATGCTCTCTGAAATAATGCTCTCCGCCATAAGCAGAATTGCTGATTATTATAACTCTTAATCTGAGACGGAATGTAATGACCATCAAAGTTATTTATATCTTTATAATTAAGTGGTAAATACATTGTTATTCTCCTCTCTTAAGAGTATCCCTGCAGCCTACGAGGATGACTGCAGGGATAAATGTATGGCAGATTAAGAAGCCATGTATAAAAGGATGGCATTCTCGGTAAAGTCATTAATTGCATTTCTACGGAAGTGCCAGAAGACATTTGAATAAGCCTTTCTTGCTTCCATAGGTGTTGAAAGTGCATCATCAAGCTGATAATCAACCATCAAAGCATCTTCATCATAAAGAACACCGATAACATAATCAAGAGCCACAGTAGTACCTACTGTCTGCTCTGTAGGATCTGATGTGTCAGGAATAGCAGGTGTGACATTGATACCAAAAGGAATAGCCTCATCCTGCCAGAATGTAACACCTTCATAATTTTCAATTCTTAAGTACTGATCGTTGAAGATCTCAGGAAGTACCTTTGCTTCAGCATCATATAAGAATTTCTTGTGAAGGATGAGCTTCTGCTTTGACTTAGGTGTATGTCTTAAAAGTTCATAGCTTACACCATTGATAGTCTTAGTAGGACTCCAGTGATATTTTACACTTCTGTTTTCAAGTGAATCTGAAAGATATCTTGTGAAAGATACAAACCACTCAAGGAATTCTTTAAAGTATGTAGTTCTAAGCTGTGTACCTGTGTAAGTTGTACCACCATTATCTGCATTGAATGCAGCAACAAGGTCAATAGCTCCACCGGTTACAGAGTTAAGATCATAGATACCACCCATGAAGTTAAGAAGTGTAGCTCTGTTGAATGCTTCTTTTTCTGATTCAATGTCATTGCCCTTCTCAGTCATAATGCCGGCAACAAAGTCTGCGAAGTCTCCTTCAGATCTGAATGCCTGCTGGAGCTGCCACTTGTAGACTGTTGTCCAGTCATCCCATACTGATGAGCCTCCGAAGTTAAGCTCTAAAGGAATAGGCTGATTCTGTTCCCACATTGTAGGAAGTGAGTTAGGTGTGGGAGGTGTTCCGGAAGGGTTGCTTCCATTATCATATCCCATAGCATGGTTAATATAAAGGTCTGTGTTGAATGCACCTGAAGCTGAAGCCATTCTTGAGTAATAAGAAATTTTTCTTACTCTGTTAGCATAAAGCCCCGAGTTTAGTGTATTCATGATTCTAAGTTTTGCCTCATAAGGTCTTACTGCCATAAATGTACGACCTAAAACGAGTGCGAGTGCATTGAGAGTATTCTCAGTGCCACTGTTAAGAATTGATTCACCTACAGAGATAAAGGAAGAAGTATCAACTGCTGTGATAGCTCCATCCTGTCCTGTGGCTTCTTTGTACACTGCATTGATTAATGCATAAACATCAATAGGTGTAAGTGCTCTTGCCATTTCTTTTTCCTCCTATAAAAGTGATAAAAATATGTTATTAATTGCTTCCTGATCTGAAGGCTTTGCCTCTTCTTTCACAGGTTTTGTGATGTTTTCCTTCTGAGCTTTTGCAAGGTCCTTTTCAAGTTTTAAAGCTCTTGCCTGCTCATCTTCAAACATCTTTTTATAATCAGGCACATCCTCAGCCTTTTCTTCTTTTGGAAGTGAGTTCACCGGTGCAGGTTGCTCTTCCTCTTTTGGAAGGATCTCTGCCGGTTTTTCCTCTTTGGGCTGTTCTGCTGCCATGATTTCTTTAATATCGGAAGCTTTAAAGCCTGCTCTGGCCAAAGCTGCCAAGTCTGATAATGTCTGTAATGCTGCCATAATATTCTCCTCCTATTTAATATATGAAGGGAAGCTTGTTTGCTGGCAAAGCAAGCTCCGACTCCTACGAGTTCTGCCCCGGGCTTTATGCTTCCCTTCTTAACTTGAGTATACTTATTTTGACCGAATTAGTCAATAATATTATAAAAAGAAGGCCTGAGAGTATTAAAACCCTCAAGCCTTCTAAAATAGGAAGAGCTAAGCCCTGCCATAATCATATCACTTACTCATAATAAAAGCCACTATTAAGATAAGCATTAATTGTATCTCTTTCTGCGTCAAACATAGCTCCGTCAATTGATGCTCCGTCACACTGCACATATCCTGAGTGGTTGCTTATTGCATGAGTAACTCCTACAGGTCTTCCCCATCTTGCAATATATGAAGCAGCATCAGGATCTTCCGTATTAAGTGAGAAGCAGTAAAGCTCTACATCAATACCTTCTGCAATGGTTGCCCTGCCTCCGACACTTCCCTTAACTGACATAACTCTCTTATTAGCAGCAAGTGCTAAGCCTATTCCTGCTGATGCAGTTGAGAAGCCTCCTGAGATAGCTCCGGCAATGTTGGAGCTTCCTATATTAAGAGCTGTGTTTGCTGCATTGCCTAACATCTCTGTAGTATTATTTACAATGCCCGGTATATCAAGTGTTATATTTGATACAGGCACTTCTACAGCTACATTGTAGCTGATGCTCTGGAAGATATCACCACTTACAGCATCAATGATATTACAGCATATGTCACCGGTGCCGAAGTCACACATAAAATCAAATTTAATACTTGAGCCATTAAGAAGATCCGAAGAAGATAATGTTACATATCCGTATCCCGGAAGCCATGCGTTCAATGTTGTGAAGGGCTCTGACCTTCTGAAGTCATTGTATGTCCATGGAATACTTAAAGTTACACTGGATGATCTTACAGCAGGAGATGATAAAAGCCTTCCCTGTGAAGTGGTCGGAGTGATTCCTAAATAAATAGTATCAAGTCCGAAGCCCGGAGTTTCTGATGCACTAAATGGCAGCCATTTACAGCTTAAGATAGCATCAAAAGGAGCATTGCAATATTCTTTTAATTCCTGCTTGAGTCCGGCATTGGTAAAAAGTGTTGTTGCTAAGTTTCTTAGGTTTGCCTCATCAATAATATACTGTGAAGTCATACCGGAATAAGACTTATCATTAATAACAGTAAGTAAAAAGCATCCTGTGCCATTAAAGACTCCCGGAGTATCACTTGAGCTTGTAATTGTCTTTGTTACTTTGGTCGCAAGTCTATGATCAACCTTCCAAGTATCATATCCTGAAGAAGAAAATACTACTTGAGCTACAGTACTTCCTATTTCAGTCTTATGAGATGCAAGGTCATCTTCAATGAGATTTATTTGAGAGAGTCCTTTTGCTGAAGAAGAGATATCTCCTACAAAGTAATATCTTCCCCAGTCTGATATATAACAATAGTTATAATCAAACTTGTCTCCGGTAAGAAGAAATACAGGTGTCTCTATTGAAGTCATCTCTTTAAGTACAAGGTCAATTTCATCATAGCTCTCACTTGATATTTGCTTAGTTGAGTTTTTTCTTTTTGAAAATGTCTTATAAAATCTTACTTTCATTAATTATCACCATCCATCTTCTGAATTAAAAGCTCCAAAGCTTTTGTGTTATTGTTAATGGCTTCACTCATCTTGTCTATTTCGTTCTTGTGTCTCTCAGAAGCTTCCTTCATGTCAAGCCTGTAGTTGTCATTGGCTTTAGCAAAGAAGTAAGCCATGCCACAGCATGCCACAATAGGAAAACCCAAAGAGCCTATCATTGTTATTAAGGTGTTAGCATCCATCACTTAACCTCCTTAGTATGCTTAAGATATATCCATCCTGCTCCTGACTTTAATTTTCCCCATCCGTTCTGCACTTCCACAATGGTATAAACACCTTTGTCTTTGATGTGAGTGCTTACTCCGTATTTTGTTCCCGGGCCTTTTCTTACATTGAGATCATTACATGTGACTTTGACTTTCTTTGATGTGTCGGATGGTTTTTCCTGTTTTTCGTTCTTAGGCTTTTCTTCATTATTTATCAACAATTCATTGTTGATATCGTTGATAATTCTCTGAATATTGCTTTTGATGTACGGGCCCGGGCAAGCTGTAGCCTGATACATATAATGGAATGTCATGCTACCGTTCTTGTCTCCTGTGAAGGTAGGTACAATGCAATATCTTCTGCAGATATCTGCACAAAGTTTAATTAATGATTCATAAGTCTTGCTTCCTATTTCCCAGTTGGGAGCTCCGGTTGAATTTGATACTTCAATGGTGATGGCTCTCTGGTCGTTCCAGTTAGATCCGGAAGTCCATGCTCTGAATTCTTCATCAACATTGCACTGAATAGCTCCATCTTTTCCTATTAAATAGTTAGCAGAAGCACATCTTCTCGGCTGTGCAAAAATAGAAGCACACTGTTCACATGTAAGGATACCTGCCATGTGGTGTATTGTTATCTTAGTTACCTTTTCAGTCCTCTTTGATTTTGAAGGGCTCATCTGTTTACAATATGTTGATAATTCACTTTTCATATTAAATACCTCCTATAGTTTAAATATATAGGAAGGCTTGACAAAAAGCAAGTATACTCATATATTATGAGTAGAGTTGTTTTCAGGTTTGTATCATTTACTTCTGCTTAACAATACACAAAGTAACTCCCCAAAGAAAAAGGACCTCATAGGAAGGTCCTTTTCTTTTTCTATATTCAATTGTAAGTGACTGTGGCCCATTACTTAGAATGGCATGTACATAAGATCATCCTCTTTTATATCCATGAAGTCATTATCAGGATCATAAGAAAAAGGGATGTCCGGACTTCATTTCCTCAAAAGTCCTGCAATTTCTTCAGCAAGCTTTTCCATGTCCTCATTAAGAGACTTATCAATATAAAGATAGTCCTTATAATCGTCTCCTACCTTATACTGAGGTCCACCTATCCATGCATTGTCCTTAGTCTGATAAAAGCTGCAGCCCTTAATGGTAATCTGCTCTGACAAACATAATGTCATAGGTGTAATTGTAAGCTTGCCTGCTTCTCTTTGTCTCTCAGGGAATAATCTTCCGGAGTAGTCAAACTCCTTACCCTCAACTTTGTACTCGATAAATTCACTGCTCTTTTTAGCACTGTTCTTTTTTGCCATCTGCTTAGTCCTCCTTATTTTCTAATTCTTTTAATATATCAAGCCTTATGGCATAGGCTTCTGCTTTAAGGTCTGCCTCTTCTGTAGGGAGTAAGAGGCCGACCTGCTCAAGCACTTCAATTTTAGCACATACCTTCATATAATCAACATATGTTTCTTCCGATACATAATGATATTGATCAAAAGATTTCACAGTTGATTCAAGCTCAAGTCTGTAAACTGACTTAATAGATTCCATTAGACTTATCATATCAACATGCTCTGCTTTTCTAAAGTTGTATTCAAGTTCGTTTCTCATTTCAACTCTCCGTTCTCATAAAATTTTATATGCTTCCAGTCTCCTCTAAGAAGCTCCCACTGCTTAGCCTTATCATCTACTCTCTGCCTCATATCACAATAAGCTTTAAATTGCATCAGTGCATCATGCTCATCAACGCATGCCATACGAGAATAGACTTTTCTTCTGGCATTCTTTCTTATAAGCCTGTAGGCAATAATATATGTCATAGTCTTCCATCCCTTTCTACATTGACATATTCCTTATTAAGATACTGTCTGATAGACTTATTAAGGTCTGACTTTGTCTTATTCTTCCTGACGTATTTAAGATTATCATGTACAAATTTCTCCATGAGCTCTTTGATGTCATCAGATCCGAATGGAATAAGTAATGTGTTATATGCTCCGTCTACAAGGAGCAGTCCTTTTGTTTCTTTGATTTCTGCTTCTGTCATGGTTATCACCTCCTTATGAAAATAAGTATACTCACTTTTTAAAATTTGTAAAGTGAGTATACTCACTTTTGTTAAAATTTACTAAATATTAAAGATTTTCTTGTAGTTAATTATCACATCATACATGGAATATGATTCAAACTTCATTCTCTCAGCTATGCAGGCCTCTCTTAACCTTCCTACATAATCATAAAAGAATCTCTTCTGATCATTCTCTCTGTCAAGGTTATAAGGCTCAATTTTAGCTCTGGCATATGTAGCATAATAGTATCCGTCTTTAAGATAAATGAAAACTGTTTTCTTCTTATAAGTATATGCACATAAAGGCTGATAGCCCTTAAGCCTTGTATGCTTCACATTGCTGAAGTCATCATAAGAGAAGCTTCCACCAAAAGCCATGTCAGCCCATGTAGTTCCGGCCATTGCTATCTCAATTCCTGACAAGTCTTTAAGCTCTGCTACTTGTGCCGGTATTTTATGCATAAGAATTTTTCTTTCATTATAGAAGTACTCAATATCTTTTACATCCATGTCTGCAGCTATGTCCATAACATCCAGTATCATGAATGTGGGGTTATTTATACTTGTTGCGTTGGCTAAGCATATGAGCTTGAGCTCACCTCTTCCCCTTGCAAGTCTGTCTCTGTATATGGTCATGTATATATCCAGAAGTGCATCACCTTCATCTCTTCTGACACGTTCATATCTTTTGGGAATAAACTCATCAAAAATCATGATGTCACACTCTGACATATCAAAGCCTTTTACATCAGAAGCCACTGATAAGGCTACACAATAACCTAAAGGACTTCCTGCAGGCTCATTTTGTTCATTGCATTGATAGAAGCCTGCAATTCCTTTTTCTATCTTTACAGGTGCTATATTCCATCCAAAGTCTCTGTTTAAAGGTACAAAAGGAGATACATCAAATTCTATGTCCTTACGTCTCCCGGATGCACAAAGCATTTTGACATCTTCAATAGTTCGCTTTATGAAAACAAACTTTATTTTATTTTCAATGCAAAATCTTAAAGTGCTGTAGGTTTTACCCGGGCCACGTTTCGACCATACCAGATAACACCATGCATCAGGATATGCAACAAGATCATCTTTTATGTCATAATATTTCATAAGCTCTCCTTTACTGATGCCTAAACGGATGTGACTGCTTCTTTGACTGCTTTGCATATTTATTCGGATTCGGAATATTCTTATTCGGAATAGGAATATTTTTATTCTGTTTCGAAATAATTGGATTATCTTTCTTCATTAGCTACCTCCTCCGGATAAAAGTCTCTTATGGTAGGCAATTTAATGCCTTCTATTTCTGCCCTTGTTTCCAATATGCTTACATACTGATACATGATACGAAGTTGTTCCTGTAAAAGTTCTATGCTGCATTTAGGTGTAAAAACTAAATTATTCCAATTACACAATAAATCATCAAGTTTTGCTGCCCTGATATATACCTGTTTATATTCAGCAATAAAACGATCTACATAATTTTCACTAACCATTTCGACTATTGTTTCACTCAAATTCATGTTTATTCTCCTTTCAGTTTAGATATATCTCTGTCAATCATGTTAAATATACTTGAAAACATATTTTTATTACACTTACTGCAAGTAGTATCTTTATCTGATAAGCTTAATTCACAATCAGAATAATAAATATCAATCTTTTCCTTTAAATCTTCCAAAATTTCAATCTTTGCTCTTTTAACAGCTAAGCTTATCTGCTTTTCAATTTCCATCTGTATTACCTCCAATTCCATTAATAAATACCATAAGCAAGAGCTCAATTATCATTCCTACAGCTATTCCAATTACAAATATTATGATGTTAGTGCTCATAAGCATCCTCCCATTTATTATCACCTGTAAGAGTGCAATCATCACAATATCCTGTATCATCATGAAAATACTTACAGGCAGTACATGTTGATTTATAATATTTACATAAGCTATAACAGGCATCAACACAATTTCTGTTACACCTCGTGCAATATAAGTTACCGTCTCTTAGCTTAATTATCATCTTTTTCTACCTTCTTCCATCTCTGCTCTATTAATTTAATTGATTCAATATTGAAAACATATCTCTCAGTATGTGAATTTGTTTCATCATCTAAGATAATATAAAATAATTTTACAATGAAGTCATTTGAATCTGCTATGGTTTCAATATGATCAATAAGTGCACTGGAAAATTCAACGGATTTTTCATCAATAAATGTTATTCTTAAATGCTTAAATTTTAAACTTTTCATGTTTAATCCTCCTCGTAAACTTGAATATTAATCTCTTCATCAAAAATCTTTTCCCAGTTAAACTGACCTGCAGCATCCAGAATGTAAGTGGTCGGACTCAGATCTATTGAGTCACCTCTTTCATTACCATGCTTATCTGTCCAGATATCCGGCTCATAGAAGTATGTATGCTGCTTCTTTCCGGTTGTCTCTCCGTCAAAGCAAAAACTTCTATGGAAGTTACGGATGTTATCCTTTAAACACTTTGCTCCACCCTTTTTAGGTACTCCGGCTACAGTGAGCTTGAGATTTCCTGTGTCCTTATATCTGCATGCATATCTCTTACTTCCACAGGTGACATATTCTGAATAGACTCCGTCAAGCTCAGCGACTCCAAGCCAAAATTCTTTACCGTCTACCCTTACAGGTCCGTATCCGTTGGCTTTTAGTTTCTTCTTACATCCGTCATTATATGCTTTTACTTTCTTTTCATCCCAGCCGGAGCCATAGCAGCTGTCTGTATCGGAGTAATACCACTCTTTACAACATTTTCCAAGCTCAAAAAGATTTTTAAAAGCATAAGACGTTACCCACACACCATAAAAATAAGGCAGGACTGATGTATGCTTTTTCAAATATTTATTGTATTCTTCTTCAGGGTTGAAGCTCTCATCTACATGATACTCACCAGTCTCATAATCTTCATTAATGAGCTCTTTAATACTCTTCTGGACACTCATTCCATAAAGGCTATTAAGTTTGGCTTTTGCTATGGAATACAAAACAGGATCTCCTCCCTTTAACTTACACTTATCTTCAAAGCATTGAAATACATAGTCTGTAAACCATCTCGGAAGGTATTTCTTCACTGAATAATAAACATCCATACATACAGCATTATCAAATGTGTACTGACTCATGATAAGTGATAAGTCTATCTCATTTAGATATATTTCAGCATAGCTGCAGCAAAGCACTCTTCCATTATCTTCTACAGGGTTGACTATCTTCACACATTTAGAATATTGAAGGGTTGGCATTGTTATAAAGTCATCTTTAAGTCTCGGTTTTATTAAAATGAGCTTGAAGATAAAAGCATACTTGTCTGATATCTTTAAGATCTCATCCGGTGATACAGCCTTCTCAAAATAAGAAAACTTGCTTCCGGGATATTTCTCAGAAAGCATTACATAAGGATATGAGGATGCAAAGTCATAACATATAGTTATTACATCATCAATAATAAGCTCAAGTATGTGTCTGTTCGCATGAGTATATCCTCCATGATAAACCATCTCCAGAATTCTATATACTTCATACGTTGGAGCTATTTTCTTGAATTTCTCTCTTCCTCTGTTTTCTTTTGCAAGCTTCTGTACTTGCTCTCTCGGAATACCTGTAGCAGTATAAGGAAGTGAGTATATCTTCTTATGTAATACATCCATTGTGGCCTGTATGCACTCAACTCCGGCAAGAGTATCATTTTCTATATAATGAAGCTCTGCATCTGAGAATGTATCAGACTGATTTCTAACTTTGTCATAGTCCCAGCTTCCTACAGCCTTCTGATGCTCTACTCCTAAATCTTCAGCCCATTTCTCTAATTTTCTTTGTGCTAACATCAGGGAATCTTTCATGATCAAGCCATTTTTATAATTGATAAAAAGAGGGTAATGGCTTTTTATGTTTAGCTGCTTTTCAGGTGTTCCCCATTCCTTCATGAAAAATTTTCTCATAAATACATAATCATAGCTCATATTATGCCAATAGATTATCGTTCTGTTTCCTGACATATGGCTCATGATCTTATTGATGCACTCAACCATCTCAGAAGGTTTGTGTCCGTAAAGTGTGACAATGTTCATGTCAAAAGCTCTGATGCTTATAGTCCATGCTACAACATAATTTCTGCAAACTTCTCCGGCTTTTTCTTTGCTTGTTTCTGTATCAGCCATGATTATACAGTCATTATATGTCTCCCCTTTATGACCTTGCCCTGCTCTGGTAATGTACATTATATTATCAAGAATCTTGTATTCAAACTCAGAATACAATGACATTTTGTATTTATGATGCTCCTGCAGCCATACCTTCCTCGTATTATATAGCTGTGCTCTTGTCATCTTGCCTCCTAAATACCCAGAAATTCTTTAACTTCATCCGGATACTCTTTAACCATTTTCTTAATCAGTTTATCTTCTACAGCATCATCACCTCTGAAGATCTTCTGCTTTTCAAGGAATTTGTTAACGTCTTTAGCATCCAGTTTACTCATTGCTTCAAAGAGCTTCTTGACTTCTCCTTTTTCCTGCACCATCTTACCGACTGTCTCAGTAATGGTATCGGATGCAAATGACTCATCAAGTCTTTTGTACATCTCACCCTCATAGAAGTCTCCGATATCTTCCCATGTGAAGTCCGTTCCGTATTCTTCATTTACTGACTCGGCTCTCTTTTGATAAATTCCTTTGATACCGGCTTTTGTACTGGAAGGCTTTTCAATAAAGTTTTGCATGTCCTTTATCTTAGCAAGGATACTATGCTTATTTTCAGGAGGCTTTGTATCAAATCTTTTTGCCTCTTCTCCGGACCATGCTTTGATATCTCTCATAGCCCTTGCATAAGCCCATTGTAAAGCATTGCCCATGTTCTCTTCTTTGGAATACTCTTCCAGTCTCAGAAGTCTTCTGTCAGCCGTTTTGGCCAGAGTCTTATGGATCTTAACTAACTCATTATAATCAGAAGGCATCTGGAAGCCCGGTGACATGATCTGTTTTGTTGTGTAGCCTAATTTTGTCTTTTTGGCCTTCTTACGTTTTAACTTTGTTTTCTTATTAGCCATATGATCACCTCCATTTCATTTTGATTTCATATTTACAATTAAATCTCTTCTTTGGATCATCTTTGAAGACAACATCCGGAAGTTTGCAAGTCTTACAGCTAATGGCACATGTTGCTTTGGCCATAATCATATGCTGCTTATCTGTTAACTCCTGCTTATAGATCGGACATACCATTGAACACACCTCCCTTCAAAAGTAAGTATACTTGCTTTTCATACTGTTGTTAAGGCCTGACCGACACAGTCAATTGATGTTTGTGCAGAGTGCACAAAGGGGAAGCTGTTTCTTTGTATATCCTATATCTACCAC
>Ga0310690_10007219_pt1 | contig 14381 bp, 12 predicted proteins | sample AusTroGonzalo_MG_2_FD_207661 | JGI IMG/M metagenome (GOLD analysis project Ga0310690, IMG submission 207661) | Bovine rumen microbial communities from tropical cattle in Woodstock, Queensland, Australia - Gonzalo_04 (v2) (version 2) | ecosystem: Host-associated > Mammals > Digestive system >...
GAGATAAAAGACACTACAAAGACTGTGTATTTAGACTGATTACCAGTGGTTGAATGAGATTACCTGGGATGTAGGCTTACGGTCAGTGTGAGTGGGTTCCTCGTCCTTCTCTCCAACTGCCAGCATCATCACAACGCGCATGGAGTATGGCAGGGTCAGGATATTATGCACTGTATTCTCGTTGAACATGGTGACAATGCAGCTGCCGTAGCCTTCCTTCTCGGCCTGGAGCATCATGAAAGAAACTGCAAAGGTTATGTCGATAGGATAAGCCGGCTGGCCATTGGGCATGATATACTCAATGTTTGTGGAACAGGCCACGATTACAGCACCTGCATCCTGCACATGCTGCTGGCCATAGGCTGCAGAAGATATTTTACTTTTGATCTCAGGGTCATCGACTACCAGAAAGCGCCATGGCTGCCGATTCTTTGCAGAAGGGGCCAGCCGTCCAGCCTCAAGTATGCGGCTGAGCTTTTCTGGATCCAAAGGCACATTTTTAAAGTGCCTCACGCTGAATCTGTTCTTTATCTCTGGCAATAATCCCATAATTTCATTATATGGTAAGGAAATATTCCTGTCAACATTAAATATTGTAACTGAACTGCCTTGGAGACACCAGTTCAGTGGCCGAATCTATGGCGAACTTGTCGGTCATGCCAGCTATGTAATCGGGAATCACATAGGAGAAATCTTCCTCAGCCTTATAGAAAGCCTCCATCTTCTGCAGATACCCGGCAAACTCGGTGGCCAGATTGGTCATCTCGCCCTCATACCTTCCATAATCAAAGCCATACCGGCCGAAAATCTCGGTCAGGTATTCCCACAGAGTATCTATAAGACGCTGGATCCGCTGGTCATATTTTATGAGCTCTGGGCTCTGGTATATGCGCTCGTAATTGAACTTCTTGAGGCAGCCCATAGCCTCGTAAACCGGGTCGGAAAACCCGATCTTGCCCACTTTCTCCGCACTCTCCACCGCATCGCAAACCATTGTGTTTATCATGCTGCTGTTGTCGCCGCCAAGGACGCGGGTAACCAGTGGGGGCACATCCTCCACCTTAACCACCCCAAGCCGCAGGGCATCCTCCAGATCCCGCCCCAAGTATGCTATCTTGTCGGACATGCGCACTGCAATCCCTTCCCAGGTGCATGGATAGAAGGAGCGGCTTTTAACCTCCTCGGGCACACAGGGCTCGGCTGCCGGTTCCAGGTATTGCTCAAACTTCTCGCCACAGTGGTTTATTATGCCGTCCCGCACCGCATAGGTCAGGTTGAGTCCCTTGCCGCAATTGATCAGGTGATCCACCACCCTGAGGGAATAGACCTCGTGGCAGAAGCCTCCTTGCTTCTCCAGATATTTGGAGAGCATGCTCTCACCTGTGTGGCCGAAAGGAGTGTGCCCCAGATCGTGCCCTACGCTTATTGCCCAGGCCAGGTCGGTATCCAGTCCCAGAGCCTTGCAGATAGTCACCGCAATGGTGGCCACATGCATCACATGTTCCATCCGGGTGCAGATGTGGTCGTTATGGGGAGCAAAGAATACCTGTGTCTTGTGCTTGAGACGACGATAGGGATATGAGTGGATGATTGCCGTCATATCCCTGAAAAAATATCCCCGGATATCTTCCTTCCGGGGATACAATCGTTTACATAATGTCTCAGAATTTATATGATTCTGAACCTTCATCAGAATGCTACACCGCCGATTATACCGATACAGCTGTTGATCTTCTCGTCAAAGTACTGGGTATAAGGAATCTCGATATGAACTGGACCCAGGGAGAATCCGATACCTACCATGAACTTCATCTTGAAGTTGTCATCATCGCCATCTGCGGAGAAGTGCATCTTTGACTTTGTAGGATCATCATTGCCTTCCAGTCTTACCTTTGCATCAGAATCTGCTGTGATCTCGTTATCTCCGCCGAACATGAAGTCTGCTCCCAGTCCTCCGAAGAGCTCAACGATTGTCAGCTTGACACCGGTAGTGATCTCTACAGGGATAATGTGTCTGGTGGTCTCGGACTTAACATTCAGGTCTGCATCATACTTGAAGTTATGGCCGCCAGCATTGATCTTGATGGTATCAAGCTTGTCAACAGTCCATTCCATAGTGGAACTGTAATAGGAATAACCTGCTCCTACATTAAGACCTCTCCACTTTACAAGATGCCCCCCCTTATCCTCAATAAGCTGGTAGTTCACCATGAATCCCAGGTTGTATGCATCAATATCAAATTCATCATACTTGAACTTTGTCAGACCGCCTTTGAGTGTCAGGTACAGAGCGTGGTCCCACTTGAAGAGCCTGCCAACATTGAAGCCTACAGTTGCGTTGATGATCTGGCCGCCAACACCGAAATAAACATCTCCCTCATCCTTGTAGTTGTCGATAAAGTCCTTTGCATCGGAAATTGATTCCACAGCGCCAGCAACCATTCCGCTGACAGCTACAGAGAACAAGTTATAGCCGTTGGCAGAATGCATATATCCTGAGCTTGAAGCCAAAGCGTTGGCATTGGACATAGCCCGGCCAACATCCTTGGCATCCTCATATTTTCCATATTTCTCGTTAACTTTATTTCTGATTTCTGTCTCTATCTCATCGGTCAGAGCTCCACCCCATGAAGCTGGAACATCGCCGAATTTGACATCGATAGCAGCCACATTTCCTATAACCATTGCAGCAAGAAGAACTGCAATCAGAACTTTTTTCATATAACCTCCCAAATGCACGCAAAGGTACAAATTTTTAATTATTATATACCTTATAGCCCAAAAAAGAAAGAGAAAAATATAACAATTTGTTATCTTATTATAATACAAAGAGAAAAAGGCTGTTGTTTTTTTTCCTGTTCTGTTATATCTTGAAGCCATGGATTTTAATGCACTTATATCAAATACAGCTGGAAAGCTGGAAGAAAGCATCAGGAACAAGTATCACGTGGAGATCAACGATGAGCTTGGATTTACCGGACGCAAGGGAGTCTACGACATCCTTGACAACCTGCTCTCCATCCTGTTCCCAGGCTGCTACTGCGACGACAAGATAAGGGAGAACGAGATGCTCTCCTTCCTTAATGAGCGACTCAGATATGTAAGCTACATGTTCATGCGGTTCCTCAAGGACTGCCTTAAATACAACTGCACAATTGAGGGCGGCTGCGAGGGATGCAGTTGCGAAAAACGGGCTGAGCAGGTTATGGAAGCCCTTTTCAAGGCACTGCCACAGATCCGGGCCACTCTGATTACCGATATCGAGGCTGCAAAGAAAGGCGACCCTGCCGCAGAGTCCCTGGACGAGATTGTATTCAGCTATCCATTCCTGGAGGCTATAGCAACCCACAGAATCGCACACGAGCTTTATAAGGCGAACGTGCCTATCATCCCACGGATGATGAGCGAGCGGGCCCATTCCAGGACAGGAATCGACATCCACCCGGGCGCAACCATAGGTGAGAGCTTTTTCATCGACCATGGAACCGGAGTTGTAATCGGCGAGACCACCACCATCGGAAACCGGGTGAAGATCTATCAGGGAGTGACCCTGGGCGCCCTCTCCCCCTTCGACAGCCAGGGAGCCCCACTCATTGGGAAAAAGCGGCATCCCGATATTCAGGATGATGTGATCATCTATGCAAATGCCACTATCCTTGGAGGCAACACAGTTATAGGAAAAGGCTCAATTATAGGCGGTAACACATGGATCACCAAGTCGGTGCCGCCGAACAGTATGATTTATAATACTAAAGAGTGAAAATCTGATTGATTTCTGCCTCTGTAAGGCTCCGGTATTCTCCGGGGCCTAATTTTTTATCCAGCAGAAGAGAGCCGACAGCTATGCGCTTGAGAGCTGTCACCTGATTCCCAAGCTTATCCATCATCCGCTTTACCTGATGAAACTTCCCCTCGGAGATTGTGAGGAGGCATTCGGTGCCGCAGCTTGCACAGCCAAATTCCGGCGGCTGCACATCAAGCCATTCCAGCTTCGCCTGTGCGGTGGTAAAGGCTGGGGATTTCTCGCAGGGAGGGAGCGGGAGTCCTTTCTGACACCTCTTAGCGTATTCATACTGCTGGGCCGGGGAGACAGGATTGTTCAGCCATACATGGTAGGTCTTAGATATATGGCTTTCTGGAATTGTGAGGGTGTGGACAAACATACCGTCGTCGGAAAGAAGAAGGAGCCCCGATGTATCCTTGTCCAGCCGTCCAACTATGGAAAGCTTCGGAGGGACATCAGAACCCAGCAGCTGCAGTACTGTGGTGCTCCGGTCGCTGACGCTGGAACACACTGCCCCCAAAGGTTTGTTCATCATTATGTATGTAAAACCGCTCCGTGGGAATAACATATTATTCTTCTACACCTCGTATACAAAAAATGTCAACATAACAGTTTTGTTTACCTTTCTCGTTTTTTCTGCTAATATTGGTGTATGAAAAAACTGTGTTTTCTGTTACTCGCAGCAGCTTTACTTTGTGCTGTCGGATGCAAGAAAGAAACAAAGCCTGAACCCCAGCCGGAGCCTGTCATACTGTGGAGCTACTTCACCTATCCCGACTACAATGCCCATATTTACCTTAAGCTGGAAAACGATAAAGCCGAGGCAATCTGCTGTGGCTCTGCCAATATGATTGTGGGACGGATACGCCTTACCCACAGCTGCACCGAGGCACAATTTGAAACAATAAAGAAGAAGCTTGTAGACAATGGAGCTAAAGAGGAAGAACCAGTTGCAACACCTGTAATAGATGGTTATCCCGATATGACTGGATATCTCTCTTTCTTCATGTCAAAAGACAAACAGGAGGAGATATGGAAAAGTCTGGTGGAAGAATGAACAGAGGCTTTGCAGAACAGACTCACTTTATCGGCGTACTCCTGCCAGAAGATCTCACCCAACGCCTTGAAGGCTGCAGAAGATACATGAACCAGCAATATGGCTGCAGAAGTGGCCACGGCACCCCTATCCATGTAACACTGGTGCCGCCCTTCCAGCTCCCTGCCCCATGCACCACAGCCGACATCGCCGCCGCCCTGGCCCAGATGGTTGCCGAGAAAAAATGGCATGCATTCAATGCAAAGATAGAAGGCTTTGATGCCTTCGGCGACAGGACACTATTTGCAAAGGTGCTTCCTTCGGCAGTGTGGACAGCCTTCAGGGCGGCGGTCTGCAGCGCAGTGGCGGCAACCAGCCCCGGTGCTGTCAGAAAGGACCACCGTCCTTTCCAGCCACATATAACTGTGGCTAACCGGGACATTCCTCCCGGTGCCAGCACCGAGGCGCTGGAGTATCTGAATCAGATGGAACTCAAGGCTGCTTTCCCGGTGGACAACATCACCATATTCGAGCGCAAAGACCGCCGTTGGGTCATCGGCCAGCAGGTTGAGTTATAACGCTAAATATCACCAGACCAAAACCCGTTCTTCCGGAGCAAGATACATCTTGTCCCCCGGCTTTATTTCGTATGTCTCGTAGAATTCATCAAACTGCTGCACTGTCACATTGGTGCGCTGGTAGAACTTAGGATGGGGATCGTTGTAGTTCAGATACTGCTCAAATTCAACAGGATAGATTCCACGCCAGTTTGTGGCAAATGCTTCAAAGAACATTTTGTAGTCGAAACCAGGAATTGTCTTTGCAAGCCTGAGCATAGCCTTCATTCCTGCCATATCTGCAATGGCCTCCCCCTGTACAAGGGTGCCGTTGGACATCATTCCGTCCCATACAGTAATATTGTCATAATAGGCAATAAGCTTTGCAGCCCGCTTCTTGAATGCCTTGAAATCTTTCCTTGCCCACCAGTTCTTGAAATTCCCATCTTTATCGAACAGGGCTCCTCTGGTATCGAAGGCATGGCTTATCTCATGTCCGATAATGACTCCGATTCCACCCATAAGCGCTTCCTGGGGCATCCCCTCATAATAGAAAGGACTTCCCATCAGTCCCGGAATTATATTGATGGAGTTTTCAATAGGATAATAGAATGCATTTGCAATAAGAAGTTCCTCATTCAGCCATAGAGTCTTGTCAACTTTTCCGTTTGTATGAGTCAGATCCAATTTTTTATTATATTCAGAAATTGCTTTTATACACTCTATGAGCGAAAGCCCTTTAAGCTGAAGGCCGCTGTAGTCAATCCACTTTTCCGGATAAACTGAATGGATTCTAATGCTGTCAAGCTTTTCCAGTGCTTTATTTTTTGTCTTTTCAGAAAGCCACTCCTCTTCTGCAAGCATCTTGCGGTAAATGGCTACAGTATCCTCGCAGATTTTTGTAATCCGCCTTTTCAGATCCGAAAGGTCATAGCGCTCCAGATATGCCTTGTTAAGCGGAGTCGTGAGCATCCCTCTGACAATCTGCACCGCCATATTTTTATCATCAATCTTCCCTTTTGCGCCTATAACCATGTTATCTGCATTTACAGCAACATCATAGGCCTGGCTGTCCAGCAGGCCTGCGTAATTACATGATGTCCTGATTATCATGTAGGCTTTGATCAGCTCCAGATTTTCTTTTTTGTATATTCTATTTAAAACAGAAAGGCGTCTTGGAGCTGCCACAAGAAATTCCTTTGCATCTCCGTAGCCGTTATTCTCTATAAAACGTATGAGGGGAAATTTAGGAGAAAGGTAGGCTACCCTTTTGGCGGAAAACGTATTGTTGCCCCTCCGCATCAGATCAGGTGAATGTAACTGGGCATTAGAGAAAGCTTTTTTTGCAAGCTTTGCTTCCAGGACAAGCATGTCGTTGAACATTCTTTCCACTTCGGTTTCTGAATATCCCAGCCGGGCAAGCATAGCCTTTGATTTGTACAGGCCTGCCTGGTAATACCGGTCACCCACCTCAGTCCGATTTTTATATTCTGCCGCATCATTCAGCATAAAACCGTCAAAGCCGATTTCGGTGATATATGACAAAGAATCAGCAGGTTTCACAGTGTTAGCCACACCCACAAATTTTGGTACCAGGAAGGTCTTTTCCGGAGATGTTATGAAATCAGAAAGCTCATCAATTGTTTTGATATTTTTGATCTGATCAATCACAGGCTGCAGAGGCTTTATCCCAAGGGCATCCCTTGATTTCCAGTCCAGGATTGCGCTATAGAGCGACTGCACCAGTCCGGCATCATGCCCCCGGAGCTTTGAATCTGTCAGAACCTCAAGAATGTTTTCTTCAACTGTTTTCTGGACCTGATAAAATGAGTTGATTCCTTTCTCCCCTTCCGGGATTTCACTTTTCACAAGCCAGTCATAGTTCACATACAGATGATAGTCATCCTTTGGTGATGGTCTCTGCGAGCTGACAACATTTTCCTTAAGGTCGCTGTCAATCCATGGTTTTCCGCTTTTATAATCCCTGCCAGCATCAGCAAAAACCAAGCTGCTGATCAAGAGCAGAACAGGAAATAAGAATAATATTTTCTTTTTCATAAAAATTGCCCTTTGAAATAATATGACAATTTACTTTAAATTCACCAGGCTCTTGTCGTAGTCGGCCGGCGGGATAAAGCCCATGAGCTGCATTATGGTGGCTGGCCAGCTGGAGATACCCAGGCCTTCGTTCAGCGCACTCTGGTCATACTCCCCCTTGTACTCGGGATCGTAGATGATGGCCGGTACCGGGTTAAGGCTGTGGCTGGTCTTGGCCTTGGGGCTTCCATCCTTGTTCATCTTAACAGAGCCGTCCTTGGCATGCTCGTACATATCGTCGGAGTTGCCGTGGTCTGCTGTGATGCACAGTATTCCACCAGCTTCCTCAACTGCCTGTTTAATGCGGCCCAGCTGCAGGTCCATGGCCTCCATGGAGCAGACCACTGCGTTGAAGACACCGGTGTGCCCCACCATGTCACCGTTGGGGAAGTTGAGCCTGATATGCTGATACTTGCCGCTCTTTATGGCATCAATCACTGCATCGGCAATCTCGGCGCACTTCATCCAAGGCCGCTGTTCAAAGGGGACAACGTCGCTCTTTATCTCTATATAATCCTCTAATTTTTCGTCAAACTTGCCCAGCTTGTTTCCATTGAAGAAGTAGGTGACATGGCCGTACTTCTGGGTCTCGCTTATGGCCATGAGGTGCACACCGCTGGCTGTAAGGTATTCGCCCATGGTGCGGTCTATGGACGGGGGGCTCACCAGGTACTGATGAGGTATGTGCAGATCCCCGTCGTACTCCATCATTCCGGCATACTCAACCTTAGGCACCCTTACCCGGTCAAAAGGCAGTTCGCCCCCTGCTGGTGTCTCAAAGGCCCTGGTCATCTCCAGTGCTCTGTCGCCCCGGAAATTGAAGTAGATGACACTGTCGCCGTCGTTTATTGTTCCCACCGGCCTGCCGTCCCTGGTTATGACAAACTCGTGCATATCCTGGTCCAGAAGCCCCGGGTTCTCGGTCCTGTATGTCTTTATAGCCTCGGTGGCGGAGGCAAACTGCCTTCCCTGTCCAAGCACATGTGCATTCCAGCCACGCTGCACCATGCTCCAGTCGGCATTGTACCGGTCCATGGTTATATACATTCTTCCGCCACCCGAGGCGATGCAGTAGTCCACACCGGCAAAGGAGGCAAGATATTCCTCCATCGGTGTTATATAGTCAAGGGCGCTGGTGGGATCCACATCCCGGCCGTCTAAAAGTGCATGAACCCGGAGCTTCTGGACTCCCTCTTTATAAGCCCGGGCAATCATGGCCTTAAGATGATCCTGATGGGAGTGGACATTGCCGTCGGAAAGAAGCCCTATGAAATGGAGCGCTCCACTATTAGCTTCGACATTGGCTATAAGCTTTTTCCAGGTTGCACCGTCGAACATGGCACCGCTGGCAATGGCCCCGGACACCAGCTTTGCCCCCTGAGCAAAGACACGGCCACAGCCCATGGCATTATGTCCTACCTCGCTGTTTCCCATGTCGGCATCGGATGGGAGCCCCACCGCTGTACCATGGGCCTTAAGCTGTGTATGAGGACAGCTGGCTGTAAGCCAGTCAAGGTTTGCCATGCGGCTTGCAGCCACAGCATCACCATCGGCATACTTGCCGTAGCCTACACCATCCATGATTACCAGGACCACCGGGCCACGGCGTCCTTTCCAGTTTTTATCTTTCTCAAGTGGTCTAACAGTCTCTGCCATAGCATTCTCCAATTCCTAACCAGATGCACCTATGCAGAATATCCACCGGTGCTCATGGTCGTAGGTATGATCATGATTTATATCCATAGAAATCCACTCGTTCTCGTAGAACACACCCACCAGATAGTTGAGGAAACCGCTCTTCGGCCGTTTAAGAATTGAAAGCCCGAACCTCAGGACTGTGTCATGAGAGGTCTGGACATCATGGGTTCCTATGTGGAAGTAGCTGTAATCTATACTGGTGGACAGGTTGATGAACTTGAGAAATGTAAGATAGAAAAGCTGGGAAACAACAGGAGCTCCGAAACCATAATCATTATCGGTATCTGAAAATTTATCTCTTCCGCTGTCATTGTAATAGGTGATATGGTATTTATCATGAAGGGTGGTCCACAGACATGGAGAAAGCTCGGTAGTCCCGCCAAGGTCAATATGTTTTGCTATAGGATACTGCCAGTGCAGATACAGAAGCGGTCCTATCTGGAGAACATCCCGCCTTACTTCATAATACTCTTTTGATGTTCCGCTGCTCTCCAATCCCTCCAAATCAAAGCGGAGGTACTGTCCCAGGATTCCGACCCCCAGGTCCAGATACTCAAAATGCTTCACCATAGGCAGCAGGTCAAGCTTATATGACTTCTGCTTGTTCAGCTGGAAACCGAATTCATTTCCATCCAGGTCAATATCGCTGTCAGAGGTGACAGAGTTCTCCATGTCAAACTTAACCATCCAGGAATAATCAGCGGCATAATCATACATAAGATAGATGTAGACTGCATTCTTATCCGAGCCTGGCTCAGACCCCACACCAAAGGAGACCGGCTCCATGAATTTATTGAACTTTTTAGCAAAATTTGTGGTCTCGGGCAATGTCATCTTATCCCCGGAATCATGCTCGAGAGCAGCCAGAGGCAAAACACTGACCACTAATAAAAATAGACATAAAAAAAGAAGAATAACACGGGGTTTTATCATGTTTTAATCATAAAATTCCAATATTGGATTGTCAACTTATTTCCATCAACTTATTATATTCAAACCTATTGACTAATTGTTTTTATATGTATATAGTGAGTTTTACATACAAACAGTTTGTTTGTAAACTTGGAATCATGATATGAAACGGACACAGGAAGATGCGGAGAAGACCCGCCAGGCAATACTGGATGCAGGCCTTGCCCTGTTCATGGAGAAAGGCTACAGCCACACCTCCATGGAGGACATAGCAAAGGCTGCCAATGTGACCCGGGGGGCAATCTACTGGCACTTCAAGAGCAAGGAAGACTTTGTCATAGCAGTAGCAGACAGCATCTATCAGGAGACCTCGGAGAAGGTGAACCGGTTCTTCAGTCAGGGGACCACCCTTTTGGAAAAGATCACAATAACCCTGAAGAATCTGGGCTACTGGTATCTGGAGGACGACCAGATCTGCCTCAAGAGGAACGTATTGAGCTCTGCCCTTATCACACAGAACCAGAGCATTATAGAAAAGATTTTCCACAACATCTATCCGGGAGAGGACTTCCCTTCCAAGGCAGATTTCTTCCCCTTCATAATCAGAAAGATGGAGGAACATTTCAAACTGCCCGGCTTAGCCGAATGCTCACAGCAGGAGGTCCAGGAGGGCTTCCTTATCATCACCTCGTTCCTTGAGGGCTTTATATCAATCATAATGCGGGGCAAGGAAATCATGTCCCGGGAAACAATCGATAATATTGTGAACAGCTTTATGGAAGGAATCTCCCATAGCTACAGGCATATTTTGGAGGAAAAATGAGAATCAGAACTTTATTTATCGCAGCACTTGCCGCATCAGTTCTACTTACAGGCTGTACCAAGAAAAAGGCATCGGAAGAAATCAACACAAAGAGTATGGCGCAGATCTACAACGAAGAAGGCACTCCAGTCAATGTGACCACTGTCAAGACAGGCTCCTTCCAGTCCGAAATCACTTACGACGCTACAGTAAAGGGAATATACGAGGCTACCGCATCTGCCAAGATCGCCGACACAGTCGAAGATATCAAATTCTCCGTGGGAGACAGGGTTGAGAAGGATGCAATTGTAATCACCTTCCCGAAAAACAATGTTTCGGCCAACTACTATCAGGCCAAGACTGCATATGAGAACACAGAAGCCACATTCAACCGTATGAGCAAGCTCTACAGCGCAAAGGGAATCTCCAAGCAGGATTACGACAATGCAAAGGCTGCCTATGACAATGCAAAGGCAAACTGGAACAATGTGAACGAGATGGTGAATGTGAAGGCTCCTATCAGCGGCATAATCACCCGTCTTGAGGTAAGGAAAACCGACAATGTGAAGGCCGGAGATGTTCTTTTTGCAGTCACCGATGCCAGCCGCCTTACTGGAAAGGTCTGGATCCAGGAGCGGGATATATCCAAGATGGAGAAAGACAAGAGAGCCACAGCCACTTGGGAAGGAAAGACTATTGAAGGAAAGATTGTGCAGCTTGATCTGGCCCAGAATCCTGACAAGCAGGCCTTCGGTGCCCTTATAGAGTTTGACAACGCCAAAGGCGAGATTCCCAGCGGTGTTAGCGCCAAGGTCAACATTGTAAGCTATGAGAAGAAGAACACCATAATCCTTGATCGGAAGAATATAACATTTGACGGAAGCAGCGCCTATGTATACCTGGCAGAGGACAACAAAGCCGTGCGTCGCCAGATCAAGACAGGCCAGACCTTCGGCAACAAGGTGGAGATAACAGGCGGCCTCAAGGCAGGCGACAAGCTTATTACAGACGGCAACAAGAATATTTCCGACGGCAAGTTCATAAGGATAATCAACCAGGAGTAAGGCACCATGAGTATTGCAGCATTTTCAATAAAGCGGCCTGTGCTTATAAGCATGGTCATGGTGGGCCTGGTCATCTTCGGTGTGCTGGCCTATGTGGGCATGCCGCTGAATATAACCCCGGCCATAGATATTCCTTATGTTCTGGTGCAGACTAAATATGCAGGAGCCTCTCCTGATCTTATCGAGAGCCAGATTTCCAAGAAAATAGAGGATGCAGTCTCCATGATAAGCGGTCTGGACACCATAGTCTCCTACTCCCTTGAGAACGTGTCCCTGGTACTGCTCAAGTTCAACATGGACAAGAATGTGGACGACGCGATTCAAGAAGTCACCCAGAAGGTGAACAACATCTCCAATGACCTGCCTGATGATGCAGACTCCCCTACCTACACAAAGATAAACATAAACGAGATGCCTATCCTCAAAGTTATGCTGGCAGGCGACAGCAGCCAGATCACCATGGCAGAGCTCTACGACCTTGCCGACAAGAAAGTTAAGAACACATTCTCACAGGTCATCGGCGTCGGAGAAACCAGTGTAACCGGTGGTCAGGAACGTGAGATTCATGTGGAGTTCGACAGCAGGGTTGTGTTCCAGAACGAGATATCCCTGGCCCAGGTCAATTCCATACTGGCGGCATCGAATCTGAACCTCCCTGCCGGATACTTCCAGAAGGAAGGCCAGGAATTCTCGGTAAAGTTCGACGGCGAGCTGAAGGCTGTGGATGCCATAGGAGAGCTTGAGATTCCAACCGGCAAAGGAATGCGGAAAATCAAGGATATGGCCTCTATATCCGATACCACAGCGCGGGCTCGTGAACGTACCATTTACTTCGACTACCAGAACAACATCAGGAACGACCTTTCTGTACTTATAGAGATTTCAAAGACCTCGGACGGAAACGCTGTGGCCATAGAGAAGCAGATAAAAGAGATCATGGATGCCATGCGGCCTGAGCTGCCTGCCGGCGTGGATATGTATGTTGTATCGGAGACAGCATCGGTAACCAGCAGCACAGTAAACGACACAATGTCCAACATCATGATGGGTATCGGCTTCACAGCCATCATACTGCTCTTCTTCCTCCACTCCTTCCGTTCCACAATCATAGTTGCAATCACCATGCCGCTTTCTATTCTTCCAACTTTCATTGCCCTGAGCGCCATGGGATTCACATTGAACATCATGTCGCTGATGGGTATATCAACTGCAGTCGGCGTACTTGTTATGAACTCCGTAGTCATCCTTGAGAACATATTTGCCCACAAGCACCGTGGCGAAGGGGGAAGATCTGCGGCCAGAACCGGTACCGATGAAGTGGCTGTGGCAGTTGTAGCTTCCACCATGACCAACGTTGCAGTATTCATGCCTATTGCTACCATGTCCGGCATAGCAGGACAGATGCTTAAGGAGTTTGCTATGGCAGTAGTATTTGCAACACTGTTCTCCATCCTCATAGCATTCACCCTTACCCCTATGATGGCAGCCTATCTGCTTCCTGAACATGATACACGGAAGCACCCTATCGGGGACAAGTTCGAAAATATCTTCAAGATGTGGGAGAAAGGATACCGCAAGGTTGTTGAGTTCATCCTCAAGACAAAGCTGCACAGTTTGATTGTAGTAGTGATTATAGTAGGCTTGTTCCTGTTCTCCATGTCGCTTTTCAAATTCATTCCCTTTGAGTTCATGCCTTCCATGGACCAGGGACAGGTTGATATTGAGATGGAGCTGGCAAAGGGCTTTGACTTAAGCGAGACCTATAACTTCACCCAGGAGGTGGAGAAGCGGATGGCCAAATACACCGATATGGTGGAGCACGGTTCCACCACCGTAGGAAAGCTTTCCGACCTGGACACCGGTGTGAACATGGCCAAGATAACCCTGAGCCTTACTCCTAAGGCAACACGTAAATACAACTCCAACCAGCTGGCCAACATGATAATCAAGGATCTTTCTGATATACCAGGTGTCATCATCAGAGCATTCTCAAGCTCCAAGATGGGCATGAACCAGCACTCCATCGACTTCTACCTCAAGGGACCTGACATGGAGGTGCTGAAAAAGTTCCAGGACCAGATATATCCTAAGCTTGAACAGGTTCCAGGCCTTGTGAACCTGGATGTATCAAGCCGTGGCGGTGTTCCTCAGCTGACTATCACCCCTGATTTGAAGAAGATTGCAGATGCAGGAACCAGCGTCCAGGCCATAGCAGTGACACTGCGTACCTCTCTTGAGGGTATGTCTTCCACAACCTTCAAGGACAAGGGCGAGGAGTATGACATAAAGGTTCTTTTAGTGGACAACTCAATAAAGAGTTATGAGGATATAGGAAACATTCCTATAGCCACATCGGCAGGAGTATTCCCCCTCTCCCACTTCGTAAATATTCAGTATACAACAGGCTTCAGCAAGATTCTTAGAAGCGACC
>Ga0310690_10007220_pt1 | contig 14380 bp, 8 predicted proteins | sample AusTroGonzalo_MG_2_FD_207661 | JGI IMG/M metagenome (GOLD analysis project Ga0310690, IMG submission 207661) | Bovine rumen microbial communities from tropical cattle in Woodstock, Queensland, Australia - Gonzalo_04 (v2) (version 2) | ecosystem: Host-associated > Mammals > Digestive system >...
TTCGGTGCTCTGCTTACGACCAGTGAATTTGACCCAAACACTTTTTCATTGTCGACTTTTGGATCCATAAAATCATCAATCTGTTCAGCAAATGTTTTCTTATGTTCCGCCTGGCTGAGTCTGGTTTTCCCTTCCTCCGCCGTCTGCGTGTTCTTCAGCGCGATATACTGCCCGTCTGCCATCCGGATCCCGTCATATCCCAGCTCCTGCAGCACGTCCGCCACCGCGTCCCAAGCATCTTCAATTTTTTCGTATCCGTATTCCGTCACCTTCCGCAGCTCCGCTTCCTGCTCCGGTGTCAGGCTGATCTCCTTGCTGTCCAGCAGGCTCTGCGCCGTCTGGTTCGGCATCCAGCTGAATTGTCCCTGTTTCATCGTCAGCGGGTTCGTGATCCGCGCCTGCACCGTCCTCGCTTCTCCGGTTCCGATGTATTCCGCCTGCACATAGTCCGCCGTTGTTGTTTCCTCTTCCGCCTGCGCCGGCTGTGCTTCCGTCACCTGTCCCGTCGCTTCGTTGTATGTCAGGTTGAACAGTTCCGCCATCCGGTTCATGTTCTTGTACCAGACCTGCTGCGCGTCCCGGCTGATGCTTCCGCTCATGCCGCTGATCGCGTTTCCGATCCTCGCCACCAGATCCTTCACAAAGCCCTTCATCTGCGTGTAAAGCGTCGGATTCTGCTCCTGGATGTTCCGAATCACCTTTTCGCTGCTGAAAATCTGGTCATAGCTGTCCGCAACCAGCTCGCCGATTGCCGTGTGCAGGTCCACTTTCTGACTGTCCATGATCTGCATCAACCGTTCGTTCAGCTTCACCTGTCCGCCCAGCGCCTTGCGCTGCATGTCCAGCGTTTCCTTCTGCAGCTGGTCATAGGCTTTCAGGCTGTTCCGCTGCAGCCAGTGTGTGAATTCATGGCCGAACGTCACCAGTACATTGTGCTTTTCTCCGTTACTGTTCTTTCCTTCAATGTTGATGACGATGCCGTTTTTTCCGTCTTTTTCCCTTGTGCTTACTTCGTATCCGTACAGCTTGGACAGCTCCCGGTTAAACTTCAGCCGCCCGCTCTGCCGTTCTTTTTCCAGGTCCTCGTTGTCCATCATCCACAGGTCCACGCCGGCCCGCCGCGCGATCTCCGCCGCCGCGCCCATCACGTTCCGCGTTTCCTTGCTCTGTGTCCGCACCGCTGCCTTGTATGCGTCCGTGCCATATTCCAGGCCCTTGTACATCACGCGGCCGGTCCCCGCGGCTTTCACGTTCGCTGTTTTCAGCTCGCTTGCGCGCCTGTCGCTTTCTTCTCTCAGCGTTTCGTTATACAGCCGCTCCGCCACATCCTGCGCGATGCCCGTCTTCGGCATTTCCGCCCCCGTCATCGCCGCCAGCCGGATAGATTCCGCCGCCGGAGCCAGCACTCTGCCGCTCTCCGGCCCTTCCTTATTCATTTCGTCAATGAGTATGTTTGTGAATTCAGGCGTATACAGCCCCGGATTCTCTTCCATGCTGTGCAGCAGCACCGCGCCGGCATAGTGCGTGCTCAGCACGCTCGCCGGATCCACTTCCACGGTCTTTCCGTCGATATTTACATGGAATTTCAGTACAGGCTTTGCTTCTTTTTCCCCTTCCTTTGTTTCCATCACCTGCTGGATATCGACGATCTTACCGAATTTCTGCCCTTCTTCGCTGTTCACAATTACGCCCAGCGATCCTTCGATCTTCTTTCCGCTTTCCTCCGCGGCCCGGATATCTTCTTTTGTCGCCAGCTTCATCCCGGTCCTGCTGTCAGCTCCGCGGATTGTTTCGCCCGTGATTTCAGCGATGCTTCTTAATGTTCCAAGGTCCTCCGTATAGTTATCAAGGCCCATGCTCAGCCGCTTGTCCATGCTTTCTCCTGCATCCATCTGCAGGTTTGCTTTCAGCATGCCGGCTTCCTTGTTCGTGATGGTTTCGCCGTTTTCCAGCTTCTGCTGCAGCCGCTCCGCCAGCGCTCTTCCTTCGGATCCCTTCTTTGTTTGAAGGCCCATTGCTATCAGCTCGTTGATCCGTCCGCTGCTCTTCAGGTAGCCGCCCTCATTCCGCACCTGTACCGCGTTGCTTACTGTCCTGCCGCCTGCCAGCGCAAACCCGCTGATCGCGCCGGCCAGCATGCTCATCCCGATCTCGCCCAGCTTTTCCGTCAGCACCTTCCTCGTCGCCTGCTTCTGCGCTTCCGCCCTGTCCATGCCCGGATTCTGCAGCAGCAGCGCCCGCAGCTCTGCGTTGTACCTGTTCATCAGCTCCGTTTCATGTCCCGCAAATGTGCTGATGATCCCGTCCAGCGCCATGTTTGCCAGGTCCGCCGCGCCTTCTTCGCTGCCCTCCGCCAGCGTCGCCTTGAACAGATAGCCTGCCAGCTTTCTGCCGTTTCCGATCATCCCGCGCACGTCCGGCCGCAGCAAAACTTCCAGGCTGTAATCTTCTGTCAGCCACTCGATCACGCCGTCGCCCAGCGCGTACAGCGCTGCTTCCGTCGGATCCATGCCCTGCGAAAGTTTTGTCAGCATGGTGTTCCCTGTCGCTTCGCCGCTCATGATCAGCTGAATCATCGCCTTGCCCGCGTTGCTTGCCACGTTTCCGCCTGTCAGCGCGTTTGCCGTTCCCATTGCGAACAGGTTATCCGCCACGCTGTCGCCCACGTTCAGAAAGAATTTGGCCACCGCGCCGGCGTTGTCACCATAGTTTTCCGCAAACCAGTTTCCGATCACGTCATTCTGATGCTGCCGCACCGTTGTCACCAGATTGTTGGCCGCGAACCACGCGCTGGTCTTTTTGCCTGCGTTCTCGTTTCCAAGCAGCGCCAGCGCCGTTCCCACAAGCGATGCCATGCCGCCCACGGCGTTCAGCGCCGGGCTGAAAATGCGTACCATTTCGCCGACGACCGGCGTTTCGCTGATCGCTTCAAAGTACATCTGTGTATGGTCCGCCGCCATCTGTTCCAGCTGCGGTTTCAGATGATTATAGTACAGCTCCGCTGCGTTGGATCCCTGAATACTTGCCAGCTGGTTCAGTTTTTTCAGCTGGTCGTCGTCCAGGAACATTTCAGGCCTTACAAAGTCCGGCAGGCTTGCCGCGTCTCCCAGCGCTTCCTGCCAGTTGTTCGCCCACCACAGCGTTTTCTGGAAGTCCGTTCCCTGCGGTTCCGGCACATATCTGTCCAGCCTGTCATCAAACAGCATTTTCGGTTCCGGAACCCATTTCGGATTATAGGTTCCGTCATTTACAATATCGGTAAACCATCCTTCAATATTCTTCAGCGCGTCGCTTTCCTTCTCCGCCGCTTCAGCCTTTTTAACGATTCCGCGGTATGCTTCCGCCGTGTTCATCGCGGTTGTATACTTTTCCCTTGCGTCCTCCAGGCTTGCTTCGTCGCCGATCTTTGCCTTTTCAATCAGGTCGTCCAGGATCACGTTCAGCTGCGCCACGTCCCGCGCGTTCATAACCTCCGTCCGCTCTGCGTATGTGTCCGGCATGATGCTGTTGTAAACAGATTCGCGAACCTTCTGCTGGTCCTCTTCGTATGCGTCCTGCGTAAAGTCAAAATACAGATAGTCGTCCGCTTTTGCCAGCGCGTATTCCTTTCGCGTTTCTCTGGTTTCCAGCAGGTCCGCCAGCGTATTCTGCGCCACGGTCTTGTATTCGCTGTTGTAGTTTCCGTTCAGAATGGAATTTTCGTTGTTTTCGTCCCATGCGTCAATGAAGTCAAACAGCTCGCCGGCTTTCGCTCTCGGCCGTCCTTCTTCATATTCCCGCAGCGCCGCCTTTGCTTCCTTTTCCTGCTCTTCCACCTTTGCCGGGAACATGTCCAGCACCTGCTTGCGGTATTTTTCGCTCCACAGGTTCACTTTGTCCGTCGCGTCATAGGCGTTGAATTTCTTCTTTGTCGCAAAGTATTTTTTGCTGTCCTCAATGGTCGGCATCCCTTCCTGTCCGCTCCATGTCACGGATGCCCTGTCCACGCCCTGCTGCTTCTTGTATGGGCCGTATCCCAGCTGCTGTTTTTCGCCGATGTAGTTCAGATAGTTACCCAGCGTCTGTTCCTGCGTTGCCCGCGGCCCTTTTCCCGCCGCGATGTATCCGGCCTGCTCCGCGTTCTTCGCCTGAATCTTTTCCATCTGCACCGGGCTGATTGCCCTGGCCGCCGCCGCCTGCGTTTCTTTCTCCGCGTTCTGCTGCGCGATCAGGCTGCTCATGTCCGGTTCGCTCTGCGCGATGCTTGCCGGTGTCGGTGTCGGCGTTGCTGTCGGCAGAACGTCTGTTCTCTCCGTCTGTTCCGGCTTGATGTTCTGCGCTTTCGCCGCGTTTGCCGCCGGCGCGGGTGTCGCTGTGGGCTGCGGCGTTGCCGTCGGCACAGGCGTTGCTGTCGCCTGGATATTCTTCAGCAGTTTGTCCGCGTTGTAATTGTTCCGGGTCTGCGGTGTCGCTGTGGTTGCCGGCGCGGCCGTCGCAGTTGCCTGTTTTGTCCCGGTTTCTGTCCGCAGGAAATTGTCCCATTTCTGCAGGTCCGCTTCTTCCTGCTTCCGCATCTGCACCAGCTGGCCCGTATAATCCGGCAGTCCGTTCGCGTTCGCTTTCACCGGCTGATAGGCTGCTGCGTTTTTCCCCTGAGCGCCCGTATGCGCCGCCTGCTGCAGAATCTTGTCGCCCGTCACGGTCCGCAGGTTCCCCATCGTTCCGGCCCTGTTCGTCAGCGTCACATTTCGCATGGCGCTGTTCGCCGTGTTCCGCTTTTGTTCTTCCCAGTTCTTCAGCTTTTCCAGCCGCTGCTGCCGTTCCTCCGCCGCTCTCTGCCGCTGCTCGACAATATCAAAAGCGGTTCCCCGGATGGTTCCGCGGTTTCTTCTGTCATATACATTGAGCATCACTCCGGAATTGCCGCTCTGTGTTCCTCTGATGCTGTTCGCTTCTTTCAGAGCTTTCTGTTTGATGCTGGAATATACCGGCTGTTTTGTCTGTTCCGTCGTTTTCTTTTTTCTGCTCATGTATCTGTACCTCTTTTATTATTTCTTTTTCAGTTTGTTTTTCATCAGCTCGTCCGCCGTCGGATTTTTGTTGATGCTGTTATAGGATTCCTCCGCCGCTTTGCTCTGCTTCGCCGCTTCATACCTTGCCGCCATATCTCCCAGCGTCGTGTTTGTTCCTGCATAGTTGCTGTTCAGTTCGGACAGCGGCGTGTTCATCGGCGTGTTCCGCAGGATGTATTCCCTCGCCTGCAGATAGGACCAGTCCTTGTCCTCGTCGCCGGTCGTTTTCTTCGGTGTTCCTCCGCTTCCCGCCGGCACCAGCTGCGCCATCAGCTTCTGCGCGTCCTCTTCGCTCAGGCCCGCGGCCTTCAGCAGCTCAAGGCTCGGCATCTGCCCGTTCTCAAGGATTGCCATGGCATACTGCGCCGCGTATTTCTGGTCGTTCGTCATCTTTTCAAAGTCAAGGTTCGCGTTAAACTGCCTTACGTTCTCGGCCATGCTCGCGTCAAACTGCCGCTGGTTTTCCGCCATGCTGGTATCATACTGCCGGATGTTCTCCGCCATCTGCTGTCCGTTCCACCAGTCTGCGTTCTCCGCCGCCGCCTGCTGCGTCCAGTAGTTCCGTTCGTTCAGGTATTCGTTGTATCCGCGGTCGTATGCGGTCCCTTCCTGCTGCGTCCAGTAGGCCCGCTCGTTCTCCCAGTCGCCCACGGTGTCGCGGTAGCGTCCATAGTCCGTCTGGTCCGCGTTCAGCAGCATGTTGTACTGGTCCTGCAGCGCCGACTGGTCGTCCCGGTATTTCTGATACGCCCGGTCCCGCAGGTCTATGCCCTTGTCGTACAGGTTCAGCAGGTACTGATCATAGGTCTGCTGTCCCACCTGCTGGCCGTAGCTGTTGCCGTATCCGCCGGTCAGCGCCGCCGCCTGTCCTTGCACGTCCGCCGCCGCCTGCTTGCCCTGCTGGGTGTACAGGTCAGCGTAATACTTGAACAGCTCATCCCCGTTGAATGAATACTTGAAATCTTTCGGCTGCTGGATTTCCTTCAGGATCCCGTCCAGCGCCGCGCTGTATTTGCTGTTGTAGCTCTGCGGCCGCTGGTTCTGCACGTTCTGCAGCTGCTGCTGCGCCTGCTGCGCCTGCTGGCTCGGCTGATAGTCCTGCTGCGCCTTTTGCGCTTTCTGCGCCGTGTTGTCGCTCACGCCCGCCAGTCCCTGGTATCCCTGCTGCGGATAGTTTTCCTCCGGAAGTCTGTACTTGCCCGTCACTGCCATTTTTCCCCTGTCCTCCTTACATGTTGTTCACGATGCTTTGTATATATTGTGCCAGCGTAAGATCGCCGATGTAGATCGTCGCCGTCCCGCTGAATTCGATGGTTTCATCGTTCACGCCGCCCTTTGTCGCCGCCTTTTTGAATCCCAGCTTCTTCCCGTTCGCGCTGGCGTATATCAGAAAGTTCGCGCTCCGGACCTTGCCCGTCACCGTCGTCGTTTCAAAGCTGTCCTGCAGCGTTACTGTTATCGTGTATTCCTGCTGGATGCTGAAGGTCTGCCGGCTTCCCGGCAGCACGTCCCCGCTGGTCCCCGTAACGGTCACCGTGCTGCCCTGGCTGGTCATCGTCACCGTCAGGCTGTTGCTTCCCACGGCCGTGTAGTTCTTCGTCAGAGTAAACTTGGCGTATTCGCCCATGTCATCGTCGCTGCCGCCGCTGTTCACCCGCCTGCAGGTCACGCTCCCGCTCGGCGCGTTGTAGGCCGTCACCGTGATCGTCGCCGTCTTTGTCGCCGTCCGGCCGCGGCTGTCCGTCGCCGTCACCGTGATCGTCGTGCTGCCCGCCACGCTCAGCAGCCCCGTCGTAAAGTCAATGCTCGCCGCGCTCACCGTCTTGACATAGCTGCTTCCGCTGTATCCGTTCAGCTGTACTTTTAAGCTGCTGATTGTGCTGCTGTAGCTTCCGCTCGCCGTCGTCTGCACCCGCACGCCGCTGTGGTTCTGAACATAGTATTCTCCTACGTTCGCGTATGTTACGTTACCGATCGTCCGTGCTATGCTTGTTGTAACCGTTCCGATGCTCGGCACCACGCTGGCCGGCACGTTGAATGTCAGGTTGCTGATCGTATCGCTTCCGATCTGCGTGCTTCCGCTGTATGTATAAAGCGTCAGCGTGCCACCTGTCTTTGTCGTCGCGCTGGTCACATAATTGCACCAGCTGATCGGCACATTGATGCTTGCGCTGGAAACGCCCGCGTTCACCGTTGTCAGTGATGTTACCATGCTCCCGCCGAAAGATAGCTGGTATTTGTGGCTGTATGCGCTTTTGTCCGCGCTGATGGACAGTGTGATCGTTTCCCCGCCGGCAAAGCTGGTTTTGCTCAGGCTCCCTGTGCTTCGCTTCAGATAGTTTGCCGTTATGCTTACGTTGCTCGCCGGCATGGTAAACGCGTCGCCGCTGATCGTCAGCGCCGGGCTGGTCGTCCATCCGTTGAAATAGTATCCGGCGTTCGTCGTCTGGTACACGCTCACGCTGTCGCCCATTTGCGCCGTGCTCGCCACCGTCACCGTGCCGCCCGCCGCCGGGCTTGCGGCCTTTGTGATGGAATAGGTCACCTTTGCGAATACCGGCGTAATGGTCACATCGCTCGCCGGCATCGTGAAGGTGTTGTTCGTGATGGTCAACGTGGGGCTGGTCGTGTATCCGGTCAGATAGTATCCCGTGTTGGGACTTGGATACAGCGTCACCGTGCTGCCCACGGTCGCCATGTTCACGCTTGCGCTCACGCTTCCGTTCTGTGCTGTCGCGCAGTTCACTCTGAATTGGTTGTACGCCGTCTGCACGGAAACGCCGGTCCGGTATCTCAGCACCGTATAGTCGCGGCTGTCGCCCGGCTCTGACCAGGTATCGTCCATGATCAGGTACAGGGCCTTCCCCGCCAGCCCCGTTGCCCCGCTCACGGAAAAATCCTTCTTGTTGCTGCTCTCCTGCGCGTTGATCACCCAGTCGCCGATCAGGCATTTGTTGTTTCCGGCGCTGTCGCACAGGTACAGCTTGACTTCAAAATTCATTCCGCCGTAATGCTGGTTTCTCCATACCGGGCCGCCGGCCGCAATATCCGTGAACGTGATCGTCCCGTTCGGATATTCGCCCGTCGCCATCTGGATCCCCAGCGCCTGCGGCGTTTTGAAATAGGTCATGTAGTTGTTCGGATCGTTGTTGCCGATTCCGCCCGTCTTTGTCGCCATCTGTTCCTCCGCCCTTTAGCCGCTGATCAGTCCCAGGCTTCCGCCCGTCATCACCCGCCATGTATGGTTTCCCATCTTCATGCTTGAAGTCACTTCACCCTGCGCGATGTGGAAAATGTTGTCGCTGAAGTAGGCCATTTTCGTTTCCCCGTGCCAGAAGGCCAGCTCATCCATCGTGAAGGTCGCGCATTTTGCCGCGCTGTTCAGCGTTCCGTCCGCGTTCGTCACGTTCTCGCCGATAGCGATCCCGTACTTCCCGTTCACACTGTCCACCAGTCCCGTGAAAATGTACTGGTTGATCTTCCGCTCAAAGCTGTCCGTGTCGTTTTCCAGCCCCGTCACCCGCTCCACCAGCTGATAGTTTTGCAGGATGCCCTCCGCCGTCGCCGTGATCGTGCTGTCCAGGTTCCGCTCATAGGTCCCAAACTGCTCGCTCAGCGCTTCATAGTTGTCTTCCAGGTGCGCCGTGATCACGTCCATCTCATGCCGCACAATGTCCGCCGTCTTGACGATCATGCTCTTGAGCGTTTCATAGTTCTGCGCCGTTGTCTGCTGCGCCGTCGTGATCGTCTGCTTCACTTCCGGGGCCATCTGCTCAATGGATACGTCCATCAGCGCCGTGTTCAGCTTGTCGCTCATCGCCATCAGGTAGCGCTGCAGCTGCAGCAGCTGTTCCTTCTCCGCGCCCTGCAGCGTCGGCGGGCTGTCAAAGAATACTTCAGCCATCTCCGCCCACCTCCATCACCCGGCTCAGGTCATAGATTCTCACTTCGCCCTTCCCCGTGATCTTGAACCGCAGATGGTCGCACCGCCGCGGAATCACCGGCAGCACAAACGTCCGCATCGTGTTCCCCTTCCGCTCGCCCATGAAGGTGTACATGCTGTCGTTGTCGTACCGGATCCACAGCCGCATCACTGCGTCCGGATCCATGTACATCCGGATCTTGAACATGCTCAGGTACTTCGCGTTCCGGACCCGCTTCGGATCGTCATAGCCGCTGCTTTGTTTATAGTTCACGCCCGTCAGTCCGAATTCCGCCGCCCAGTCAAAGTCATCTTCCACCGTTCCCACGGTCCCGTTCACGCTCACCAGCGTGTTTGCCACTTCGTCTATGAAAAACAGCTCATCATCCACCGTCGCAAAGCCCATCGCCTGTGTGTTATCTTCCTTGTACCAGACGTTGTTTGCCGTGTCATAATTGAAAAGCCGCCAGTTATCATTTTTATCCTTCATGGATATATAGTATTTGTTCCCCAGCACGCCGGCCCGTGCGTCGTCATACAGGATCTCGCCCAGCTGGCTGCTCACCGCCGTCGGCATGTTCCCGTCATACATCATCACCGCGTTCCGCGCCTTGTAATAGATGTTCTCGTTCACCACCTGCAGGCTGCGCCAGTTTCCCTTCTGCACGCCCCGTGCCACCGTCGTCTGGATCGTGAAGCTGCTTGGCGTGTTTCCGCTCACCCTGTGTATGAATCCTTCCTTGAAGAACACCGGATATCCCCTTTGCGTGATCGCTCCGGTCCACGGCCCGTCCGTTCCCACGCTCGCCGTGTAGCTGTCCGTGCTGATCCCCATGTAGCAGTTCCAGTTCCGGAAGTCGCCCAGCTTGCTCGCGTGGATCTCGTTCACCACCTGCCCGTTCACAAGGCCGTATTTGCATCCCCACAGCCGGTTGTTGCTCTCGCAAACATAGTCAAGGTCCGGGACGGTTATGTCCGCGTGTACCGTCGCGCTTCCCAGCGCTTCCTGCGCCTGGCTGATCAGCCCGGCCACCACGATATAGTTCTCCCCCGCAAAATAGATGATCTTGCTGCCGTTCAGCGCGCTCACCTGCGCCTGGATTTTCTCGCTGCTGCCGCTCGCCGCTTCCATCCCCGTCAGGTCAATCACGTCGTATTCCTTCAGTCCCTGTCCGATCCCCGTCCCCGTGATCTTCACGAACGTCGTCGCGACTTCCACCCAGTCCATCGTCACCGCGTCATATTGCCGCAGCACGTCGTTGTCGCCGCTCTCGTCCAGCCACAGGTCCCCGTTGTCCGGGTTCTCCGGCGGGTTCGCTCCGGTTTCAATCTGCGTCATGTCATAGTTGGTCCCGTCGCCCCGGCACATGATCAGGTTGATATCCGTTCCAGCCATGCTCCATGTCCGGCCCATGCTGCCCTTGTCCGTCAGGTCCGCGGTGTTGAAGTACACTTTGTCCGGCCATATGCAAACATACGCGCCAAAGCTCACGATCTTTTTCGGAACCGTCCCCGCGTCCGTGCTGACCGTCAGCCCGCTCACTTCCAGATAGTCATAGAAAACCTTGTTCCCGCGCACAAAAACCAGCTGGTCCCGCCCTGCGATGCCCGTCAGAGGGACCGGATCGCTTCCTTCCACGTCAAAGCTGCTGATCCCGCGCTTTTTACGCAGCGACAATACCGGATATTTGTCGCCGCTCATGTTCTGCATGTCGTACATTTCGCCGTCATTGATAATTTCATTATGGTTGTATCCATAAAACGCGCTCGTCATCTGCGTGCTTTTCGCGCCCGGCGTTTGCTGCGGCAGTTTAACCATCTTTCCCTCTCCCCGTTTCAGATTCTCAGCTGTCTGTTCCTGCTCAGCGGCATGTGGTTCCTCCGCCACCAGTCATGGAACATGTCATAGGCGCTGTTGAATTTTTGCCGGTCGTTTTCGTACTTGTCGTATTCCATGTTCTGGTCGTCAATCCGGGCCATCAGCCAGTATCCGTAAATCTCGTCATAGGGCCACGGAACCAGCAGCGCCGTCCCTGGATCCGTGTCCGTGTCGTATCCCGTGAAGATGGCCTGCTCCGGCGTGTGTACGTGCTTCATAATGATTTCCCGGTGGATCAGCCCGTCCAGCTCGCTCAGCGCCGCAATCTTCAGCTCCCGGCTCATCATGTTCGGCTTCATCTCGTCCGCTCTGTCCAGCGCGGTTTGAATATTCATCTTTTTTCTCCTTCCCGCCCTTCACACTTCATAATTATGAATTATGAATTATGAATTATGAATTCCCCTTTATGTGCAAACAAAGACGGGGATATCCCCGTCTTTTCAGCCGGGTTTTTCCCGGTTCCTGTCATCAGATCGGATGCTCCTGCGGCGTTTCGCCGGTCCTGTTCGGAATCTGGTCCATGAAGTCGTCCGCTTCATTTTCCGCTTCCAGGCTCTCCAACAGAACCTTTGCAACCGGCTCCGGCAGCTCCTGCTCCTTGCCGTTCGCCGGCAGCAGAAAGCGCCTGTCATTGACGCAGATATAATAGTTCTGGTCCTCGCCCTTGGGCTTGCGCGGCACGATCACCTTCATGTTCCGGTCCCATGCGCTCTCCACCGCTTCCGGGGCTTTGTTGATCATCTCCGCGTCGATCTCTTCCGGCACAATGTCTTTCAGCTGGTTCACGTCCGTCTTGTCCGTCTTTTTTGTTGCCATGTTGTTCCTCCGTCCTTTCTGCCCATCCGCGGGCGATTCGTCCCCCGGTCAGGCGGGGCGCATGTCCTTACGCCCCGCCCTTCTCAGGAGGAATACTCTATGGCTGTCGGCCCATGCCCGGCCGTTGCAGCTTAGATTTTGACCAGAATCCCCTGGTCAATCAGGTTCTGGATCGCGGGTGTCAGGGTGATTTCCGCCCCGCCGTTCGCCGCGGTCACGGCCTTCGGTACGCCGTTGGGTGTCAGCGCGATCACGTTGTTCGCGTGCAGCACAACCTTGCTGTCGTTCACGCTGGCCATGCATTCCTCGGTCACCATGTACAGGTCGTTCTTCTTGCTCTTGCAGTACAGCGTAACGTCAGCGGTCCCCATCGTGAAGCTGTAGGTGCTGCTGGTCAGCGTCACCGTCACGCCGCCGGCGCACACTTCGATCTCGTCCACTTCGTATCCGCTGGCCGGGGTCACGGTCAGGGTCACGGTGGCGTTCTCCTGCACGTCGGTGGTGGCGGATGCGCTGAAGGTCGTCATGTGCGCGTCCTTCAGGCAGGTCACGCTGTGTCCGCCGGCAAAGAGGTCAAGGATCATTTTCATGTCCGTCGCCCTCCCTTATCAGTTTTCGCTGTCCACGCTGGAATAGGCGCTGCCGCTCCATACGGTGCACATTCTTTCCTGATACAGGATCTTCGCCGCGATCTCAAATTTTGTACCCACGGTGCTGAACTGGTTCAGCGGTCCGCCGACCTGTTCCTTGGTCTTGACGATGGTTTCCATGCCGCTGCCTTCCGGATCAATCACGCCGAAAGCGTCCTTGCCGAAGAACATGGTCTTGTAGGTGGCTACCGCGTCGCTGTCCGTGGTGCTCTTGATGATGGGAGCAAGGTTGCTCTCAATGAAGCGCACGCCGTGCAGCTCGCCGATTTCGCCATTGAAGATCTGCTGCGGGGCAGCATACTTGTGGGCTTCAATCCAGTCCTTGTCTTTCCGCAGGTCATAGGCAACGTGCGGATGGACCACGGCCACATACTTTCCGCCGCTGAAGGTGGGCGCTCCGCCGACTTTCAGGTTGGTATACGCCTGGTTGACCATATCGGCCGTCAGGTTGCAGGTATAGCCGCTGGTGTTGATCGCGTAGATCAGTTCGGCTTTGGTTGTGGGCCGGGTCTGCTTCACGCCGCTGCTGTTGTAGGCATCCGCGAACAGGATATTGGTCGCGCCCTTCAGCACGTTGCGAACCAGGGTGTCATGGGTCTTGCCGCCGGCAGCGCCCAGCTCTTCCACCGCGCCCGCGATCACGTCGTCCAGCGCGTGCAGCTCCAGCAGGTCAGTCACGGCCACGTATTCGCCGTACTGGGCCAGGCTCACGTTGATGCTGGTCATGCCCATCTTCTGTCCGGAAGGAATCACACCTTCGGTCAGCTGTGTGCAGTTCGGCAGGGTGTTCCACTTGCGCCACTCAATGGTCCGGCCGCGCCGGGCAGGCAGGCCCTGCTTCTTGCCCAGCTGGGCGAAGATCAGCTGATCCCTGTGGTTTTCCAGCAGCTCGGTGTCATAGAAGGTTTTCATCGTGGGGGTCAGCGTGTCCGGCGGATCAAAGCTGGTCGTGCTGCCCGTGTATGCGTTGACATAGTTGCCGGTCGCGTTCACCAGCGTGCCGGCATCATTGAACAGGCTCAGGTTCATAAAAAGCTCTTTCATGGTTTTCTTTCCTTTCCCGCGGCGGGTCAGAATTCTATCCGCTCCCCTCTCCGCGCTCTTTCAAGCAGTTTCTGTCTTTCTTCCCTTGTCATGCTCCGGGGGTCGATCGCGACGTTCGCCGGCTGTCCCTTCTTCATCGCGCCCTCTACCGGGCGCGCCCGGTTCGCCTGCAGCGTCTGGCTCATCTGCTGCTGCGCTTTCCGGATCCCGTAGGCCATCGCCTGCGGTTCCAGCTCCGCGTGATGCACCGCATAGTATGCGGCCCGCACGTCCAGCCCGCTGTTCGGCGCTACCAGCCGGCGGAAGGTTTCGTTCTCCATCTCGGCTCTCAGGTCGAAGTCCGGAAATGTTTTCTTCATTTCCTCGCCCTGCATCGCAAGGTTCTGGAAGTGCTGCCGCAGGAACATCTGTTCCTGTTCCTCCGCTTCCCTTGCTTTCAGGCGCTCGTTCTCTTCCTCCATCGCCCGGAAGTTTCTGTATCCTTCCACCGTCATCCCGGCCGCTTCAGCCTCTTCTTCATACAGGCTGTCGTCGTCCAGGATGGTTTCGATCACGCCGTCCGTGTCGTTCTCATCAAGCCCCAGCTTCTTTGCCAGCGCCTGCAGCGCCGGCATCACTTTGCCAAGCTGCTCATTCGCGTCCTTCTGGTTCTTGAACCGGTCGTCCACCGCCGCTTTCACGTCCCGGCCGTACTGGTCCCTGAACCGTTTCTTCGCTTCCTGCCACTCAGCGTCCAGGTCCGGCTCCGCGTTCTCATCCGGTGCGTTTTCCTGCGGTTTGTTTGCGGCTTTGTGCGCCGCCTGCTTCACAGGTTCTTCTCCCCGGCTTGCGCGTTTCCGTGCCTGCTCTTCCATCCGCGCGGCGAGACGGGCATCCACCCTTGTGCCGTCCTCCAGCTCTCCGGGTGTGACTACTGCCGCTTCCGTTCCTCCGCTTTCTCCGGCCGCTCCCGCCGGCGCTGCGCCTGCGCCCGCTCCGCCGTCACCGAAAAGCGTCAGATTCATTTCAAAATATGCCA
>Ga0310690_10007223_pt1 | contig 14376 bp, 11 predicted proteins | sample AusTroGonzalo_MG_2_FD_207661 | JGI IMG/M metagenome (GOLD analysis project Ga0310690, IMG submission 207661) | Bovine rumen microbial communities from tropical cattle in Woodstock, Queensland, Australia - Gonzalo_04 (v2) (version 2) | ecosystem: Host-associated > Mammals > Digestive system >...
TGGCCGTGCTGATGGGCAAGTCACCTATCAGTACCAGTCCCAAATAGATGAAGATGCTGAGGAACCAGAACCAGAAATGGGCGAAGAAGTGCATCATGGCATAGAGGATGACGCTCGATGTGGCATGCTGCTTGTCGATATCCTTCGAGAGTTCCATGATACGGTAGGGTTCGCCTCCTAATCCACCAACGGGCGTGGCGTAGTTCAGGGCATAACCCGTGATGGTCAGTCGGTAGATACGCCAGAAGCTGACGGGCGCTTTTCCACCTATATTTCCTTCGATGATGGCTTTCCAGGCGAAGGCGTTCATGGCGTAGATCACAATCCAGACGCCCACAATCGGTATCAGCCAGTAGCCGGCATGACACAGGTGCTGCCATAGCTCAATGAAGCTGACGTCGAACGTCAGCAACATCACTACGACGGCGGCGATGCCGAGTAGGAAGAACAGATTGTTGAGTCGCTGTTTGGTCCACTTCATTTTGACTATAGTTATTTTGACTTTAGACTATAGATTATAAATCTTCAATTCTTCAATTTTTCCGCAATCCGCTTGCAGAAGGCTTCATGACGACGGTTGATATAATAAGCCAACAGACTCATGACGATGATCTCAAAAAGGAAATTCAGGACAGGCACGTCAAGCAGACAGAAGAGGAAGAACCACGCGGAACGGAAGTTGAAGGTAAGCAGGCCGTTCCATTTCATCAGTGGCAATGACTGACGGTGGAACTCCTCGCGTACCTCTGCTGGCATATTACCGGCATTGCCGAATTTCCGACGCAACAGCGACATGAGACGCTGGAACTGCGGGGTGGACTTCTCCTGTTGACGGGTATAATCGATATACGACTTCTGGAAAACCCGCTCTATCCAACTGCTGTCAGCAGGCATCTGCTCGTAGATTTCCTTCTGTCGCTGGCTGTCGTCGAGCTCACTGCCCTTCTCACCCTTCAGGAAGAAGAGGTGTATCTGGTAATAGTAGTCGGCAATACGTGTTTGAGCGCCCATGCCCAAGAGACCAGAGATCCAGCCTAAGACATAGACGATGATGGTGGCAATGATGGCATTCTGCTGGGTATCGGCGATGCCAAGCCATTCGAATTCGATGCTGTGATGCAGATAGAAACGGTAGATGAGCACATGATATATAGGCAGAAACCATGTGTAGCCGGCCACACCGTCGAGAATACGGCCCAAACGGCTTTTCTGACCCGTGTAGCGTGCCAACTGGCCATCGGTACAGTCGAGCAGATCGGCTACCATCAGCAGGGCGATGGCGATGAGGTTGTAGACAAGTCCCTTTGTGCCTTCATAATAGAAACATCCGCTGACGAAAAAGAAGCTGCTGCCGGCACCGACGAACATCGAGAGGATGGTAACGGCATTGGGCGTGATACCCAACCAGGCAAAGAACCTGACGAAATAAAAACACATCGGACGGATGATGTGCAAATCCAACCAGTCGTCGGTCTCTGAAGATTTGAGTGTCTGAGAAATATTCTCGTTCATGATGATATTCTGTATTTAGAATGTTAAACGTATTACATAGCGCATGCCCCAGCGGTGGGCTGTGGGCAGATCCATATAATTCAGACGGCGCACGTATTCTATGTGGACAATCTTGAAGATATTGTGGATACCGGCTACAATCTCAACATATGGACGATGGGGGTCCATGAGATAGCAGCCTTCGGGGAAGTACATCAGCTTGTCGCTGCCCTCATTCTGTGGTAGGTAGGGGTTGTTCTTGTCGGTAAGGTCGCCCCAGAGGCAGTTTACGGCGACATATTCGCGCCACTTCAGTTTCTTGATGAGGGGGATACGGTTGAAGAACTTGCCGTTGAAGTCCCAGGAGAGCATCATCGAGGCATAGCGGTCGTTGAGGAACTCCATGTTGTTAATCAGACAGAACATCTCCTCCTGACCGATATAGGAAAGGTTGGCCAGCGGATGAATGAGCAGCATGTAAGGCACCTGATTCCACTGGATACCGGCTTTGAGGAAGAGGTCGATCTTTCCCCAACTGTTCATCCAGAAGCGTTTGTAGAGCTTGGCCTCGGTGAAGTTCGACTCATACTGACCGCCTAAGAGATTCTTGAAGCCGAAGGTATGGGCGATGGAAACGGCCGGTGCATCTTTGTTGATGGTGACACGGCGCTGCTTACTGTTGATATAGGTCTCGTCAGGGGCATAGCGCAGCTCAGCGAAGAGCTCGGTAGTACGGAGGTACTCGCGATGTCGGTCGAGACCGGTATAATCTATGCGGGGCTGGCTGAGTTTACGGAACGACATGGCACCAACGGCCTCATGCTCCTCGGCCTTAAAACTCAGCGAGGTCTTCAGACCACCGTACATCTCGTACTCAAAGGCAATCTGCTGACGATTGACAAGGGTCATCTTGTTCACTTCTGCCCATTTGAAAGCCACGAACAGGTTATCCTTATCTGTCGGGAGATAGCGGTCGCTGGGTGAGGCCAGATCGTAGGTGCTCTCAATCATCAACGTGCGCTTGGGATACTCCCACGGCATGTAGATCTTGTCGATGAATGAGTAGGTGCCCTTCGTGCTGTAATAGTTACGATGACTTCCCCAGGCATGGGCATAATATCCCTGCCAGAACCAGCGTTTGCTGAGATTGGCAGTGGTCTGCATGCTTGCACGTGTTCGCCAGCCGTCAATAAAGTTGCGCGAAATGATGGTGTTCACGGGGGAGATATCAAACTTGTTGGGGTCGCTGGTCTCGATAGAGTTCTCGATCAGGGCGTTCAGACCTATCATGATATACTTGAAACCCTTGATTTTCTGGATGTTCTTCACGAAGTCGCCCATGGAGTCCTCGCTCTTGGTAAGGTCCACCTGTCGGTACTGGCTCCAGAAGTTCTTGCCTCGCATGCCGGCATCGGGCTCTTTGATTTCCGTTCGCTTGCCCCTAAACATCTTCTTCGGGATCTCAGCAAAGGAGTATTCGCCCAAACGGGTGGTGCGGATAACAATGGCTTCCTGTATGAACTTGGCAAACTCCAGTTCAGCAATCATGTCGTCCTGCGTTAATACCCACTCGCCATTGTCCAATTGTTCGAACTCCTGTTCAATACGCATGTTCTTCACGAAGTTCACAGAGGTCTGTTTGGGCAGGGTCAGTTCACAACGGCGGACATGGTAGGTGGAATCTTTCAGGATATAGATATCACCACGGAATCCGAAGTCCATCTGATTGTTGGGTAGGAAGTGGAGGTGGATACAGCTGTCGCGGTCAATCTTCAGGGTGTCCTGGATGTAGAAACGGTAGAAGTTGATAGCATCCTTACCAATCGGCGAGGTGAAGGGATACTGTACCAGACGGATCTGGTCATCGTAGAGGTCGACATCGGTGAAGACTTCTTTCAGGACGACATTAAGCATATCACCCGTCTGGAAGAGGTCGTTCAGGCCCGATGACTGCTCACCCTTGATATAGGTCTTCTTTGATTGCGGATCCTTACGGTAGACAATCTGCGAGACGGTCTCGTCGACGCTGATGGGGAGTATCATCTTGTTGTTGTACTTACAGACCTCCACCTGGTCCATCAGCCACGGGGTGCTGGAAAAGGGTTTCTGCTCCAACCGTTTGGGAGTGAGGTCGTTGGCAGCCAGCGTCAGCTTCTCGTATTTGTCGTACTGATAGTAATCGTGGTTCGACAGGTCGCTGAGTTTCTTGGCAGCAATGACCTTCTTCATCAACTCCACAGCAGGATTGTTCTTCCTGCTGTAGCGACTTCGTTTGGTGGTGACCGTCACCTCCGTCAACTGTAACTTATCAGATTTCAGGGCGATGTCAAGTTCGTTTTGCGTCTCATTGGTTATCGTGATAACTTGCGACTGATAACCTACGGCACTGAAGGTGATCTGCCACCCTAAGTGTCGTCTGATAGAATAGTTACCATCGATATCGGAGATAACCGCCTGGTTGTGGCCCTTATAGACCACACTGGCAAAAGGGATTGCCTCGCCAGTCTCGGCGTCTTTGATCGTTCCTTTGATGAGCTGCTGTGCGGAAAGTGTCGCATTTATACCCAACACAAACAGCAATATCAGACATATTCGTTGAATCATTTATGCCAATAAATCCTTTTCCCAAATGTAATTTGGGTGCAAAGGTACATCTTTCTTGGCAAATTCCCGCAATTTGTTTTCCTTTATTAACGTTTCAGGCTTATTTCCTGTCACTTCGAATCAATTCCAGGAGCTTTTCCACTGCTTCTTCCTCGGGAATATTCTTTTCAACGCAGACTTTCTGTTTGTATAGGGAAATTTTACCGCGCCCGGCACCGACATAACCGTAATCGGCATCAGCCATCTCGCCAGGACCGTTGACAATACAACCCATAATACCGATTTTCAGACCCACAAGATCCTTGGTGGCTGCTTTTATCCGAGCAATGGTCTCCTGAAGGTTATAAAGGGTGCGTCCGCAGCCTGGACAGGAGATATATTCGGTCTTGGTGAATTTGATGCGGGCAGCCTGCAGGATCGCATCTGCCAGACTAATCAGGCTGGCCTGGTTTGAATCTCTAGAACCTCTAGAGTCTCTAGAAAATCTAGACTCTCTAGAAAGAATCACCAGCTTCGTAGCCTTGCGGTCAATCAGCAGAGCCCCTACGGCCATGGCGGCTTTCAACTGCAGGGTTTCCATATCCGGTGTATCGAGGGTGAGTGTGATGGTATCGTCTTGGATACTGGCTTCTGCCTCCTGACGCAGGCGGCAACACTCAGGAATCAACTCTACCAACTTTCGGGCTACGGGAATCTCGCATTCTGGCTCTTCGCTCAGCGACACGCGGATGGTATCGCCAATACCTTCTGTCAACAGAGCACCTATGCCTACTGCACTTTTGATACGGCCATCCTCACCTTCGCCAGCCTCCGTCACACCGAGGTGCAGGGGATAATGCATATCCTCCTTGTCCATCGTGGCAACCAACAGACGGACGGTCTTCACCATCACCACCGTGTTCGAGGCCTTGATAGAGATGACCACATCGTTGAAGTCCTCACGTTTGAAGATACGTAGGAACTCCATACAACTCTCGACAATACCTTCGGGCGTATCGCCGTAGCGCGACATAATACGGTCGCTGAGGGAACCATGGTTTACGCCAATACGGACGGCGGTATGGTGTTCCTTGCAGATGTTGATGAAGGGGAGGAGTTTGTTCTCGATTTTCTGCAGCTCATCGGCATATTCCTCGTCGGTATATTCCAGATGCTTGAAAGTGCGGCCGGGGTCGACGTAGTTGCCAGGATTGATGCGCACCTTCTCACAATAGAGGGCGGCAATGTCGGCAGTGTGGGCGGTGAAATGCACATCGGCCACCAATGGCTGGTTGTAGCCGTCGGCCTTCAGTTGGGCGGAGATATGTTGCATATTCTCTGCCTCACGCGTTCCCTGGGTCGTGAAACGTACCAACTCGCCTCCTGCATCGATGATACGCTTGGCCTGTGCCACACTGGCGGCGGTGTCGTTGGTGTCAGTAGTGGCCATCGACTGAATACGGATGGGGTTGTCGCCTCCAATGCCGATATTCCCTACACGGGTCTCGGTAGAGTGTCTTCTTTGATAACTCATGACAGATTTAGTTGGTCTTAAATTCGTATTTTATCTCAGCCAGATCCTTATTGGCTTTCTCGATCTTTGCCCGCAGACCACCTTTGTAGGCAGCCAGTCGCTGGGCGAGTGCAGCATCGCTGAGTGCCATCATTTCTACGGCGAGGATGGCCGCATTCTGAGCACCGTTGATGCCGACTGTAGCCACGGGGATACCGGGAGGCATCTGGATGATGCTGAGCATGGCGTCGAGGCCGTCGAGCATACCCTTGATGGGGACGCCGATTACAGGTAGGGTGGTAGAGGCAGCGATGACACCTGGCAGGGCGGCTGCCATACCGGCGCCGGCGATAATCACCTTGATGCCACGATCCTTGGCAGTACGTGCAAAATCCTCAACAGCATCGGGGGTGCGATGGGCAGAAAGCGCATTCACTTCAAAAGGTACCTGCATTTCGTCAAGCAGCTTGCAGGCTTTTTCCATAACGGGCAGGTCACTGGTGCTACCCATGATAATACTGACTAATGGTTTCATATTTTTTTACTTTTTTCTATTCACTATTCACTATTCACTACTCACTAAAGAAAAAGGATGCCGATAATGGAACAGATGACACCCACGAAAAAGCCTGTCACGACTTGTGCCAAACTGTGTTGTCGCAGGATCATACGACTCGTGCCGAGGATGCCCGCCAGGATGAATGTCAACGAGAGCCACCACACAGGATTGAAGCCAAAGAACTCTGCAAAGACGAACAGGGCTCCGGCCACACCGCCTATAGCTGCTGTGTGGGTAGAAATCTTCCACCACACATTGATCATGGCACAGGTAATTTGAATGAACAGGGCGGCTGTCACGATGGTCATCATAAAGTGGGGGATATGGAGAAACTCCATCAGATATATACAGAGGAAGTAGCAGAGGATACTGATGACGTAGGGCACGGCACGTCGTTCCTTCTGTCCCATGTCGATGAGGCTCCATCCTTGATGGCGGCGGTAGAAATGAATCAGCACGGTAGGAATCACTACGGTCAGCAGATAAACCATGGTGAGCAGTTGGAACTTATAGCTCCAGGGCATCTGGCTCATGTAGCTGAACATGAACAAGACCACCAACCCTAATGTAGGCAGGTAGAACGGTGTAAACACCATACTGATGACCCTTGCAGCAAGAATGAATCCCTTTTCTCTTGTCATATACTTATTCCTTTCTCAGTCTGGCTATCGGGATGCCCAGCGCCTCTCGGTATTTGGCAATGGTGCGACGGGCAATGGGGAAGCCTTTCTCCGTCAGCTGTTCGCGCAGAGCATCGTCGCTTAACGGTTGGTGCTTGTCCTCGGCCTCGATAAGGTCGCGGAGCACAGCCTTGATCTGTCGTGTCGACAGTTCCTCGCCACTCTCTGTGACGTAGCTGTCGCTGAAGAAATGGCGTAAAGGGAAAGTGCCCCAACGGGTCTGGGCATATTTTGAGTTGCAGACACGTGAGATCGTCGAGAGGTCCAGTCCTGTCTTTTCCGCCACGTCCTTGAGGATCATGGGGCGTAGTGAGGCCTCGTCACCATCGAGGAAGAACTGTCGCTGGAGGGTAATGATGGCCTGCATCGTCACAGTGAGCGTGTGCCGCCTCGTACGGATAGCCTCGATGAAGTTCTGGGCAGCGTCAACCTTCTTCTTGATATAGAGTAAGGCCTCTTTTGTCTGACGACTCAGATGCTCCTTGTTCTGCTGGTATTCGTTCATGGAGTCGATAAACGACTGCGAAAGGGTGAGCTCCGGCACCTCGCCATTGTTAAGGGTAAAGGTGATGGTGCCGTCGTCTTGCGTATCCACGATGAAATCGGGGGTGATCTGCTGTAGGCTTCGTCCGACAGTCTCACCCATCGAGGCACCCGGACGGGGGTTCAGCTTGCGCAACTCTCCAAAAAGGGCCTCGCCCTGCTGGTCATTCAACGAGAGGGCCGTCTGTATACGGTTCCAGTGCTTATGTGTGAACTCATCGAAATAGCGGCTGATCACCTGTTGCATCAGCTGTTTCACACGCGAGTCGTCACGCCGTGCAATCTGCAAAAGCAGACATTCCTGTAAAGAACGGGCACCGATGCCGGCAGGGTCAAAATCCTGTAGGATATGCAATACGGACTCTATCTCTTTTTCGTTGGTATCGATGTTATGGTAAATGGCCAGTTCCTCACTGATGGTATAGAGATCCTTGCGGAGCAGGCCATCGTCATCCAACGACCCGATGAGGTATTCTAGAATGTCGTGTTGACGGTCTGTCAGGTCGCTCTCTCGCATCTGCTCCAACAGCTGGTCGTAGAATGATTCTGAAGCACCAAAGACCATCTCTTCGCGGTCTTCCGAAAGATTGCTACCACCGTGATAAACGGGCAGTTCATCATCATCACGGCCGATATTCTCTAAAGCAGCGTCCAAGGCAGACTGGCGTTCCTCTCGCTCAGTTTGAGAGGCGTCATCAGTTCTTTCCGGATAGTCCTGACTTTCCAGATAATCCGTAGAATCCGGAAAATCACTATTCTCTCCTGGCGACTCCACCTCTAAGGCCGGGTTATCGTTCATCTCGGTGTTGATGCGGTCTGCCAATTGGGTAATGGGCAGTTCCACCAGTGCCGATACCAGCATCTGCTGCTGCGAGACCGCCTGCGCCAGCTTCTGCACTTGCGTCTGCTTCTGCTCTTGTATCTGCCAATTCCTATCTCCCATATTCAATCCATTAAGCCCATTTATCCCATTAAACCCATCTAACTCCTAAAATACTCTTTCAATTGCTCCGCATACGATGCCAGCTGCTCAGTCTCAGCATTGCCATAGCGTCGCCAGATCTCATGGCAGGGCGCTGCCAACAGACTATCTGTTTTATCTTTGCGGTTGAGATATGGGTCACAGTGCTGGAACACCTCCATCACCTCAGTTATTTCCGTCGGTTTAACCTTGATAAGTCTTGCCAGTTCCTGTACCTCAGGAGTCTTTGGTACCATTGTAATAGGTGTCAGACGGAAATAGAGGTCGAGAATCAGGGTTAGTATTACGGGGGTCATCATTGTCCCCTCAGCCACAGGTTTGAAGTCACGCTCGAAGGTCTCCTGCACCTCCACACCCTCATAGAAGGCATTGGCGTGGCCATAGCCACGCATCTCCCGCCACAGACTGACGGCACGGGCCAGTTTTTGGGGATTCCGTCCGTAAGTCTCCCAGATATGCTCGATGCGCGGTGTTTCCAGGTTGGCAATCTGGCACATCTTGTTAAAGAGGAAACTGGGAGGCAGGTGGAGTTCCAGACTCAGATTCACCATCTTTCGGTGGAACATCGGCTTGACACCTACAGGTTTCTGTAGGTAAATCTGCATCAGCAGCAGCCAGTAATCATCAGACCATTTCGCGTTTCTTGCCATATTCTATTTCATTTAACCCATTCAACCCATTAGACCCATCAAACCCATTCTCTCCTTCCTCACACCGCAATCGCAATATCCGGATGCCAGAGCACGACCTTGCCGCTGTACAGTGAGGCCTGCACATCGATGAGCCGCTGATTACTGCTGCCTCGGAAGAGCAGGTCTGGGTCGCGTAGCTTCTCAATGTACGGCCCGTCGACGAGCACGTCAATTTGCTCCAGCAGCTCCCGCTGTTCCGGGGTAATGAGCGACTCGTATGTGAAACCCGTAAAACACCAGATATCCTTATTTGTACGCTGATGAATGACACGTGCCAGCTCTGCGAAGGCAGCTGCCTGATACATCGGGTCGCCACCGCTGAAGGTGACATTGGCGTATGGATCAGCCTCGATGATCTTCATGATGTCGTCAACGCTCATCTCATGTCCCTGATCAAAGGCCCATGACTGCGGATTATGGCAGCCAGGACACTGGTGACGGCAGCCAGCGCAATAGATGGAGGTCCGAAATCCCGGCCCGTCCACCATCGTATCCTCTATGATATCCAGTACTCTGATCATTTTTGCTAGATTTTCTAGATTATCTAGATGCTCTAGATTTTCTAGAACAGTTCCTGCTCGCCGTGGTCGATGTGCGTCACGCGGTCGTTTAGCTCAGCCAGCTTACCGCTGTTCCAGCGGTCGGTGGTACCCACCAGATAACCTGTGATACGCTGCAGTTTGTCGATATTGGCAGAACCGCACTTCGGACACCGCTCCAGATGGTCGTCGGCATTCTCGTAGCCGCAGTCCATACAACGGTTCCGGTTGTGGTTCACGCTGCCGTAGCCCATGTCCAGTTGGTCCATCATATCCACCACACTCATGATCACCTGTGGGTTGTGGGTGGCATCACCGTCAATTTCCACATAGAAGATATGTCCGCCACGGGTGATCTCATGATAAGGTGCTTCCACCTCAGCCTTATGACGGGCAGAGCACTTGTAATACACGGGCACGTGGTTGGAGTTGGTATAATAATCGCGGTCGGTAACCCCTGGGATGCTACCGAATTTCTGGCGGTCTTTCTTAGTGAATTTTCCGCTGAGGCCTTCTGCCGGTGTGGCGAGCACGGAGTAGTTATGATGATACTGCTCACAGAAGTCGTTCACACGCTGACGCATGTATCTGACGATCTTCAGTCCCAGCTCCTGACTTTCCTCGCTCTCTCCATGATGTTTGCCTGTCAGCGCCACGAGACATTCGGCCAGTCCGATGAAGCCGATGCCAAGGGTACCTTGGTTGATGACACTTTCGATGGTATCATTGGGCTTCAGTTTGTCGGCACCGATCCACAGGCTCTTCATCAACAGCGGGAACTGCTTGGCGAAGGCGGTCTTCTGGAACTGGAAACGGTCGTCTAATTGCTTGGCGGTGATCTCAAGCATATTGTCGAGCTTGGCGAAGAACATGTCGATGCGCTTCTGCTGGTCGGGCTCTTCCATACATTCGATGGCAAGCTTCACGATATTGATGGTTGAGAAGGAAATATTACCACGGCCGATGGATGTCCTCGGACCAAAGCGGTTCTCAAACACACGGGTACGACAGCCCATCGTGGCCACCTCGTGGATATAGCGTTTCGGGTCGTCAGCACGCCAGTCAGGATCCTGGTTGTAAGAGGCATCGAGATTCAGGAAGTTGGGGAAGAATCGGCGAGCCGTTACCTTACAGGCCAGCTGGTAGAGGTCGAAGTTGCGGTCCTCGGGCAGATAGTTCACGCCCCGTTTCTTTTTCCAGATCTGGATGGGGAAGATAGCCGTTTCACCACCACCCACGCCCTCGTATGTAGAAAGCAGGATCTCGCGCATGATGCAACGTCCCTCGGCAGAGGTGTCCGTACCATAATTAATAGAAGAGAACACCACCTGATTGCCACCGCGTGAGTGGATGGTGTTCATATTGTGGATAAAGGCCTCCATGGCCTGATGTACACGACCCACAGTTTTGTTGATGGCATGCTGCTGGGCCCGCTCCTTGCCCGTCAGACCGTCGAGGGGCTTTTTAAGATAGTCCATCAAAGGTTCGTCGTAGAGATCTTTATAGTTCTCGCCGTTCAGGTCTTCTAGAGCCTTCAGCTCCTCGATATAGCTCATGCGGACGTAAGGTGCCAGGTAGAAGTCGAAGGCTGGGATGGCCTGACCGCCATGCATCTCGTTTTGGCAGCACTCCATCGATATACAGGCCAATACCGAAGCCGTCTCAATGCGTTTGGCAGGACGACTGGCACCGTGACCGGCGATAAATCCACAGTTCAGGATGTTATCCAAAGGATGTTGTACACAGGTCAGCGACTTGGTGGGATAATAGTCCTTATCATGGATATGCAGGTAGTTGTGCTCAACGGCTTCACGGACCTCTTCGCTGAGCAGATAATCGTCGACGAAAGGTTTGGTGGTTTCCGAAGCAAACTTCATCATCATACCAGCCGGTGTGTCGGCATTCATATTGGCGTTCTCACGTGTGACATCATTGTTCTTGATGTTCACGATATCGAGGAACACATCACGCGTCTTGGCCTTTCGGGCTACAGAGCGCTGATGACGGTAGGCAATGTATTTCTGGGCCACATCCTTGCGGCTCGATTTCATCAGCTCCATCTCAACGGCATCCTGGATGTTCTCCACAGTCATCTGGCTCTCGCCGCGCTGTGCGATGCGGTCGGTGATCTGATACAAGAGGCGTTCATCCTCGCCCTTGTCTGTATGGAGCATAGCTTTACGGATGGCTGCCATGATTTTCTGTTCATTGAAGCCTACAATACGTCCGTCGCGCTTTACTACTGTTTGGATCATATATTATTAAAGTTTTTAGTCTGAAATTCGCTTGCAAAGTTAGCAATAAAAAATGAAAAGCTCCCCATGTAGGAGAACTTTTCTTGTGTTAATAAATGCAAAGTTTTGCGTTTCTGAAGCCCTCAATCATTGCTTCGCGCTGAAAGCCAACGCATAAACGCGCATCTGCTTCACCATTGCTACAAGTCCGTTGGAACGTGTAGGCGACAGATGCTCCTTCAGACCTATTTCTTCTATAAAATAAAGGTCGGCATCAAGTATCTCCTGAGGGGTATGGTCGCTGAGCACGCGGATGAGCAGGGCGACGATACCTTTCACGATCAGCGCATCGCTCTCAGCGCGGAAGTGGATATACCCATCCGGGGTGGGTTCTGCTACGAGCCACACGCGGCTCTGGCAACCGTCAATCAGGTTCTGCTCGGTCTTGTATTTCTCTTCGAGCGGCTCCTGTTCATTGCCTAAGTCAATGAGTAGCTGATATTTATCCATCCAGTCGTCGAAACCGGAAAACTCCTCAATAATCTCGTCTTGAATCTCGTTTATAGACATAGTAACTATTTTAAAGACAGAATATTTAAAGACATAGTAACAAATTAACAAATTATTCCCGTTCTAACTTAAAGAGTTTATCACTGGGTCTGACCTTTGCTGTGACAGCGATGGAGACACGGGTGCCTTGGAGGGCGACAGGAACAGGCCCATTGTCACCATGAATCTCATCGGCGGTGACATACATCACCCCCGTCGTGGGACCCGTGATCAGCATCTTGTCGCCTACCTTGAACGTGTTGGCTTCGACGGTAAACTCCGCCACGCCTAATTTCGAGAAGTATTTCACGCCCTTGCCGATGTAGACCTTGCGCTCAGTGGCGTTAGAACCGTAGTTCTTGTTCCACTCGCCCATGAGCTGCCCCTGGTAGTAACCGTCCCAAAAACCTCGGTTGAAGACGGTGGCTAACCGCTCGTCCCATTCGTCCTTTTTTTCTTCTGTAAAAGTACCGTCGAGCACGGCCTGGATTGCCTCTTTGTAGCACTTGACCACAGTATACACATATTCCGGTCCTCTTGCGCGACCTTCAATCTTAAATACCCGTACGCCTGCCTTCATCATCTTATCGATGAAACGTATGGTTTTCAGGTCCTTCGGCGACATGATATATTTGTTGTCGATATCCAACTGATAGCCCGTCTCGTTGTCAGTGGCGGTATATGAGCGACGGCACACCTGGATGCACTCTCCACGGTTGGCGGAACGGTTGGCAGCGTGCAGGCTCATATAGCACTTTCCGCTGATGGCCATACAGAGGGCACCGTGACAGAACATCTCAATACGGATTTGTTCCCCGCTGGGGCCACAGATATGCTCTTCCTCCACCTGACGGTATATTTCGGCCACCTGATCCATATTCAGTTCACGGGCCAGCACCACGACATCGGCGAACTGCGCATAAAACTTCAGTGCCTCGATGTTCGAGATGTTCAACTGGGTGGAGAGGTGTACCTCCTGTCCCACCTTGTTACAATAGGTCATTACCGCTACGTCCGAAGCGATGACAGCTGAAATCCCAGCTTCCTTGGCGGCATCGATGATCTCGTGCATCAAGGGGATGTCCTCGCCATAGATGATGGTATTCACGGTGAGATAGCTCTTGATGCCGTGCTTGTCGCATTCCTGGGCAATCTCACGCAGGTCATCGATGGTGAACGTGGAGGCGGAGTGCGCCCTCATGTTCAGTTTCTCGATGCCGAAGTAGATACTGTCGGCACCGGCCTGTATCGCTGCTGCCAGTGACTCGCGAGAGCCCACGGGCGCCATGATTTCAAAGTCTTCTATCTTCATTTGGGGTGCAAAGTTAATATAACTTTTGGCATTGTGCAAACGTTTTTGCATGATTTAGCAAAAAAAGTCTTTGTTAACGACCTGATTTCTAAGGATTATTTGTATCTTTGCAAAGTCAAAATTAACTAAAGACGATATGCGAAGACTTTTTATCTTAACGGCCCTTGTGGCATTGAACATGACAGTGATGGCAGCGAAGAAGACGATGGTGAGGACCAATCGGCCAGTGGTTAACCGGATAGATCCTACCGACTGGTACGTGGGACTGAAGAATCCAGTAGTTCAGTTAATGGTCTATGGCAATGGCATCCGTGATGTGCAAAGTGTAACCACCGATTATCCTGGTGTCACCATCGACAGCTTGGTGCGCCTCGACTCACCCAACTACCTTCTTATATATATTAATGTAAAGGACGCCCAGCCCGGCACGATGAAATTAAAGTTCATAGTTAAGAGTTCAAAGTTCATAGTTGACTATCAACTTAAGGCGCGGGAGATGAGCGGCGAGAAGCGGATGGGTTTCACCAATGCCGATGTGCTCTATATGCTCATGCCCGACCGTTTTGCACAGGGCGCCGGTCATAACCCGCAGATCAAGGGCATGCGCAACTACAAAGAGGACCGTTCGAAACCTTCGTTGCGTCATGGTGGCGACCTGAATGGTATCCGCGAACACCTCGACTATTTTAAGGAATTAGG
>Ga0310690_10007224_pt1 | contig 14374 bp, 8 predicted proteins | sample AusTroGonzalo_MG_2_FD_207661 | JGI IMG/M metagenome (GOLD analysis project Ga0310690, IMG submission 207661) | Bovine rumen microbial communities from tropical cattle in Woodstock, Queensland, Australia - Gonzalo_04 (v2) (version 2) | ecosystem: Host-associated > Mammals > Digestive system >...
GCCATAGATGTTGCCCGCATCGCGAAGCCCAAAGCGGTCGGCTGCGTGCTGGGAGTTGTGGAACACATAGCTTGTGGTCTGGTAGATGGGCACTGCCCGCGCATCGGTTGCGGGATCAGCCTGTTCCTGTCCTACATGAAGCTGTAATGTTTCGAAATGATAAGTCTTCTGTGCCATAGTCTTTCTTTTTTATCTAAGTACTCTGATTAATCTTATTCTACGTTTTTTCTGCTGCAAAGGTACGGCAGTTAGAAATATCCTCCAAATATCTTGTCGTATTCAGAAAATATCACTATCTTTGCAAACGACAAAGAATAAACCTCTGTTTAGAGCTCTTCGGACGACACCCAACAGAATATCATTCTAAAACTATGGCAGAAACATTGGATAAAACCGACCTGCAGATACTGAAAACGCTGCAAAAGAATGCTAAATTGACCACAAAAGAGTTGGCAGATGCCGTTAATTTATCCCCCACCCCTGTCTTTGAGCGACAAAAACGTCTCGAAAGGCAAGGCTACATCAGGAAGTATGTCGCTGTGCTCGACCCCGAGAAGCTCGGTCTGGGGCTCCTCGTCTTCTGTAAAGTGAAGCTGAAGCAAATCAACCACGAGATAGCCGATGGTTTTGTGCGCCGCATCCTACTCATACCAGAAGTGACGGAGTGCTACAACACCAGCGGCGCATACGACTATTTATTAAAGGTACGCGCGCGTGACATGAAACACTATCAGGAGTTCATCCTCTCAAAGCTTGGCGACATCGAAAGCGTTGGCTCCATAGAAAGCACCTTCGTCATGAGCGAAGTGAAGCAAGGTGGCATCGTCTTCGGATAATTTCCTTGCCGAAGAATTAAACCTTCCACGTCCAGACACGTCATAATATATGGTATGGGAAGAATGATACGACACATAGCCTCGCTCCTGTTGTTTCTGCTGGCTGCCGCCGTAGCTCAGGCACAAGTGCAGGCACAGGCTGTTCTCAACATACGCGGGACGGTCTTCGAGAACGAGACATTGCACCCGTTGGAGGGAGCTGCCGTGAAGCTCTTCAACGAGCGAGACTCGATGATTGCCGGTGTCGTGACAAAGCAGGGTGGCCAGTTCGTACTACCAGGCATCCCATCTGCTTCTTACACCTTGCAAGTAACATTCATGGGCTTCAAGACGCAGAAGTTCAAGTTGTCGCTGCCCAAGCGCTCGGGCAACTTCAAGGTGGCAGACGTGATGATGCGCGAGGATGCAACGGTGATGGCAGAAGCTGTGGTGGAGGGCAAGCTGCCAGAGATGACGGTTGTGGACGATACGGTGGCATATAATGCCGAAGCCTTCAAGTTGCCCGACGGCTCCATGGTAGAAGACCTCATCAAGAAGCTCCCAGGCATCGTGCAGGACGAAAACGGCAACTACACCTTCAACGGGAAAAACATCAGCCAGATACTGGTTGATGGTAAAGAGTTCTTCGGCAATAACCGCAACATGGTGTTACAGAACATCCCTGCCGAGATAGTAGATAAGGTGAAGGCCTATGACCGGAAGAGCGACATGGCTCGCATCACAGGCATCGACGACGGCAATGAGCGGACGGTGCTCGACCTCGCCATCAAGAAGAACAAGAAGAAGGGCTTCTTCGGCAATGCGGATGGCGCCTACGGAACACACGACCGCTATAACGGCAGGGTGAACATGAACACCTTTCGGGGCGATCAGAAGTTCAGTTTCGTAGGCAATGCCAACAACACGCAAGGCAACGGCCTGACCGACAACCAACGGCTCGGCACGACAATGAACTGGGAGAATAAGAAGGTGGAGCTAAACGGCAGTGCCGACGGAAGCTTCCAGCAAAGCAGCAGTGCCTCGCAGTCGAACACGCAGAACTTCGAGCTGAAGAACTCTGCATACTCAGCAAACAAAAACAGCAGCAATAGTCACTCGGGCAGCTTTAACTTCCAGTACAAAGTGGAATGGAAACCTGACTCAACTTGGAACATCCTCTTCCGTCCCGAATTCAGCCTTGGGCGCAACAGCGGTTCCAGCGGCAACGAGTCAGCCACATGGAACGACGACCCTTTCCTATACTCTCCTACCCCGCTGAAAGACTATGCCGACCTCGCAAAGGCAATAGGCGTGAACCACCGCCGGGGTGCAAGTTGGAACCATTCGGCGAACATCAACGCCTCTGCCTCGCTGCAAATCAACAAACGCCTGAAGAAGCGCGGGCGTAACCTGACGATTAACTTTGGTGGCGGATATGGCGACTCGGACAACCAAAGCAACAACTACTCGCAGACGGACTACTATCTTATTCATGCCCTCAGCGGCGGCGACTCCGTTTATCATAAAGTGCAGTACAACCGAGGTTCAAACTACAACTACAACTTCAACGCCCGCTTTAGCTACAGCGAGCCCATTGCCTATCAGACCTTCCTGCAACTCAGCTACAACTACCGCTACACCTTTCGTGACAACGACCGAAACGTGCGTTCCATCTTCGACCCTTACAACGACCTGCTTGGAGTGAACGCAGGCAACTACGACCAGTTCTACGAGTCGCCCTATACTGTCCCCGATAGTCAGCAATGCAGCTATACACGAAACATTCACCAAAATCATGACGTGCGCCTGCAACTGAGAATGAACCGCACACGCTACCAACTGACCATCGGTGCCAACATGCAACCGCAAATCAGCAAGGTGGATTACCAGAAAGGTCGCATCGATACATTGCTGCGGCGCACCGTAGTCAATGCCTCGCCCGTCGTCAATTTCCGCTACAAGTTCAGCAGGCAAGAGCAGCTCGACTTCCGCTACAATGCAGAGACAGGACAGCCGAACATCACCGACATGATTCCCGATGTAATTTCCGATGCTAACCCTCTGAATATCCGCATTGGCAACGCAGGGCTAAAGCCAAGCTTCACACAACACATCAGCTTTGAATACCGCAAGTCCATCCCCGACCTCCAACGCACTTCGGCTGTCAACCTGCAATTCCACACCACACGCAACAGCACCACAAATCGCACAGAATATAATGATTCTACAGGTGGCCGCATTACAATGCCTGTCAACGTGAACGGCAACTGGAACGCCTCCGCATCCTACAACTTCAACACCGCACTTGACAAGGACAAGCATTGGCGCATCAATACCAATACGCAGGCAAGCTTCTCCAATTCCGTCGGATACCTGTACCGAAGCAAAGACAAAATGACGGTGGAGAACCACACGCGAAGTGGTAACTTCAGCGAATGGGCACGCCTCACCTATCGGCAGGACTGGGAGGACGGATGGCAAGTGGAAGCCAACATCTCAGGCTACTTCCGCTACAACCTCAACCGCAGCAACAACGCTACAGCATCGAACCTCGACAACTACAACTTCAACTACGGTGGAAGTTTTGTCATTACCACGCCCTGGGGCATGACCATCAGCAGCGACATCAATCAGCAGAGCCGCAGAGGTTATTCGGATGCGGCAATGAACACCAACCACCTCATCTGGAACGGAAGCATCAGCCAACGCTTCCTGCCGCACAAGCAACTTACGATAAGCTTGCGAGCTGTTGATATCCTTGACGAGCGTGACGATGTGAACCGCAGCATTAGTGCTACAAGCCGAACAGACACGCAAAACGAGATGGTGCGCAGCTATGTCCTGCTTTCAGCCAACTGGCGCTTCGGACGTTTTGGTGGAAGAGGCGGACGCGGAGGTGACAGAGGTGATAGAGGTCGTCGTGAAGGCGACGGCCCAAGATGGAGTCAATACCGATAAGCTACGCCAATGGTTCCGTAGATGGGATACATCTTGAAGGAAATAGCCTCGAAGTTGGATTCCCAAATGTTTGTCAAGCCCCAATCAAGCTTACCAAAGACATTCAGATGACGCATGGCTTTCCAGTCGAAGCCAAGTTCCAAACCTAAACTGACAGGAACCATGTGGTCGGCAAAATCTTCGGGATAAGACATTGCATTCTCTTTGGATATAAGCACCTTAGAGCCCGTTGGCGTATCCTGACGTATATATCCGATGCCTTCATTGTTGTCATAGACTTCGCCATCGAATGTATGCATGAAATAAAAACTCATGTAAGGACCGAAACTGACATTCCATCGCGGACTCATACGGAAGGTGGCAAGTATTGGTATCGTCAAGCCCAGCAAATCTGTGTTGGTGACGTTAGTTCCTGTAAAATATCCTTTCGTGATTTCACCTTCCTGCTCAAGCCAAACGTAGTAATTCTTAACGTCGGCACTCGTGTGGAAACCTTCCCAGAAGAGATGAGCACCAAGGCTGACACCCCAACGCTTGCTAAACATGGTATATCCGTCGAAACCAAGGCTGATACCGCCCCTGGGACTAAAGCTGTTTATCTTCCTGATTTCTGCAGGCAAGGGCAAAGGCGTAGTGCCGCCAATGACATAACCGGCACGTACGATAAAGCCGTCGGACTTCAATCCTCTTGTCGGTCCCCACTTTTCCCAAGAATCCTCCTGCTGGGCATTTGCTGATGCTGCAAGGACGAAGAGTGCAGCGATGATGGTATATATTCTGTGTTTCATATTCCTGTCTAATCTTCTTTTTCTTCGCAGAATATCTGCAAGTTATCTATATAGAGTTTACTGCCGATGGCTCCCTTGAAATAACCGCCCTGCCAACTGCTGGCAATGCTGATAATGATGCTATAGCCTTCCTTCTCAAGGATGTCGGGGTCGGGTTCTGTGGTATATTCCACGGGGATGCTAAATTCCTGCCATTCGCTTGTGATACCATGAATAGGATTGCCAGAAAGCATGTCTCCGCCATTTGCATCGAAGTGATGCGGCAGACGTCCCTTGCCTACGATATGCGGGTTGGTCAGCATGTCGTTGCCGTCGGGCTGAACTTTGTTCCCCGAAGCATCTTCGTTGCGATAGAGCACAACATAGACATCGGGCTCGTCAACGATGCCTTCAATGGGACTGCCGCTGCGGTCCTGATAGACACTGCCCGGCTCATAACGCAGCCAAATACGCATCAACAAGGGCTTGAAGGTGAATGGCGAGCCGAACTGTGTAGCACCGAGCGGGTCCTTTATGGCATTTCCCACATCGAAAAAGCCATTGAACATAGAACCAGAGGCAAGGCGCATGTTCGCCATCTTACCGAATGGACCCGTATCGCAGGTCTCAAGCTTGACACAAGCACTGCCATCGGGACCACCGCCAGCTACAGGTGTAGAAGGATAGTCCATCGGTAATGCCGATGACTTGCTTATCTTGAAGCCAGGGTTACCATTCTTCCAGGTGCTTTTTCCTGTTTCGTCGATAAAGATACTTGGAGCATCCCAAACATAATACTTGCCTGAGGCATCCAGATAGTAGTTCTCGAAGTCGGAAGACAGATAGCCTTCGCCCTCTGGCCTGTGCTTGACGGAGAGATTGTAGATGCGGCTCCAAGCCTTGTCCTCGGAAACGATGCGGAAGCGATGCACCTGCTCGTCGGAGAAGTCAACAGACGTGCCATTGACGAAAGGCACAAATACGCCGCCGTCGCTTTCGATGTAAGCTGTTGCACCAGCGGTAATGCTAAGTGTCGTGGGGACACTTTGTATCTTAGCAAAACTTTTAATCAGGAAAGCAAGGTCGCTACTGGCACGGTCATTGCCTGCCACCAGTAAGGTGTCTGCTTCCTTAACAAAAAAGGTATTGGGATTATCCAAATGAAGCGAAACGGCTTCAATATCACACTCTGTATTCTCCTGTTCGTCCTGAATACAAGAGGACAGCAGGAAAGGGACTGCGGCAAGAACCGCAAGAGATGTTTTGTTCATGCTTATGTGGTCTGTTTTCTCATTTTGCGTGCAAAAGTACAGAAATATATTAAACCATAGCCTGTATTTCGGTAAAAGTATGCCTTTTTACCACTTTTCTGCCCTATTGCTCCACAATCATGCGGCGAATGACGATGTCTTTCAGGGGACGATCATTCTCGTCTGTTTCCACTTGCTGTATGTTTTTGACGACCTCCATGCCCTCAATGACTTCGCCGAAAACGGTATATTGTCCGTCGAGGTGAGGCGTGCCGCCACGCATATAGTAGTCGTCTATCATCTGATGCGTGAGCTCAATACCTTTCTCTTCGAGCATGGCACGCACCTTACGGATGTCGGCTGCGGCCTGCTTCTTACCATAGACAATATAGAACTGGCAACCACTGCTCTCCATCTCGGGATTGACATCGTCAGGGTCTCTGGCTGCGGCCAAAGCTCCACGCCAATGATAGAGATAAGGCAAGCAGAACTCCGCAGGAATGGTGTAGCCTGTACCGCCCTCACCCAAGAGTTTTCCGGGTTCTGCATTCCTACTGTCAGGGTCGCCACCCTGTATCATAAAGTTCTTAATGCAACGATGGAAGAGTGTGCCGTCATAGAAACCTTCGCGGGCAAGTTTGAGGAAGTTTTTGCTGTGCAAAGGCGTATCCTCAGAAAGTGCGACACGGATATTACCCACATTTGTCTCGATGCGCACAACATGGCGTTTCTCCTTCGGCTTGGCAGAAGTTGAGAGGATGCCAAGACTAAGAAAAGCGACCAGAAGAAGCCCTCTCTCTGCTCCCCCTTTTGGGAAGTGACTTGTACTTCCTTTCCTTTTGTCTTCTCCGATGGGAGAGATAGGGGTAGATTTGCCAAACAAATATAATTGCAGGAAGGGACTGACGCGAAGTAATTGGCTTGCCAGAAGGCAGAAAGCCATCACGACAAGAGCCACACTTACGGAAAGTACTATCGACAACACGAAGTTCGGACGGTTGGCATTCAGCCACTCGCCAACTTGCGGCATTTTGGGCAAAAGGAGGAAGTGAAGGAGATAGATATCGAGCGTCCGAGACCCAATGAAACTAAGAAAGCGGCCTGCCTTCTGTCCCTCGGAAAACCATTGCAGATAATGTCTAAAGAACATCACGACAAGCAAAAGAAGTGCGTACATCGCTGTGGTGCGAGGCAGATTAGTCCATGCTTTCTTCAAAGTATGCAACTGGAAGATGTCGGCACAACAGACAACTGCCAGCGTAACGACAAGCGGGAAGAACCAAGATGTGTCGAAAAGCCTTTCAACCTGATTCCAGTAGCGACGCAAGATGTTTCCAAGCAGGAAGAACTGCATGTATCGGATGGTTTGCACAAAACTTGAGTAAGCGAAAAAGAGGTCTTTGTGATATGTAAACTCCTTTGGCAAGTAGAGAGTTTCGTATGCAAAGACGCTGACTGCCCAAGCCCCAAACAACAGGAAAGGAGCAAGGGGCGAGGGGCATGGGGCAGGAGGATTGCTTGGGTAGTTTGTGCTCTCTTGCTCCATGCCCCTTGCTCCTTGCCCCACTATGATTTTTCCAACATAGCAGCACACATAATATATAATAAACATCTGCAACAGCACCCAAGTAAACCAGTAGCCGCCTTTTGTGGGACTTGCCAGCAGGCGAAGAATGTTGTCCCAGAAGTCGCCTTTCATTTTGAATACTACGAAAAGGCACAGGAACACGACTGTCGGAACGACCTGTATCTTAAGTTTCTTCCAAGTCAGCTTCAAGGCATTGGGGATTGTCCAAGAGAAGTTAGCTTTGTAGGCAAGGAAGCCGCTCACGAAGAAGAACAAGGGCATACGCATCAGAACCAGAAAGGGCAGGGCTGCACTTGTCTTCTCGTTCTCGTGGAAGGAAAACTGTGCCACATGATAGGCCACTACCAGTATCATGGTAAAACCACGCAAGGCATCGAGCCAAAACAATCTCTTATTTGATTCACAATTCATCTCTAATCCTTAATCTTTAATCTTATTAATTCTGCCACCTCTTCGCCACATTGCTTTGCGTTATAATACTGCTCTGCAAGGGCGCGGCCTCGCTTGCCCATCGTTTCGGCTTCTTCGGGATGAGTGGCAATGTAAAGCAACTTCTCTTTCCAGCCCTCAACGTCTTTCGGTTCAATCCAGAAACCGCAGCCAGAAGATTCGATGTCCATCGGCATCTGCGGATTGCGGGTACAAAGGATGGGAAGACCGATGGCAAGTGCCTCAACGACAGTTGTTAAGCCAACGGTATAGTTGCTTTCCTGACAACAGATACAGACGCAACGGCTCTTCGCTACATGCAACGCAATTTCATGCGGGATGGGACGATCGCCATAATGTATGTCGATGTTTGGCCCGAGGAGAGAAAGTGACTCGAAGTATGCCTGCCGCTTCTTCTCCACATAAAGCGTCAGAGGCAGGCCTGTATCACGGAAAGCCTTGAGCAACGTCTCGTAATCGCGAAGTTCCTTGCCGGTGGAAATGAAGCCCCCTCCCTGCTCCCCCTTTGGGGGCGTGCTTTTATCTTCACTGCCATACCGCTCATGACTTTTCTCCAAAGGGGAAGCAAGGAGGGGGCTATAGTACTCAAGGTCGGCTCCCCAATGCACCATGCTCATGCGTTTGGGGTCGGCTTTTTCGGAGAGAAGGCTGTCCTGTATGAGTTTCTCGGAGAAGAAAATCATGTGGTCCATACCTCGATAGAAGAGACGCGCAAGGGCTTCCCGCAAAGGGTTCTTTGCCTTGACGATAGGTTGATGATGCCAGACAATAATGGGATGGCGATAAAGTCGCAATGCCCGAAGCAGGATAATGGGTTCAATACCTAACGTATGCGTGGCATAAAGGACATCGTAAGGCTTGCGGCAAGTAAGGACTTTCCATGTCGCAACGAGCATATCGCGCATTCGCTTGTAGGTATGTTTCTGGTGGTGCCAGACAATATCAAAGCCATAGTCCTGCAGTTGCAAAGCCCCATAGAGGAAGTGCGAAGGGAAGGTTCCCTGCTTCCACTCGCGGACAATTCGCTCCGTGTCTTGGGTATGGTAGAAATAGACAGTCCCCTCCCCGCTCCCCCTTTTGGGGAGTGCTTTTCTGCCGCTCAGCCAAGGCACCTTCTCCACGAAGGGAACGGCAAGGGTGCAAAGGGTAAGGGCAAGAATCAGGATGATAATGAGGTCGGGGATGCTCTTGTGTATGTTATGCCCGAGCAGAATGCTGGCGTAGGCATAGCTCAAGATAATCGGATAATGCATCACGAAATAGACCATGCTGTGCTCGCCAACATAGTTGAACACAGGCACCCGAGGCGTAGGCACAGAAAGCAGAACGCCCGAAATGCCCAACAACGACAGAGGCATGATAAGCAGCACTTGCCAGAAAGGACCTATCCAGAGATTCATCTTCATCTCATATTCTCCATGAAGATAGATGTTGGCAAAGACAAAACCTACACAAAGCAGAATGCTGATGAAGAGTGCCTGATACCTCGAAAGCCTGTCGAGAGTGTGGTGCCAAACCTTTCCCATATAAAAGAAGAAAGTACCGCAAAAGACATTACTCAGGTAGAACCAGAGCGGATTGCCCTGCAAGAAGAGCCAGTAACCGACCAGCGGGAAGAGCAGTACCACCCAATGCAGATAACGCACGCGCTCGATAAAGTGCATCAGGATGTAGGTCGTAAAGAATGAAAGCAGGAACCATAGCGGACTGTTGCCAAACGTGAGGCCGCCCACATGCCAGCGGAACTTTGCAAGTGCAGCGATGCCTTTGTCGATACCTTCAGGAAAAAGACAAAGCCAAAAGAATGCTATTGCGCCTCCAATAATGCCCCAAGAAATGTAGGGCACGAACAGGCGACGGATGCGGTCTTTAAGGTAGGGAATCGTCTTGCCAGTGATACCTTTATTGAAGTAGCCTGCCTTGAAGAAAAAGAAACTCATGAAAAAGAACGTCCAAGCCATCGTCTCGCGCCACCAAGGGGTTTGGCGCAACTGCGTCTGGCAAATGGCATGAAGCGTCACCATTCTGAGGATGCACAATCCGCAGAGCAGGTCGAAGGCATTGCTTCTCTTCTTTAATTCACGATTCATAATAATCCCGACGGCAGCAAATTTTTAATTCTTCACTCTTAATTCTTCATTCTTAAAACGTATTGTATCGCTTCGCGCATAATCTTTGCTCCGCTCACCCACATGATGCCGCCATAGAGCACAGCGGCGATGAGGATGCGACTAAAGAGAAGCAGCCACAGGTTCGTGATGCCGCTGGTCAGCCACCCTGTCAGGGCAAGTACAGCGAGTGTGAAGACAAGGAACGGCATGATGTCTTTCAGGGCATCAAGGAAGCTGAGTCCCGTCAGCCGCCAAGCCCACCATTGCCAGATGGCGAGCCAAGCAATGTTGAGTGCCACGAAATAGATGACCATCGCAAGCATCCCGTAAGGATAAAGCAAAATCAGTCCAACCCAAACCGCCAGACATTGACCTATGGTACACCCCATATTGACACCACTCTTGCCTCTGCTAATGGTCAGGTTGCTGTAGAGTGTAGTGATTGGGATAAACGCTCCATGAATACATAGCAAAGAGAGAAGCAAGCCGCTCTCCCTCCATTTCTCGCCTCCAGCAAGCAGGATGAACTCCTGTGCCACCAGTCCCAAGCCCAGCATCGCAGGGAAGCTGACAAAGCAAACGAAGCGAAGCATCTTGCGGAAGACCTGACGATAGCGGCCAAGGTCCTCCGTCACCTGTGCCAAAGTGGGTTGGGCAACACCCGTCACCATACCGTTGATGGTAATCGAAGCCATATCGTTCCATCTTTTGGCCGTTGAATATATGCCGGCTGTATAGTCGCCGAAGAACCTGCCGAGCAGGACAGAGAAAGCATGGAGGTTGCAGATGTTCACGATGTTCGTCAGCATCAACTTACTGCTGAAACCGAACATCCGCCAGGCGGGAGCAAGGGAAGTGAAGAGTGAAGAATGAAGAGTGAAGAATGAAGAATTTGCTACCGCCCATAGTCCTCCCCATAGAGGGTGTCTATGACTTGTGACTTGTGAATTATGAATTCCTCGTAAAAGTGACGGTCTCCAAGGCGAGAAATACCAAGCCATTAGCTGCGTGACGAGGACGAAGCTGACGGCCTGCGCAACAATGGCCCAATAAGCAAAGTCGCCCACAGCCATCGACACGCCCACGATACCCGACACAAGCATTGCCGTCAAGGAGCAGATGCTCGTTTGCTTGACCATCAGATGCCCGAAGAGCCAAGCCCTTTGTACCGTACCGAAGCCCGAGAAAAGGAAACCGAGGAAGAGCACCCGCGCAAGCGGTATCAGTTTGCTTTCCCCATAGAAATCGGCTATGAGCGGAGCACAGAACCACAGTATAACATAGAGCGAGGCGCTGACCAGAAGGTTGAACCAAAAGACGGCATTGTATTCCTCATTGGTCGGCTCCTTCTTATTGCAAAGGGCAGCGATAAAGCCGCTTTCCTGCAAGGCACTGGCAAGAGCAGCGAAGATGTTCAGCATCGCCACCTTCCCGTAATCTTCCGGGGTGAGGTAACGCAGCAAGACCAAACCGAAGACAGCCCCCATCAGCTGCATCAGCCCGTTGGACATTCCGCCCCAAAGCATCCCGCCCGCAGTTCGTTCCTTTAGCGATTTCTCTTCCATTGCTCCGCAAAGGTACAAAGAAGCAAGGGAACTACAAAGGAAACACCCTTTTTTTTCTCCTTATTTCCGAGCGTGAAAGTTCACATCATAACTAACGGCACAATCTTTACAAAAACAATGGAATCATCACGTCTGCCCAAAAACCATTATTGACATACATCAAAAGTTACATATGTTTTCTTGTCTTTTAGTTTGTACTTTTGCTGTTAATTTGTCTTTTTGTCATACCTTTGCAAAGCTTTTGTTACAAATTGCTCATGTTTGGTATTAGGTAAATAGTAAATGGTAAATGATTAAATAGTAAATGTTATTATGTGTGGTATTGTAGGTTATATTGGTAAAAAGAAAGCTTATCCCATTTTGATTAAAGGACTCCAACGGCTGGAGTATCGTGGTTATGATAGTGCAGGTGTGGCTTTGATTGACGACAAAGGCGGTCTGAACGTCTATAAAGCCAAAGGCAAGGTGGCCGACCTGATGGCATTTTGTGAAGAGAAAGACACAAGCGGTAGTGCCGGCATTGCTCATACCCGCTGGGCGACGCATGGCGAACCCAACAGCACCAACGCCCATCCGCATTACTCGGCTTCGGGACGGCTGGCACTCATTCACAACGGCATCATCGAGAACTATGCCACCATCAAGGAAAACCTTGTGGCTCGCGGCATTCAGTTCAAGAGCGTCACGGACACCGAAGTGCTGGTGCAGCTCATCGAACACATCATGCTCAGCAACGACCTCCCCTTGCTTGAGGCTGTTCAAGTGGCTTTACAGCAGGTCATCGGAGCCTATGCCATTGCCATCCTCGACCGCGAGCATCCCGACACGATTATCTGTGCCCGACAGAGTTCTCCGCTTGTCGTAGGCCTTGGTGCTGACGGCGACTTCTTCCTCGCTTCCGATGCAAGTCCTATTGCCGAATATACCGACAAGGTGGTTTATCTCAACGATGGCGATATTGCCGTCCTGCAATTGGGGAAGGAGCTGCATGTCGTGAATGTCGATAATGAGGAGCAGCATCCGAATGTGAAGCAGATTGATGTCACCCTCGGCCAGTTGGAGAAGGGCGGCTATCCGTTCTTCATGCTGAAGGAGATTTTCGAGCAGCCCGATTGTCTGCGCAACTGTATGCGAGGCCGCATCAACGTAGATGGCGACCACGTAACCCTCAGCGCTGTCATCGATTATCGCGAGAAGTTGGCAGGCGCTCGCCGTATCGTCATTGTGGCTTGTGGCACGAGCTGGCATGCAGGTCTCATCGGCAAGCAGCTCTTCGAGAACCTGTGCCGCATCCCTGTTGAGGTGGAGTATGCCTCGGAGTTCCGCTATCGCGACCCTGTCATCTTCCCCGATGATGTGGTGGTGGCTATTTCGCAAAGCGGAGAGACTGCCGACACGCTGGCTGCCATTGAGTTGGCCCGCAAAGCAGGAGCTTTCGTCTTCGGTGTCTGCAACGCCATCGGAGCCAGCATCCCGCGCCAGACCTCGACGGGCGTCTATATTCATGTCGGCCCTGAAATCGGTGTGGCTTCCACCAAAGCCTTTACAGGTCAAGTGACCGTCCTTTCGATGCTTGCCCTCTGCATCGCCAACGAGCGCCGCACCATTCCTGGCGACCTCTATAAGGAAATGGTGAAGGAGCTGACGTTGATTCCCGAGAAGATGGAGGAGGCTCTGAAGACCAACGAGCAGATAGAACGACTGGCTCCCATCTTCACCTATGCCAAGAACTGCCTCTATCTAGGGCGCGGCTACAACTATCCTGTCGCTCTCGAAGGCGCACTCAAGCTGAAAGAAATCTCCTACATCCATGCCGAAGGCTATCCTGCAGCGGAGATGAAGCACGGCCCTATCGCCCTCATCGACTCGGAGATGCCTGTCTTCGTCATCGCCACGCACGACAAGCTCTACGAGAAGGTCATCAGCAACATACAGGAAGTGCGGGCACGAGGCGGTCGCGTCACAGCCCTTGTCACCGCTGGCGACGAACAGATTCGCCGCCTTGCCGACCATGTCATCGAGCTGCCTGAGACGATGGAATGTTTCCAGCCCCTCATCGCTTCGATTCCCCTCCAGCTCCTTGCCTACCACATTGCCGTTTGCAAGGGCAAAGACGTTGACCGTCCCCGTAACCTTGCCAAGAGCGTTACCGTGGAGTAGTACGTGCTTCATCACATCTTGCTCATTTGCCTCTTCAGAATCAGCATCCGAAGTAGGGAGTAGTCTGTTATTACGGCGGAGGTTCATAGGAAGGCATCATTTGCGGAAGAGGGAGAAAAGAGCGTGTTATGCCAGCCATCATAACGTGCCGTGCCAGCCTTCATAACGTGTCGCGTTGGCCATCGCGACGTGCTGTGTCCAGATAAGTCCAGATAAGTCCAGTTTCGCCGTGTTTATTTATCCTGCATACTCCGACTCGTTTTCTGTACTTTTGCAGAAAGAGACCATAGAGACGAAGAGCGTATGAAAGGCTGGACTAACGAAACTAACAAAACTAACATTGCCATTTGAAATATGCGAAAAAGGCGGATTTGCAATATATATTAAAAGACATTATATAATTATGTTATATGTATATATAAACTGAAACCCTGTGCCTTTCCCCACTTGTTAGTTTTGTTAGTCGTTAGTTTTGCGACGGAAGAAGATTCTCTCCTCAAACCTCCCGCAGGCGGCTGAAAAGACCGACGCCGACGCCGCTGAAATCGCAATTAAGCAGGCACTGGAAGAAATCTGACTTTATTTCTTAATTTCTTGTTGTCTTCATTTTCCTATTTCATTTTTTTTTTGTATCTTTGCAGCGCGATTTAAGAAAATATGGCTATAAAGTTTCAATATAACAAAACCTCGCTGCAGCAAATCGAGAAGGC
>Ga0310690_10007226_pt1 | contig 14373 bp, 20 predicted proteins | sample AusTroGonzalo_MG_2_FD_207661 | JGI IMG/M metagenome (GOLD analysis project Ga0310690, IMG submission 207661) | Bovine rumen microbial communities from tropical cattle in Woodstock, Queensland, Australia - Gonzalo_04 (v2) (version 2) | ecosystem: Host-associated > Mammals > Digestive system >...
TTGAAATATGTGTTATCAAATTCAACTTTGGATTCCCTGCGGTCTCCCTTATTAACCGACATAAAACTCCCTTGGCGGGGGATAAACCCCCGCAATTTTTAATGAAAAAGAATAAGCCCGACCGCCACAAAATCGGTAGTTACACTGGCATAGAGCGCACGTCCGTCACCGTGAGCAAAGCACGCAACCGCGGCCGCTTGCATATTTCGAAGCCAAACATGATTATTCTCTCCGAATATCTGATTAAATCTATATTTCTGAAAGAGAGATAAAGGCTTAACGGCTTCGCCTTCCTGATATGAGTTCGCACTCCATTCTCTGTGGCCGTATACCTCACTTTCAGTAAGAGCGGAGATATAAGCATCTGCTTCCCAACCCCAGTTATTAAGTGCCGTTGTAAGTAGCTTCTGGTGCTTAAGTAAGTGAGCACTCCAATCCGTAAACAGAGCGGAGAGATCAGTCTTGATATTATTGAATACAGTTCCCTTAAGGTAAGTATGAAGCGTACATCCTTTGTAGCCCACAGAACTTGCGTCTCCCGTATGCCACTTTGAAGTAGCTCCCGTGTCAACTACAAGTGCTATATGATGAGTGCTTAAAACTGCATAACTATCATATCCGCCATAATATGTGTCCATATCAGCGAGAATATACTTATAGGTACTCGCGCCTACAAAGTAATCTCCAATAGCGTAGCCGTATTTTTCGAGATTCTGTTCCGAGATTGCCGCCGTGAGATTCGTCAGATCGTTTGTAATGTTTCTGCGCGTTCTGCGGATGTGATCGTCAATTTTTGCGTTCACTTCAGTAACTGTTTCCTGAAGACTTCCGAGATCTGTGAGCTGGTCTGCGATTGAATCAGAAGCCACGCAATTTGTTCCTATCGTTATAGGATCTCCGTTAGGGATAATCGCTGTCGCGGTGTAAAGAACTCCGCTTAAAATGAACTGATCGCCGATTTCATAACGCTTCGTAGCTGTTGCGCTTGATTCAGTGTAGGCAATAACGGAAGTATTTGTCTTTCCATTAAGAGCCGTCTGCTGGGCCGTTGAAACGGGCTTATTTGCATCCGAAGTGTTGTCCACATTACCGAGACCGATTGTCGCCTTTGTGATTCCGCTTATCTGGCTCTGAACATAGGCTTCGGAAGCGTACCCGCTTATATCATCTTTGATATTGAACTGACTCCCGTCCGGAAGCTGTACCTGGTTAATGTCTGCCATGTTTTTTTCTCCTCTATACTCTTTCTGTTATAACGAGTTTTTTCCCCGTCACTTCAATTTCGTACTGGTCCTCGAATGTCGCACCGAAAATCAACCTCGTTCCGATTACCTCAATTCCGAACGCTGCGAGAAGTTCCGCAACAGTCTCTTCAGCTAAATCTGCGTAATACTTTGAGTTTTGAGTGTCCTCGCCTTCACGGGTTCCAGTTCCACCTATCGCCCAAGACTCGGAAAGAGTCGCACTTCCCGCTGAAGCCGTAGCACTTGCCGCCGCGTGATTTGCCTGCACTGTAATATCCGCGAGATAGTTCGGCTGCAACTTTTCTCCGGTAATGGAACCATTCTTAACAGACATTGAGACCGTACCGGAAGTAATGGTCGGCTGGATCGTGTCTGACGGAGCGAAGTCATACTCTGTTACGAGTGCTGACATATCAACGTATTTTACCGTTCCGTCATCAAGTGTCAGGACAAGACTCTGATAATGAGGACTCGAGGGATTATCGTCATAGTCGAAGTTCGTTACGACTTTTTCAATATCCGTGTCGATTGTAATTGTTGTCCCGTTCTGCCTTGTGAATGTAAATGTTCCCGTAGAAGGACTGAATGTTACATCCGCAATATCCAGAAGCAAGTCTGACTGATCGGCCTTCGAGGTATCAAAGGTAACAACTCGGTCGTCTATCGTGTCAATCGTGGTCTCAATTCTATTAAGCTGGTCCTGCACAATCGGAGTCGTTATATTCGGTTTGTTTTTCCAGTAGTCGTTATAGCTACTGTCATGAGCCTTCTGCATCGGTTAAGTCCCCCTTTTCTTCGATAGGAGCGTTCTGCATTGTTTCTTCGTACTTTTCCCTCAGAATAGCGTTATCGGCTGCCTTTTCCGTTGCATGGTAGACATTCCCAACAACAAGCCGTTTAACCTCTATCGGAACATCCGAAGCGTTTAAAATGTTGACTAAATCGTCTTCGAGTTGTCTTATTTTACTGTTCATCAGCAACAGGCTCCTCTAAACTCTGAACATCCTTGATGATTGTTCCGCTGGTCTCTGAACTGTACGCAACCTCAAAACCATTGTCTTCGATTGCTCTCTTTAATACTTCAAAATCTTCCTTTGTGTTTGCATAAACACCGCCAAATACTTTCAACATAGTTTTTTCTCCTTTATCCTTGAGCTGCTAAAACTGTTAATGTTCTTGTAGTGTAAGTCTTGCTTACAAAATTTACAGAGTTTATATAAGTGAACTGTTGAGTTCCCCACATACGGCCGTGCAACTGAAGATAACCACCGCAAGACAAGTTTTGTGTTGTCAAAACACCGATTTGAGCTATTTTCGAGTTGAGCACATTAGTTGTTATCATGTCAGCCGTAACCTGTCCAACGGTCAAAGAGCCCTGATCGCCATAGCCGCCGAAATTCACTCCCCAACCGCTCTTATTAGTCCCGAGCGCACCAGTGATATTACCCGTTCCGAGTGATCCCTTACTAAAGGAAGTTCCGCCCGGTCCCATACTTACATTCCAGCCGTTCCCATCACTTGCTGAAACATTCAGCTTCTGCGCACTTATTGAACCCGCTTGTATTCTGTCAACATTAAGCGTTCCCGCCGTGATCTGATTCGCGCTTATGTTCTGCGCTGACAGATTGTCGGTCGTGATAGCTTTTGATTTGAGAGTATTGAACTCGGCTTCATCAGCTATGATTTTTCCGTCTATCCTTACAATGTCGCTCTGAATCTGAAGAATTTTCTTCCTGTCCGCGTTCGTCATTGACTTTGTTGTTGCCTTGTAAGGCGGATAGTCTTTGTCCGAATCGCTCGAATATTCATCAAAAAGAGCCTGTATTCCGGAAAGAGTACGCTGAAGCACATACGAACGGCAAACGTTTTTCCGCGTATATGATAAGAAGGTATCGCCACACTCCACATAAGGAAGACCGACACACTTCATTTTTATAACCGGAATATGATTGACAACGTTTATCTTCGCCAGAAGTGCTCGCGCTGCCGACTGCATATTCACGTTGAACGCTATCGGGTTATCCTGAACAATAAACGTGTTACCTTCGACTCCCGCTTGTCCCTGATCGAGACCGCCGCCGTCAATAATAACTACTTTTGTGATGTAGTCTGTTGTGTAAGGCTCATAGGTCAATGAGACATAATCGGAAGTATTTATAGTAACTCCCGCATTTTCTGCCGAAGGGAATGTATCTTCGCCGGGATATAAGTCTTCTGCCGGATAAGTACCTTCAGAAAGAGCATTCAGCTCGCGGTAGTGAAACTTTTTATCTCTTCCATACTGGCCGTAAACTCCATTAAGCTGACAGATCCATTTCATAATGTCAGTCGCGCTCGGAGCATCAACGAAGCTCTTAAAATTCGCACTGATTGTCAGATTGTCGTTAATAAGTGTTCTCGCTTCTTGAGTGATTCCGAGATTGCTGAATAAGCTGTTTCGGAAGTTCCTTACCGTTATAGGAAACGAAAGCCCGTCAACCCAACTCTGCATATTCCTTGAGCCGATTTTATAGAGCGGATCGTAGCAAGTGAAGGTCGTAACAATGTCTTCGCGCGTTTCATTGTCCTGATCGTCTACATATCCACTAAAGAGCGGAATTACTTCTGTCTCGTCTGCCTGGATGGTCGCTTCGAGGTATTCTCCGCGAAGATCTATGACATTATCAGCGACTTTGAACGTAAACTTCGAAGCAATACATCCCTTAAAGGTAAGTGACCTCTCCGTTTCTATCTTCTCAATCAGCTTGACCGATTCCCCGAGAATGTCGTCTCCGGTAAAGGTAACGCTCTTATTCGGGAATGAGATTACCAACGTCTTCAGAAGCGTGTCGTCATAATATGCGTTTTTTGTATCGTTATTGACATTTAACATCAGTATTCCACCAAATCAATCGGAGTCGCATCGTAGTTTATACCGCCGATCGTGTTTCTGTGAGTAATGGTCGGAGCTTGCATATAAAACGTACTTGTGTCATAAACACAAGCGTAGTCATCCCAGTAGGTTATCGTGACGTTATCTTGTGTTGCGAATATCGTCGCTACGGACTCTTGTTCCGTCAGATTGCGCTCACGGAGCGAGAATTTTATATGCACTTTCCTATCCGGAAGGACTTTCTGGTGTTCTACCGCTTCCGCATCCTTCCAAGTTGAAACGATTCGCTTCTCTTTTGTGAAGTTGTACGTTCCCTTCTGGATGAGGTCGTTACTGATTATCGTATCGCCGAATTTTAAGCGATAGCCTAAATAAGCTGAACTCATGTCTCAAAAAGCCCCCTTCCTGTCATTTTGTAGTTGTCCGAGTTCTGTTTGACGAGCACTCTTACAAGGCTGTCAGTGTCGCTCTCAACGACTACATTCGAAGCCATTTCAGGAGCTACCATACGGAGCGCAGCAACGAACGCTTCCGTAAGCCGTGTATAATCAATAGAAGCATTGTCAAGCGGAGTTACTCTCGCACCACCGGGCAAGTCGAGAATCTCGGGACCACGCTCGCCGACAAGAACACGACCAGCCTGTTCGATGTTTCCGCCGTTTGCCAGATAAGGGATAGTCGGAATGTTGATTCCTGTTATTCCTGTAAGCTCGGTCAACCATGCGGGCGGCTGAATACTGTTCAGACCGCTTATGAGAGCATTTATGCCCTCGATGATCCAGTTGATAGCCGTCTTAAACGCTGAAACGATACCGTCCCACAGATTCTTAAAGAAATCTCCGAATGCCTGGAACGCTCCTGTAAGTCCGCCGTCTCCGATCCAACTGATAAGATTTTCAAGTGCTCCGCCTATCCACTCGAAGAATGTTTCAAGATACGGGCCCGCCCAGTCGAAGAACTTCTCTATCAGACCGATAAGCGGGGGAAGTATCAGGTCGAGCAACTTTACAAGCGGAGTCAACAATAAGTTGAGAAGCTGACAGAGTGGTGTAAGGATCGCGCCGAGAAGACTCGTGAGCGGTCCGAGTAATGCCTGGATGATTCCGAATACGGGAGTCAATACGTTCGTTATCAGCTCAAGGATAGGGCTCAAAAGTGAAGTAATGAGATCCAAAATCGGAGTTAAGATCTGCATTACGAGCTCCAATAATGGAGATATAAGCTGAAGAACTAAATCAAGGATAGGTCCGAGGAACTCCATAAGCATTGACAAAATCGGTGTGAGCTTCTGGATAATTGATACCAGAACCGGAAGAACCTCGGAAACGACCTGAATAATAACAGGAAGTAACTCCTGAATCAGATCAAGGATAACCGGCCCGAGCTCGTCCGCTATCTGTGACAGGCTCGGAAGTATCGCGCTGATAGCTTCAATCGCCATTGGTAGCACTTCTTCCGCCGTCTGGACAAGCGGGGGAAGTAATTTATCAATTAAATCTGCCGCCAAAGGGCCGACTTTATCCATTAAGCCCTGAATCGTAGGCATGAACTCAATCAGCTTTTGAGAGAGTTTTACGAGAATCGGCATAACCGCCGAACCTATACTCGTCTTGAGACTGTTTCCTACTTTTTCAAGATCAGCCTGGAGATCTCCGTACTCAACTCCAGCTTTGACCGCTGATTCAGACATAACGATTCCGAGATCGTTCGCTCTTTGAGTCAGTGCGTCAAATTCTTCGCCGGACTGAGCAAGCAACGGAGCCATATTATAGGCAACCTTCTCTCCGAAGAGTTCCGCCGCCATCGCTGCACGTTCTTCCTCGGTACCGAGAGCCATGATCTGATTCATAGCATCATCGAAATTGAGGTCGGTACCTTCGAGCTTCTTCGCCGCCTGTTCCATTGTGGACATATCAACTCCACACTGTTCGGCTGCATAAGCGAGTTCCTGGTAACGCTCCGCACCTATTCCCATACGGATTGAAGCCTTGTCGATAGTGTCAGCCATTTCGGAAGTGTCGTTCGCCATATTGACGATAGCTGTTCCGGCACCGACAACAGCAGCTCCAATAGTAGCTCCGACTGCTCCGATTACCTTACCGGCTTTGCCGAAACCTTCCGCAACTTTGCCCGCGTTCTTATCTACTTTTTGAAGTGAGTCGTTCGCCTTATCCGTGTCAACGAATACCGAGCCAACGAGCTTAAAGATCTCAAGTGCCATTCTTTGCCTCTTCGTGTTTGCGGTCTATTTCCGCGATAATGTCGTCCACCGGGCGAAGGTCTATATTCTGTCCGGTAACGGTCTCGTAATATTGGTCGAATGTCATATAATGTGAGGTAAAAATCATACACGGCAGCAGGCTTAACCATTCTTGCCGATATTTTTCTTTTGATTCCTCGTCAAGAGCCGTCAAAATCAGCTTTACAAACTGTTCAACTGACAGCACCTTCATCACATCAAGTGTGTGATACCTTCGGAGCACCAAGTCAATCAGTTTTACTTCATCAACCTGGCAACCGAGGAGAAAAAATTCTTCCACTTCTCCGGCTCCGCTACTTTAACTGCTTTTTCCAAAAATTCAGTCGCATCCATAGTCCTAAGCGATTCCCCATCACATTCCATAATGTTCGCAAAGAACTCATACAGGGCTTCCTCTGCGGGTTTTGTACTCGCTCCTGAAATAAGCGTAAAGATCAGATCATATCCGAAAGACTCCTGAGTCAGATCCTTTATACTGTCTTTGGATAATATGAGCGTTTTCAGTTCGTTCTTAATACCTACTTTGTCAATCAATCGCACGAACGCGAAAACATCTTGTGTCTGTAAATTTCTCATGTGTATACTCCCTTAAAATAAAAAAAGAGCACAGAAAAAGGGCATACACCCTAAATCTGCGCTCTCGTTTAATTGTTTCATTCCCTTAAGCGGAAACCTGCAAAGAACTGTAAATGCTGGTAACGCTTGTGAGCATTGTCAGGACATTCATTGTCAGCTTAGGTCTTGAACCTTCCATAACAACACGTCCCTTAACAGCTCCGCGATCTCCGTCAGCATTGATTTCTCTGTACTCACGCTCAACAGTAAACTGTCCGCCACCACGAGTAAGAGCGACAAGAGTTCCGTCAATGTAGAACTTACCAGCTCCGAGGATGATCTCACTTGCTCCGGAAGTAACGGTTCCGTTTACCTCAATCTCGAAAGGTTCGATTGTTGAGTTTGACGCGGAATCTGTATTCTCATAGCAAGCTGTGAACTCGATCGAAGGAACGACATCGTTCTTCTCGGCGAAAGTCCAGTCAATGTTACCCATATTGATAGCATTGTGAAGCTTGATTGTTACTGCGTTTCCGCCTTTTGTAAGACCTACCCAAGAGATCTCGCGGAAATCGGCAGCATCAACGGCTCCGGTTCCGATATACTTTGTTATCGCCATGTCTCTACCTCACATAATTTTGAATTTGAAACCGTATTAAGCGGTGTTTGATGTTTTTGTCTTCGTCTGGGAGCGACTTCCTGTCTATCAGATAGAACGTAGGAAGGATTCGAGTCTGAGGAAGATTCTCCGTATGTAGGAGTGATTCTATCTTATCGCAAAGCTCATCTATCGCCGTTGTGTTCCGTCCTTTGTCCCATACATCCACATCAAGAATGTAGTCCTGTCTCGAAATGTCATCGAGATTTATGGTCCTAAAGGAAAAAACAATGTGCGGGTACATCGCCGTGTCGTCTGCTATTTCAAAGTATACGTTACTCGACAATGTTTTCAGCTTTGTTTGTATTAACTTTTTCAAGTCATTTGTTTTTGTAGGATCACTCGCCATCGTCTTCGTAGTCCTTCTCGTTTATCATCGAGAGTGCTTTTGCTTCATCCTCAAGCCCGCTCAAGTATTTCGACTCAATCTCCACAATTGTGGAAATATTACTCTCAACAGTATCAGTCAAAAGACCGAGCTTCGGAGTCTTTGAGCTTCCGAACTCCTGAAAGAAAGCATAGAAGCCGTCAACCTTGCCTTTTTTAAGTCCTATCTCCACTCTCGGGGCGGTCGTAGACTTTCCAGCAAGAACCGAATAGCTTATCGCTTTTCCGCCGTCTCCCGAATGTCTCCCGAAATGCTCGTAGTATTTGTTGCGGAACGTGGTTTTCACGAACTTTGCAACATCCCGTAGCGCAGCCCGGTTCAGCTCATAGATGTAATACATCGCCGCATCGACATTGGAAGTGTACTCGACTCCGTTCTTCTTTACTTTTACGACTGACTTCGGAGCACTCATTCAATACCTCGCTTGCATACGATCTCAAGTCGGTTGTTTGTTCTGTATGTCCGCAAAACGGTATAAGTATCTTCCGTACCGCCGAACGGTGTATACTTGAGGAGCTTTTCGTTCTGATAGTCTGCAAAATCAGCTATCACGAACTTAATCTCCGGTTTAAGTCCTACGGCCTGAGCCTGGTAGAACTCACTCTGTCCGATACTTTTTACCTCTGCGAAAATGGTACGTTCTGTCTGCGTTGCCACAGTATCGCCGTACTCATCGACTGTATAGGTTTCCGCTATTAGCTTGATAATATTGTCAAACATAATGTCAATCCCCCACAGTGATAGTAGACTTCCTCAAGCAATCGCACTGATATTTAAAGGAATTGCCGTATCTGTCAGCTTCCTTTTCGTCACTGGCATAATATTCCAGTACATAGGTCTTAATCGCCGTCTCTACGAGTTCCATATCGCTTTCAGCAACAGATTCACTCACACCGGCTCTGACAAGTTCCTGTCTTGCCGATTTGATTTCGTCTGCAATCTCCGCATCAAGCAAATTATGGGAAATACGGAGAGCAAGCTTGACCTTATCCAATATGGTTGGCGGTGTCGGTTCCGGAGTCGGTGTCGGCTCGGGATCTACCGGAGTATCGTCTTCCAATAAGATGTCATCAGCCATAACTTGCTCCCTTCGTTATTTCTTCTTCGTAGTAGTTTTCTTCTTCGGCTCGGCCTTCGGTTCTGCCTTCGGTTCCGCCTTCGGCTCTTCCTTTACTTCGGGCTTAACCTTCGGAGCTCCCTTAACCTCGACATAGCCGAGATCCGCAAGTTCCTTTATACGAACATCGGAAGTTTCAATAGTCTTACCAGGTTCGTGATAAAGCCCTGTGTATTTGTCAGTGAATCCCTTTATGATTAAGCCCTTCATAACTCTACCCCCTATTAAAGTGCTGCGGGAGCTGTGATGTTGACGAATGCTCTGTTAGCGATAGGCTCAACAGCTACATACTCACGGCCAAGAATCTTAACGAGGTCTTTTGCCATGTCGGTCTTGTCGTCAACCTTGATCTGAATCTGCTCTCCGTTAGGGAAGTTTGCAAGCGCACCATAACCGAAGTCGCCAACGATTGCGTAAACGTCATTCTCGGAAGCTGCGGAAAGTGCCGGAAGTGCGTTTGTAAGGATAACCTTAAGTCCCTGGAAGGGATCAACAGCGATGTTGTTTGTAAGAGCTGCGTTGATGTATGCTGCCTTTGTAGCGGGGTTCATAACAACAACGGGATTGGTAGCTTCTGCGTTGAGTTCGCCAAGAGCAAGCGCGATAGTACCAACAGCGGCACCAGCTTTAACCTTCTTTGCACAAACAGCGTTCTCGCTTGCGGAAGTGCTAAGAGTCTTGATCTTGTTGATAAGAACTGACTCAGCCTTAAGAGCGATTCTGTAAGTAAGCTCGTCATAGATGTACTGAAGGAATGCCTGTCCCTTCATGTCCATAACTTCGTCAGAAATGGAGATCCACTTCTTGATTGACTCGGGAACAAGAGTAACAACTCCGAGAGTGAGTTCTTCCTCTGAAACAGCTCCGGAACCTTCGTTGTGGATAACTGCATCGCCAGCAGAAAGCTCAAACTGAACTTTCATGTTGCCCTGAACAGAGATCTTCTTAACAAGGCTCATGATTCCGCTCTTGGTCCAGTCGGTCTTGATTATGTCGTATACGAAATCAGGAACAGCTACTTCGCCAGCCGCGCCAACGTTAGTTGTAAGAAGTGCTCTGACTTCTTCGTCATTACCGGTCTTGATGTACTCAGCATAAGCATTGATGTACTCGTCTGAGTTTCTGTACTCTTTTACGTCTACCATTTTTCTTTCCTCTTTTCTTTCCTCAACAACTGTTACTTTGTCATCGGCCTTGTTTTCCTCAAGTGCCTTTGCATCTGCTTTTCTCTCTTCGAGATCTGCGAGCTCTACCTTGCGCTCATTGAGAGCCCTTACCTCTTCGGTCATTTTCTCGATGTCTTCCGCAGATTCAGAAGTCTCAACGAGTGAATCGAGCTCTGCGAGTCTCTCTTCTACTTCCGTTAAGGTCATTTCTTTAAGTTCTTTCATAGTTTTTCCTCTCTGAAAAATACTTGTTTCGTGCTTCTTTGAGCGACTCTTCTTTCGCAAGTCTCTCCGCCCGCTCTGCTTCAATCACTCCGTTGAAGTAGTCTCTGGTCGCTACTGATATATCCGTTCCCGGATTAGCGGGAAATGATACCGCACTGACATCAAAGAGCTTTTCAACCTTGCGGATTGTGCGAAGGTGCTCTTTTTTGTCGTAATCGTCTTCCCGAACAATGAATGCGAAACTCATCTGATCGTACATACCAGCTTTGATTTCCTCAAACATCGCTCTTGCGGAAGCTGTCTTTGACAAGTCGGTTCTTGTGAAAAGTCCCTTCTTATCAACTGAAAGCTCAAGGGTATTATTCCTCGTTCTCGCAAAGACGGTGCCTTCATGGTCTTTGCAAAAGATAACGTCTGACATATCGCATTCATCGAACGCATCAGGAGTTATCTGCTCTTTGTACTGTATTCCGTCTTCCTCAAAGAGAACATAAGGCTCAAAGGTGCTTGCATAGCCTTCTACTACATAAGACTCACTCTCGCCTTCCTTTGCTTCCCTTGTCTCGAATATAGGAATTGTTCTGTATTCTCTATTATCTCTGATTGCCATTATTCTGAATCTCCCTCGTCTGAATCATCCTTCGGCGGTCTGCCTACGGGGTTTCCTGTTCCGTCATCCGTTGTGTCGCCTGTCTTGCTGGTGTCGAGTCTCAATACGAACTCGTCTCCGCCGTCATACGGTGCCATATTGAAGAGTTGTCTGTACTCGTTCGGAGTCATAAGACCGCGATCCACAAGAGATACCATTGATATTTTCGTCTTTGCTGAAGCATACTGGAGCCGATTCGACTCATACCACACTTCCGCGCCGAATGAAATTTCTCTGTCTGTGAATATCTTCCGTGTAAACTCAAGCGACAAGGCTACGAGGATAGGCTCGATTCTGGACTCGTAAAACGCATCATACTCGCTCTCGGAGTAGATTGATTTAACGATTCGCTCGTTTACTCCGAAGTATCTATAAACACGTTCCCGGTAAGCGTTCTGCTCTTCAGCCGTTGCCGTTGTGGGTTTGAGATTTATTTCTTTAAACTCCTGCGTTGCATCCAGAGAAGCAATTCCGCCCGCGTTTGATATATTCATATAATCGCTGACGAACTGGTCTTTTTGCTTCTTTATGTCATCAGGAGACAGCATCGCCTTTGTCGACTTAAGGATTCCGCGAAGATTCGCCGTACTCTTAACCGCGTTCTCAAGTCCCTGATCCATTGTGTGAATCACATCAAGAGTTCCGAGTAGCGGGCCGTTGCCTTCTCCGCCGATGTCGCTTGTCAGATAATCCTTACGGAGAACCGCAAGGTCTTCCCAGGGAATGACAATCTGATTAGCTGCGCTTCCTGAAAAGGAAAACTCAACAAAAAGTCTGTCCTTGTATTCCAGTGCCGTAAATGTCTGATAGGGAACAGGATAAAAAGCGATTATCTTGTTCGTGTTATCTCTCTCAATGTATACGAACGCGGTATTCTTTACCTCAAGGATGTTTCTGATCTTTGCGAGGAAGTCTTTGCCGTTCATATACTTGTTCGGCATAAGCTGAAGTAAACGCTCAATCCTCTTGTCAGTGCATCTCGGGTTCGCCTTTGAAGTATGCTCCGATAGTGTACGGATAGCCGTTCTCACGTCATCGCTCGCGTAAATGTCAGATCCGAAGAGTCCGAAACACGATTTAAACGTTCCGAGCTCCTGAAACTGCGTGTATGTTTTTGTCTGATCCGCCTTAATCGGTCGGAATAAATCGAGTATACTTCTGCGCTCTCTTTTCATTTTCTCCTACCTTACATAAGGCAAGTATTCGTCCATGTGTTTGACGTAACCTACCCAAGCGTTTAAGAGTGATACCATTCCGTCTATTCTACGGTCCTGTTGTAATTTGACGGGCTGAATCGTTTCGATTCCGTCCTTATTCAATGCCTTTACTCCGGTATTAGCCAAACACCACCGAAGTATTGGATTGTTGTTGTAATTTATCTTGTGTTCCGTTAAAGAACAGCCGAGTTCTTTCATAGGCTGCGACCATGTAAACGGCCCTTGTGCGGTCTTCTCCATTTCGAAGCCGTACTCTTCCATTTCGGGAACCCAGTACCCGGATAAGGCGCGGTCGTAACATATCCATAAAGGACGGATGTCGTACTTCTCGACCATTTCAACAAACCACTTTGTTACGAGAGAATAGTCAACCTGCGCACCTTCGTTTATTTCTATCCAACCTTGTTCCGCCCATAATTTATACGGGACTTGCTTTGCATCAGAGCCAAGATTTTCGTCAAGTTTCCTCTGCGGAATAAAATACTTCTGAAGGACATATACCGTGTCATCGTTCGGCTTACGGATAACCAATGTCGCACAAGTTAAGTCGTATACACTCGACAGATCACAACCGCCGATAGCGTAACTATGCGAGACTTTATCCATATCAAAAGTCGCTTCATTGACAACCGCTTCAAACGGAAGCCATGTAGTAGAACCACTTTGAGGAATATTGAAGTCCTTTACCATGACAGTAGGCTTGAAACTCGGATCGTCTTTTGCCTTCTGGACCATTTCACGGAGATATTTCCGAGATTTAATGGTATCGAGTCCCGGATTCGCCTTAAGCCAGCAGTTTTCGTTTTCCCACTCGTCAGGACTATCAAGTTCATATATGAACGGAAGGAACCTCGGGTTCTTTACTGTTCCGTTAAGGATGTCAGCAGCATACTTATACTGCGCATCGAATATTCCTTCACGGACATAGCCGTTCGTAGTAATACAAAAAAGCAACGGTTGCCTTCTGGCTCCCATTGCCTGTTTTATAAGGTCGTATATATCTCGGTTTTTTATTGCCGAGAGCTCGTCAATTACCGCTCCATGCGCATCGAGTCCGTCAAGACTGTTACTATTAGAAGCAAGAGCCTTAATGAAACCATAGTTAAGACTACAATACAGATCAGAAGCTCTCTTCCGGATAAACTGTTTGAGAGTCGGATCTTGCATAAGCATTTTGTGCGCTGCATTGAAACCAAGTTTCGCCTGTTCCAACATCGTAGCGATATTGTATATCTGTGGAGAACCTTCCTTGTCCGCCAGGAGCAAAGCAAGTTCGACCGCTGCCGTCTCAGTAGTCTTTCCGTTCTTACGGCCTTCAATAATCAGACATTCGTTATATTGCCGAAGGTCGTTATCATCCACAAAACCAAACAGAGCTTGTAATCTTGCTTTTTGGAATAACTGAAGTTTTAACGGCTTCCCGATCTCTCCGCTCGGTTGCTTACAAAATTCTTCGATAAAACCTATTCGATTGTTCGCTATCTCCAAATCAAAATGAAATTCATCCGGAGCAAGGTACCGCTCGATTATAACCTCGCTGATCCGTTTCATTTTGTCGCAAGCAACAATCTTTCCGTCTATGATTCCGCCGAAATACTTTTCAAGCTCTATCATTTAACGAATCCGAGCAGCTTTTGGGTTTGTTCTTCCTTTTCAGTTGGAACGTTCTCCGGTAAGAAGTCCGTCAACTGTTTTATTACTGAAGAATAAGCTTTCTGTACTTTGACATACATATCAGCTTCAACAGATGTCTTCTTTCCGAACTGATTGGCTCCGTTCTGGTAGTTCTCGCTCCACCCGTTCGCTTTAATATGATCCCGAAGGACTTCTAATTGCTCTGCCATGAACGAAGCATCAGCAATCAACCCTTCGACAAGCTTCTTTTTGTCTTCGGGAATGTCCTGTATGATCTTTTCGAGTTTCTTCTTTTCCTTTGTCGCGTTAAATACTGCCATAGCTCACTATCTCCCAACAAATCAGACCACACGGTCCTATATACTCCTATATCCGTAAAAAATCGAG
>Ga0310690_10007228_pt1 | contig 14372 bp, 3 predicted proteins | sample AusTroGonzalo_MG_2_FD_207661 | JGI IMG/M metagenome (GOLD analysis project Ga0310690, IMG submission 207661) | Bovine rumen microbial communities from tropical cattle in Woodstock, Queensland, Australia - Gonzalo_04 (v2) (version 2) | ecosystem: Host-associated > Mammals > Digestive system >...
ACGTAGCTGCAGCACTTCGATATTGAACGGCTTGGTAAGATAGTCATCAGCACCAAGCTGTAGTCCCTCAATGCGGCTGACGTCTGTGGTGCGGGCTGTGAGCAGGATGATGGGGATGTGCGACAGGTTGATATCGTTCTTCACCCTCCGACAGAGTTCGAAGCCGTCAATTCCTGGCATCATGACGTCGCTGATGATAAGGTCTATACGCTCCCGCTGCAAGAGGTCGAGTGCCGAAGCTCCGTCGGTGGCTGTGCGTACCTCGTAGGTCTCCTTCATACAAGAGCTGACGAAAGAAAGCATGTCCTGATTGTCGTCGACAATAAGGAGCCTCCTCCTGTCCCCCTCAGCCTCCCCCAGCCCCTCCATTAGGAGGGGAGAAGAGTGTGTTTCTGATTCCCCCTTCCCATTGGAGGGGGACAGGGGGAGGCTTACAGTGATCACCGTGCCTACCGGCTCGTTGTCGCTGACACTAATCGTGCCTTGATGCAGACGGACATAGTCGCTGGCGATATGGAGGCCGATGCCGCTACCTGTCTGTGAGCTGTCGTTAGTGGCCGACTGATAGAAACGGTGGAAGATGTTCGGTTTATCGCTATCTGGTATGCCCTTGCCAGTATCAGCCACAGCGATGGTCACGCTATCCTGCCCCTGGTGAAGTGACAGGGTAACACTACCACCTGCGGGCGTAAACTTCAAAGCGTTGGAGAACAAGTTATATATGACCTTGTTCATCTTCTCACGATCGTAATCCATCATCAGGCTGTCGGTATTATGGTCAAAACTGAGATGGATGCCGCGTTCTTCGGCATAGTCACCAAAGGATACGAGTATGCTATTCAGATGATCCACGATGTCGCCACGCTGCAAGTTCAGCGTCTCGCCTCCTGCATCGAGGCGGCGGAAGTCGAGCAAGGCACTCACTTCGTTAAGCAACAATTTGGCATTCTTGCGGATATTTTTGAGTTGAGCCAGCAGATTATCGGGTATACTTCCGTCCTCAATTTTCTTTACCATCTGTTCCAGTGGCGAGATAATGAGCGTAAGAGGTGTACGAAGGTCATGGCTGACATTGGTGAAGAACTGCAGCTTCATATCGGTAATCTGTTCCATCTTCTGCCGCTCCATCAGCTGCCGCTGATGTTCGGTGCGCTCCTGCTGTCGTTTGTGCATCCTAAGCCATAGCAGGTATAATATGGTGATGATGACCAGAGCATAGATAATGTACATCGGCAACGTTCGATAGAACGGCGGTGCCACGTAAATACGAAGTTCACGCGGAGGACTCATGGTACCATCCTCACGGCATACGCACAACTGAAGGGTATAGTCGCCAGGCGGCAAAGAATGGAACGACACGTAATTGTGGTCTGTCACCACCCAGTCGCTCATCTGGCCTTCCAGACGGTAGCCGTAGCGCGTACGCTGAACGCCCTCCAGACGCCCCGAGAAGAACTTAACAGTGAGGTAAGCCGCATGATGGCTAAGGTTGACGACATCCGTTAGTTCGTTGAGCAGGCTGTCACCTACGGCTATCTCGCTGATCACGAGGTCAGGTTCCTTGTGTTTCACAGCCATCAATTGGCGGGGACTGATACTCATGTACCCTTCCGTACCGCCCATCAGTATCTCACCCCAAGGAGAACAGGTCATGGCATCGCCGTTGAAATAGAACTGCGGCATTCCTACACCTGGCATGTAGTTCTTTACTGTGAATCGCGACTGAGATTTCCCTCCCTTGTGGGGATCGAGGGGAGTGATACCAACTATGTCACCACTGGTGGTGCAGAGCCAGTAAGTGCCTTCGTGGTCGCGGGCCATGCCCTTGATGACATCGCTGTTGCGACTGATATAGTAAAGCGTGTCCTGCTTCATATCGAAGATGGTGACACCCTCAGGATGAGTGAGCATCATCAGTCCCTGCTGTTTGTCAGTCATCACGTCAGTGATCATCTGGCTCATCCACTGCTGTGTTCCCTTCTTGTTGCCGAATGCCACATTGTTATTGCCGCTTTTAAGGTCATAGCTCCATAATCCATAGACCGAGGCTATATACATCGTGCCCTCGCCGTCGTAATAGAGGCTGTTGCCATGTATGTCGTCACCATTGGCGGTAGTGACAATGGTGGAGCGCTTTTCTGCAATATTGAAGATTGCGGTCTTTCCGATAGGCGATGATGTCCAGATGTTTCCCCTGTCGTCGGCAGCCAGCGTCCATGCCTCTGGATATGGGCTGGGGACAGGATTCCAGGTTCGGGCATCGGAGAGATGGTATAGTCCCTGATTATACGTGCCTGCCCACATGCCGCCCTGTCCGTCGCTAAGCAGTGCCATCACCGTGATATTTGGCAATGTCGTCTTCACGATGCTGCCATCAGCTTTCTCTATATAGACACCGTCACCGTCGGTACCCATCCACAAGTTCCCCTGTGTATCGCAGGCGACAGCGAGTATGTCACCACACTGGCGTGCGTGCGACTGCATCATATTATTGCTCTCGCTGGTATAAGACAGGCCTGTTTTCAAATGTCCAACCCAGATGGTGCCCTCATCGTCTACCTCCAGACAGGTAGCATTGTCAGACGCTAAGGAGAGCAACTGGTCACGCTGGTGATGCATGGCAGTTATGCGGCCGCTCTTCTTGTTATAGACAAAAAGCCCCCGATGGTCAGTAGCAATCCAGATATTGCCCCGATGGTCGTCCATCAGGTCACGGATGGCATTGTTTTGCGAGGCACCTGCTGTCGGTGGCAGGCTAATCATCTCTTTCACACATCTTCCTCCCACGATGTATCGGCAGATATACTCCTCACGCGTGCTATACGCCCAGAGTGTCCCGTCGGTATCAGCCATCAGATAGACTTCTGCCAGCGGATTCTCCATCTCGTGCGGCAATGATTCGCGCTGCAGGTCACCTGTGCTGCTGTTGAGGTGCCATACTGCATGATCCGTGCTGATATACAGGCCGTCGGACATCTCAGCCATCACACTGGCCGATCGGCCAGGTACAGGCAGATGCACCTCCCAGTTTTTCAGTTCCTTGGTATGACTATTGTACCGCCAGATGCCACTCTCGGCTACCACCCACCATACACCTTTAGCACTGACCTTCACCTTATATCTTCCTTCACATCTTATGCCGACGCTGCGTAGAAGTCCAGTGGCATCTGCACTAAACCGCGCCGTCCTCGTGTCATAGATATAATAGGTACCACTCTCACATTCTATCCATATCCGCCCTTCGGCATCCTCTTCCATCGATGTGACGGGATTGTTGAACACCTCATGCAACTGCTGGATGCCGCTTTCTGGGAAACGGGTCTTCACCTCATGGCCGTCATATCGGTTCAGACCCTGCGAGGTACCTATCCACAGATAACCACGGCTGTCGGCCAGCAGACTCGTCACCGAATTGCTGCGCAGACCGTCGCTGATGCCAATGGTTTGGAATGCCATCTTATCTGCGAGCTGTGCCATCACCATCTGAGCGACGCAGAGTGTCAACAGAATAAAAAATCTTCTCGTCACAATCATGCTGCAAAGATACTACTTTTTCTGAATAAACAAGCGTCATAATGTTTCCAATATACGAAATAATGTCTAGTTTTATTTTTTACAGTACCTTCGTCTCCTCAATCTCTTTTTCTTTATAGGCATTAACATGCTCATATTCCTTACCTCCAAGATATTCCAGCACATAGGTTAAGGATTCATGAGAAGTCAACTATTTTATATATATGTGCCACCTCTCCCACCCGAAGGTTAAAATGTTGGTTTATAGTGTATTACAAAGATATGTATGTACCACCCAAGTACCACCTAAGTACCACCTGACTGGAATTTCGAGGCTCTTTTTGGAAATTTGTAGGCTATTTACGGAAATTTGCAGGCTCTTTTCATAAATTTGCAGGCTCTTTTCGCAAAATTGCAGGCTCCTGACGGGTGAATTTTCGAGAGAATTGAAGACTCGTCAGCCTCCTCTCAACAGACAATCAACATCTGAGGGATGAGAGCACCCTAAAGGTAACAATTAGGTGGCACATGGGTGGCATCTGGGTGGCACTTATATGTTTTTATAAACATTTGGTTATCAGTGTTTTAACCATCGGGTGGGAGAGGTGGTACATATATAACATTTTTTAGAGAAAAATCATGGCAATGCAGCTCTTTTCGTTTCCCTAAAAATGTCATGGGGATTCCAGCCAGGCCAGAATCCCCATGTCTTATTGCTGCAATAGCAGCGGGTTATTTCACATATTTCTTGCCGTTCTTGATGTAGATGCCCCGAACCGTTGAAGGACTGACTTTGATGCCCATCAGGTTATAGGCAGCTCCGTCGGAGGTCTTGTCGGTCATTGTCTCTTGGATGCCGCTGGCATCGACACTGACGCAATAGAGGCGGAAGTTGTCTATCTTGTAGCGGCCCGTGCAGTCCCACCAGTTGTCCTCGTAGCTGCGGTTCATGGCCTCCTTGTTATTATCGGTACGCACGCCGATCAGCAGATCCTCACCCGTGGCGATGGTCACCTCGACGCTGAGCGTCGACATATTACCCATATCGCCCGATGCGCCTGTCTCGTTGGTGTTCACCTCGTCGTAGCCGGCATAGCTGCGCGACAGTTCCTCGGGGTGCAGACGGTCGAGTTCTGTGGCAACGTAGTATTCCTCCTTGCCGTAGTACTGGGCATGGTTGTTGGCGAGCAGTCGCTGGCCAGTGAGTCGTGAACAGCCTCCGTCGTAGGTGACGTTCATATCGACGGTGACGCGATAAGTACCTGCGGGCAGTCCCTTGACACTCTGGTAGAGGAACGCATCGGGCACAGGTGCCGACAGCAGGCAATAGGAGTGGGTGCCGTCGGTGGTATAGGGGTTATCCTCGATGGCCGTCCAACTGTTGATGCCGGCATCAGTCAGTTCCTGGGCACTATGGCATTCCTTGCCTTCCACGCGCATGGTCCAGCCGTAGGGAACGGTATGGGCGGCATTGCCCACCGAGATATCGTTGCCGTAGGTGTTCTCAAAGCTGGGGTTGGCCAGCAGACTGGTGATATCGTCGCCAGCCTTGATGCCACCGCCGATCTTGGCGTCGGCCGTCAGTTGCTCCAGACGCTCCACAGTATCCGAGATGCCTGCCGAGTCGAGGGAAGGATAGTCAGACTGGTAGTCGGCGAGTGTTGTGTCATAAAGAGTCTTCAACTGCTGTCCGGCTTCTGTGGCGGCTGCTTGCGGGTCGGCCAGTGCCTGCTCAGCCTGAGCGAGGGCTATAGCCAGCTGCTCATACTCCTTGATGCTCTGTGCAGCCTGTTCCTGCAGCGAGAGGATGGTTGTGGCGGCATCGTTGACATCGTCGAACTTGGCATTGTTGTCTGCCAACAACGACTCACCTGTTGCCAGGGCTTCCTCCAGGGCCTTGCGGATGCTGCCCTGCATCTTCTGACCCAACAGACTTTCGGCCTGCTCCACAGCTGTACGCAGGTTACCGAGTGCTTCCTCCATGTCGGCACCTACATAGTAGAGCCTCAAGTTGCGGAAGCAGTTCCAGAAACCGTTCGAGGAGCAGTCGAACTCCACCTTCAGGGTATGATCGGTGACGGAAGCCTCCACCACATTATTATATAGTCCGAGGTCGAAGAACTTCACAGCCACGTTGGCATCGTTGGGAACATAGTAGTCATTGGCCTGGTAGCCCTCCTGGATGTCGGTCTTTCCGCAGGCAAACACATTATGGATGGTGACCTCGCTGTCGTTGAGACGGACTTTGGAGGTGACCCTGTAGGTGGGACTGCCGTCGCCTTCGTTCCAGTCACTCTCTGACTGTCCCCAGTCCCATGAGCACCACTGGAAGCCCTGTACTTCGAGGCGGTAGGTGCCGTTGGGCACGTTCTCCACCACCTGTTCTGCCTTCCAGTCGCTCCACCAGCGCTCCAGGATCTGCTTTCCTGTGTCGATGCTGAAGTCATTGAGCGTGGCCGTCCATCCGCCAGTGCTGTCAAAACGACCATTCACCAGCAGGTTGGTCACGTCGGCACCAGCAGCGATGACCGAGTTCTTCGCCTTGTCCTTCAGCTCGGTGAGTGTAGCTATGATTTCCTCTATCTGGGCATTGTCGAAGGCATAGCTGTCGACCTTGTCCTCCAGGTCGTTGTCATAGATATAGTCCGACAGTACGTCGATGGCTTCAGATTCTCCCTGTGTCAGTACGGACATGGATTCCTGCAGCAGTTGCAGAAGCTCGGTATAAGCCTCGTGGTTCTTGACAGCCGCCTCATAGTCGGCCAGGAACTGGGTGAAGAGCTCTTCCTGGGCATCGAGGTCGCTGCCAGAGAGCAATGTCTCTGCCTGGCTGATGTCGGAAGTGAGCTGGGTGATATAGGTGGCATTGACCTTGGCCTCGTCGATAAGGGTCTGACTGAGGGCGATGAGTGAGGTAAGGCGCTCGCCAACGGGGGGATCGCCCAGATACTCCAGCTTGAAGTCGATGATGACACACTGGCCCACGTTGGTTCCCTCGAACATGATGCCCACTTCGGCCTCGCCGATGCGACTCTCGAAGGTCACCTCAGCCACTCCGGCACTCCAACCAGTATCAGGCAGCGGCTCGCGGAAGAGCTTGTCGCCTACCTTACTATATATGTAGGCACCCTTGATGGGGTCACCCTCCTCGCCTGTATGGCGGATCCAGATGCCATAATTGCTGAGCTTGTATTTGCCTTTCGGCAGGTCGCTGAGTTGCTGGTAGACCTTATTGTCACCAAAAGCACCGCCTGACCACGAACCCAGTACCTTGTCGTCGTCATAGAATCCCCTGGCATCCGACTCTCCCATGCCACAGAAGCTGGCGGGCACCATTGTCCATCCCGGCACGTCATGACCGTCGTTCACCCAGTTTTCCGTCAGGTCGGCATTGTGCATATACAGAGATGTGACATCAAAGGGATTGTCTTCAGTAGCATTCTTCAGACGGACTGCAGTGAGCACGTCGGCCACACTCGCCAGGGCATTGTCATACTCTGTCTTTCCTGCTGTTGGGTCATTATACACAGCCAACAGGGCACTGATGTCATAACCACTGTTCTGCAGTTCTGTCATGGCACGATCCAATTCTATCTTGCTCTGGAACGTGCCATAGTCAGCCTCAGCGATGAGGTACCAGTCGATATCACCTTCTGCTGCCTTTACCAGGGGTATCACCCTTGATTTCTCATAGGAGAGACCTGTCCACATATCGGGGTAGAGCTCCCACGAATAGTCAGGATCGTCCTTTGACGGCCGGATGTGATAGGTGCCGCTGGCCTGCTTCTCCACAAACCAGGATGTGTTAGCATCACTGGCACCGCCATTTCCGCCCACGAATTCAAGGTCGGAATACAAATAGCCGCTGGGACCCTCCAGCATCCAGTCTTCGCCACTCAACAGTGTGAAGGTAATCAGAGAGCCCTCGTCGGCCAGAGAGGAGACTACTCCCTGTGTACGGAGGTACGTCCCTGTCGAAGAGAGATAAAGATAGTAACTCTGGCCATTCCCTAACGAACTACTGGGAGGAGCCGGTTTTTCCCATTCTGCAGCAAAGGCATTCAGGCCAACTGCGAGAAGTGTTGCAACGAGGCAAAAAAGTTTCTGTTTCATAACTTAAGTATATTATGCATTTTAATTATAAATTATTATTTTGGTGCAAAATTACGACTTTCCCTCATGACCGAGGGGGCATTATGTTTCAGATAGGCGAAATTATGTTTCCGGCCAGCACAAAATGACGCGCCTGCAACATTTTTTCCCCTAATTGAACCATTATTTCTCTTCTGAATGAAGAAAAAACACTATCTTTGCAGCAGAAATTAGAATAATGAAGGCTGCGATTAAGCAAGAGCAAAGCTCAAACTTGTTTGAGCTATGCCGAGCATGAGCAGGTTCGATGTGAAACATCAAAATTGACAATTTATGAAGAAAAGTTTATTATTTATTAGTTATTATTTATTATTTAGCGTTAGCGCTGTGGCGCAGCCCACTGCCATGGAGATGGCCGCAGATATGTACCCTGGCTGGAACCTCGGCAACACGATGGAGCCCGGACCCTGCAACTGGATCAGCGATCCCATCAACTGGGAAACGGCCTGGCAAGGTTCGAAGACCACGCAGGCCATTATCGACTTCGTGAAGGCCCAGGGTTTCCGCTCCGTGCGCATACCCTGTGCGTGGTATGTGCATAGCGACGCGAACTATAATATTGATACGAAATGGATGGATCGCGTTCAGGAGGTTGTGGACTATTGTATCAAAGACAGCCTCTACGTAGTGCTTAATGACCATTATGACAATGGCTGGATAGAGAAATCGTTTGCCGACCGCACAGAGTCATCTGTCAAGAAGAATTGTGGAATCCTCGGCATGTTGTGGAAGCAGATTGCCACCCGCTTCCGCGACTACGACCACCACCTGCTCTTTGCCGGTATGAACGAGCCAGATGCCGCAGGAGACAACAGCAAGGACAAGGCGGGAGACATCGAAACGCTCATCCGCTACCAGCAGGCTTTTGTCAATGCCGTACGTCAGACGGGCGGCAATAATGTCTCACGGGTACTTGTCGTGCAGTCGCCAAGTACCAGCATCGACCTGGCTACCAACTACGACGTGATGCCTCAGGATGAAACGCCCAATGCGATGATGCTCGAGGTGCACTTCTACGCCCCCTATAACTTCACGATGATGACCAAGGACGAGTCGTGGGGCAATCAGGCCTACTACTGGGGAAGCGGCAACCACGTCAGCGGCTCAAAGCACAACATCACCTGGGGTGAGGAGGACTATATGCAGAGCCAGATGCGGCAGATGCGCACCAAATATACATCGAAAGGTATCCCCGTCATCATGGGTGAGTTCGGTACGCTGTGGCGCACGATGCCCGCGGGTGAGAGCCAGGAAAAGCACGATGCCAGCATCTACAGCTGGTACTACACCCTCTGCCGCTATGCCGTACACAATGGCGTCGTACCCTTCGTGTGGGATACCAACAACTGCCAGCGCCCGTCAATGGACATCCTGAACCGCAAGACACTCACCGTCTTCAACCAGATTGCCCTCAACGGCATCATCGAAGGCTGTGCCTCCGTCAAGTGGCCAGTAACTACCGATATCGAGGCCATACACAATGCAGAATGCACGATGCACAATTCGGTTTACGACCTGCAGGGCCGTCTGCTGACGAGCATTCCAGACAGGGGACTCTTCATTATGAACGGAAAAAAATACATCAGATAACATGAAGTCAATGAAAAAACTCCTTTCTTTCTTTTTTGCACTATTCACTATTCCTTCCGTTGCCCAGCCTGCTCCCTGCGGCCCTGTGCCTACAGAAAACCAGCTGCGGTGGCAGGACATGGAGATGTATGCTTTTATCCACTACTCGCTGAACACGTACACGGATCAGGAGTGGGGCTTCGGGAATGAAGACCCGCAGCTGTTTAACCCATCTGACCTCGACTGCCGGCAGTGGGCACGTGTCTGTAAGCAGGCTGGTATGAAGGGCATCATCTTCACGGCCAAGCACCATTGCGGGTTCTGTATGTGGCCTTCGAAATACACAGAGTACTCCGTCAAGAACTCGCCGTGGAAGAACGGTAAGGGTGACGTGGTACGTGAACTGGCTGATGCCTGCCGTGAGGAGGGTCTGAAGTTCGCCGTCTATCTCTCGCCCTGGGACAGAAACCATGCTGAATACGGACGACCTGCATACGTCACCTACTTCCGCAACCAACTGCGCGAACTGCTCACCAACTACGGCGACATCTTCGAGGTGTGGTTCGACGGGGCCAACGGTGGCGATGGTTGGTATGGTGGTGCCAATGAGACGCGAAAGATAGACCGTACTACTTATTATCAGTGGCCTGAGACCTACAAAATGATCCGCGAACTGCAGCCCAACTGCCTCATCTGGAACGACGGCAGCGACAGAGGTGACCTGCGCTGGGTAGGCACGGAGGCAGGCAACGTAGGAGAGACCAACTGGAGCCTGCTTAACCACGACGGCGAAGTGACGTGGCCTATGCTGCACTACGGACTGGAGGACGGCGACTCGTGGGTGCCTGGCGAGACGAACACCAGCATACGCCCGGGGTGGTTCTACCACGAGACGGAGAACGAGCACGTCAAAAGTCTCTCGAAGCTGATGGATACCTATTATAAAAGTGTAGGCCGCAACTCCACACTCTTGCTCAACTTCCCCATCGCACCAAATGGGCGTATCCATCCCACGGACTCACTGCGAGGCATCGCTTTCAACAAGATGATTCATGAGGTGTTTAAGAACGACCTCACCAAGACGGCGCTGCAAAGGCCCCTGAACATACCTAAGAGGCGGGGAGAAGATGCCGCAGTTCACGAAATAATTTGGGGTAGTGGGAGGCTCATTGACTTCTTGAAGCCCACAGCTTTCAACCGTTTTGTGGTTGAGGAGGATATCCGCTATGGTCAGCGCGTGAAGAAGTTCTCGTTAGAGGCTGAGGTCGACGGTCAATGGATTCCCCTGAAGGATGAACTCGTAGAGAATGGCGACGGGCTCACCACCATCGGCCATCGCCGCATCATCTGCTTCCCCACCGTCACCGCTACCCGTCTGCGCTTCACTGTTATTGACGTCAAGGCTGCGATTGAGCGAGAGCAGAGCGATGCTCGCATCAGCTCTGCCGAGCGTGAGCAGGCTCGACCGAAGGTCAAGTGCGACCCTATCATCAAGCGCATTTCCGTCTATCTCGCTCCTGAACTGACGGCAGACATCCCCGACAGTGGTGAGAAGCGCAGCAGTAACCTCCACTACTTCTTCAGCAATCCCAAGCAGATGATGATTGACTGGGATACGGAGCAGACCATCACCGCTTTCCGCTATCTGCCACCACAAACCACAAAGGAAGGGACCGTGACCCACTACACCCTCTGGGCCTCTACCGACTGGACGAACTGGACGAAGGTAGCCTCGGGTGAGTTCTCAAACATCGTCAACAACCCCATCTGGCAAACCATCAAGTTCGAGCCCGTGAAGGCCAAAATCCTCCGTCTCGATGCAGACCGCCTCGCCGAAGGCGACCGCATGGCTTTCGGCGATATAGAAGTAACTCTGCGAAGCCAAGTGGTAACAGACGACTTGTCTGACGAGATGTGGCACGATTCAGAGTGGATCTGTGTAGCCGATGCGCCTGAGGTGACAGGACGTGTGGATGAAGATTCGCGGGCAGCTGACGGTGCCAACTGGTTTGTAAGCACCATCACGAACGAGAAGAAAGTGGTGAAAGCAACGTGGATAACCGTGAGCCTTGGCGTGAACGAGCTCTATGTCAACGGCCAGCGCATCGGACGTGAAGTGCTGCGCCCGGGCTTCTCGCACCACAGCCGCACGAAGTATTCGTTTACTTACGACGTCACAAAGCAATTCCTGACAAAGAAAGGGGCCCAGAACACGTTAGCTGCCCAAGTGACACCAGGCTGGTGGGCAGATAAGATTATCACGCCCAGCGGTTCGAACGGCATGTACGGACAGAAATGTGCATTCCGCGGTGTGCTGGAGCTGACCTTTTCAGACGGCACGAAACGGCAGTATGGCACCAACACGACGGACTGGAAAGCAGGTATTGCAGGCCCCGTAGTCCATGCAGCCATCTTCGACGGAGAGGAGTATGACGCCCGCATTCCGTTGGGATTCCTGACACCTCAAAAGCTTTCGACTCCAGCCGTCAGCAAGGAGTTTAAGGGCATCATTGTGCCAGAGAATGGCGCTGAGATTTATCATCTGAACAAGCTGGCGTTGAATCCCAAACGAGCCTACGTTTATTCTAAGACAGAAAACGCCACAGAAGAAGCGTATGGGAAGATAGTCATCGACCGCGAATATAAACAAGGGGAAACGATGACGATTCGCCCTGGCGAACATCTGGTCATCGACTTCGGACAAAACTGTGCCGCAGTACCGTCATTCCGATTCAGCGCCAAGGAAGGCACGCGCCTTACCTGCCTGCCTGCCGAATTGCTGAACGACGGCAATGGTGCCAAGAGCCGTGATATGGACGGCCCTGAGGGGAGCATACACCGTCGCAACCTGCGCATCCACGAGAAGAGCATCCGACTGGACTATACCTTTGCCGGCAGCGGAAGAAAAAACTACACTCCCCGCTACACCTTCTTCGGCTATCGCTACGTGGATATCACTGCCACCGACGAGGTAGTGATTCAGCAGATTCAGTCTATCCCCGTCAGTTCCATAACGCCAGAGATGGAGACAGGAACCATCACTACCGGAAACAAAGACATCAACCAACTGATATCGAACACCATCTGGGGCATGCGCTCTAATTACCTCAGCGTGCCCACCGACTGTCCGCAGCGCAACGAACGTTTAGGATGGATGGCCGACACACAGGTCTTTTCTGAGACAGGCACTTTCTTTGCCGACACGCGCCGTTTCTTCCATAAATGGATGAACGACGTGCGTGACTCTCAGAGTGAGACTGGCGCATTCCCCAGCGTGGCTCCCCTGGGCCAATACGGCAATGAGATGATGCGACTGGGATGGGCCGATGCCGGAATCATCGTACCGTGGACCATCTGGAAACAATTTGACGACATCTCGATGATAGAGGAGAACTGGGAGGCCATGAACCGCTTTATGAGCCATGTCAACGAAACCAAATACGACCATCTGGCCCTGAAAGACGAGAATGGGAACTACCAATTTGCCGACTGGCTGAGCTATGAGCCGCTGGAAAGCTGTAGCGGAGCAGCCACAAAGACCCCCGAGGCCCGCAAGGATGCTACCGACTACTGGAGCTATCTGGGCGGATGCTACTGGCTGATGGATGCAGAGATGATGCGCGACATGGCCCAGGCTACAGGCCGCAACGCCGAGACCTACCAGCAGATGGCGAATACGGCCAGGGCCTACCTGAAAGAGACCTTCATCCATGCAGATGGAACATTCAAGACGCCCGTGCTGAACACCATGCAGACACCAGCCTTGTTTGCCTTGAGGAACCGACTGGTAGAGGGTGAGGCCAAGGAAAACATGATAACCCGTCTGCGCCAGAATTTCGCCGATCACGGCAATTGTCTGCAGACAGGCTTCCTCGGCACATCCATTCTCATGCCCACACTTACCGACAACGGCATGAGCGACATCGCATATACCTTGCTTTTCCAACGCAAGAACCCCAGCTGGCTCTACTCCATCGACAACGGCGCCACCACTATTTGGGAGCGCTGGAACAGTTACATGAAGGAGAGCGGCATGGGCCCCAACGGCATGAACAGTTTCAACCACTATGCCTACGGCGCCGTGTGCCAATGGATATGGCAGACCTGTGCAGGCATCGCCTCAGATCCTGCCCAGCCGGGCTTTAAGCATATCATCATGAAGCCGATTCCCGACCCCCGACTTGGACATCTCGATGCCACCTATCCTTCAGCGGCAGGCCTCATCGAGAGCCATTGGAAGTATCAAGGTGACGAGTGGATTTGGACCTTTACGATTCCCAAAGGAGCCACCGCCTCCGTAACCCTACCTGGAAAGAACGATGCGAAGGAATATGCACCAGGCACCTATACCTTACGCATACCCCTGGGCAAACGTTTCTGTATTACTGGGGACGGCAAGACGGCCACGATTGTGGCAGATGAACAAGACTTCAAAGGTGTGATCCGTGCTGCCAACGACCTTAGCGACGACATACGTAAAGTGACTGGAGTACCAGCCACTTTACTCAATGATAAGGGGGGCATGAACGTGGATCGTGGCGGCAGTATTGTGGTCGGCACCATCGGCAAGAGCCGTATCATCGACCGTCTCATCAAGCAGAAGAAGCTCGACATCAAGCCTATCAAGGGGAAATGGGAGGCCTACGTCATCGACGTGATTGACGGCAGCCTCGTCATTGCAGGCAACGACAAGCGCGGCACCATCTATGGCATCTACGAGATATCGCGCCGCATCGGCGTGTCGCCTTGGTACTGGATGGCCGATGCGCCAATAGTGCATAAGGACGAACTGTATTACGACGACGGCTACGAATACAGCTATCCTGCCGTGAAATACCGCGGCATCTTCATCAACGACGAATGGCCTTCGTTCGGTACGTGGTGTCAGAAGCATTTCGGCGGTGTGAACTCAAAGGCCTACGAGAAGATCTTTGAGTTGCTGCTACGCCTGAGTGGGACGGCATGATGCTCGACAACCACACTGGTTACACACAATGGTCTATTCCCGAGACGAACCGCCACCCGATGAATCTGGGCTACAAGGAGTCCTACCCGATGATGAATCAATCCGCTTATCAAAAAAAATGTGCAGATAATCACGATATATCAAAAAAATATGTTATCTTTGCACGGGAAAT
>Ga0310690_10007231_pt1 | contig 14367 bp, 24 predicted proteins | sample AusTroGonzalo_MG_2_FD_207661 | JGI IMG/M metagenome (GOLD analysis project Ga0310690, IMG submission 207661) | Bovine rumen microbial communities from tropical cattle in Woodstock, Queensland, Australia - Gonzalo_04 (v2) (version 2) | ecosystem: Host-associated > Mammals > Digestive system >...
ACAGGAGGTATAAGCATATGCCGAGAAAATCAGGGCCAAAGCAGCCAAACGAAACTTATCTTCAGTATTATGCCCGGTTATCGGGCGATCCGAATTACAAACCTCGTTATAAGCCGGATGATCTTCCTAAGTATAATGTTGAGCAGCGCGCCGGCGAGACTGCAGAACATTATTACCGTCGACTTGCCAAAGCTGCAGATCAGCGTTTAGTCCGTATCGAGCAGCTGGCGCAGAATCCTTTATATGCTAACGTGACAAGCTTCGCATATGAGAAGGCTTTGGAAGACATTCACAGATGGAATGGCGTAACCGCATCGCGTTTCAATACGGTACCGCCTGAATCTCCGGAGGACCTGCAGGCTAAAATCGAAGCGATGAAGTCCTTCCTTGGGAAGCAGACTTCAACCCAGGCCGGCATTAATCTTATGTATAAGCGTATGGCAAATGCCATCAATGCAACCTACGGAACGAATTTTACCTATCAGCAGATCATGAAGTATTATTCTTCGAATCAGAATGAAAAATGGTCGAATATGTTCGGATCCAAAACAGCGCTTAAGGTAATCGGTAACATTCAGAAGTCGGCTAAGAAGCTTAAGAAGGATATTTCAGACGAGGATAAGCGCAATATTATCATCGCAAACATCAATTCAAAAGAAGGTAAAACGATGCTTGAACGCAGAACGCTTCAGGCATTGAAAAGCAATGAATTAAGTTTGGAGGATCTTTATTAATCATGGGGCGTTCACGAGACGAGGTCTTAAAGGTATTCAGGCAGAAGATTCAGGCGCTGCCGTACCGGTTCTGTCACTATAAGCAGTTCGACTATGACCTACTTAAGTATATTCCTTTTATCTATACCGCAGGCCATGGTGAGCGTGTCAGTTATAATGACATTATCATCATGGCCGATACGGAGACTTCCAAGAAGAAACCTGACATATATCATCCCGATGAGAAGGGCGGTCAGTATGAGACCTTCGAAAACCATGTTGTCGCATGGACCATCAGCTTACGGGCCTTCAATCATAACATTGTAACGCTTTACGGCAGAAAACCTTCAAAGATGATTGAGACTTTAACCAGGATACATGAGCACATGGCAGGGACACGTACGGTCGTATATTTTCACAATTTATCTTACGATCATATCTTCCTTCGCCGGTTCGCGTATCGGTACTGGGGAACCCCGGAGCACCAGCTTAACGTTAAGCCATACTATCCTATATTAATTCAGTACGAAAATGGCATCATGATTAAGGATTCGTTAATCCTCGCACAGCGTAAACTGGAAAAATGGGCTGACGATCTTGACGTAGAACATAAGAAGGCTGTCGGCAGCTGGGATTATGATAAGCTTCGCAATCAGGATACGCCATTATCCGATGAGGAAAAGCATTATATCGAATGCGATACGCTTGCCGGCGTTGAATGTATCGATAAAACGCTTGAAGCACTCCATAAGCGCATCTATTCCATTCCGCTTACTGCTACGGGCATTCCAAGGGAGCAAACGCGCATAAGAGGTAAAAAAGCGCACGCAAGGGACTGGTTTTTACAGCAAGCACTCACATATCCGCAGTATATGAAGTTTACGATGCTGTATCACGGAGGCTTTACCCATGGCGACAGGCACCATGTAAATACCATTATCCGGGACGAAGTGCAATGTTACGACTTTGCATCCAGTTACCCATACTGCATGTGTGCCTTCAAATTTCCGAGCGAAAAATTTACGAAAATGGAAAATACGAGCGCTGATTTTATTCTATCGGAGATGGACGACTACGCCTTTGCCTTCAAGTTCATAGCAGTAAACATACGACTTAAGAAGGATGCGGAACCCATGCCTTCGCTTCAGGCAAGCAAATGTTTAACCATGGTAAACGCGGTTCAGGATAACGGGCGTATTTTATGTGCAAATTACGTCGAAATATATCTGACCGAATATGACTTATATGTAATAAATGATATGTATACCTGGGACCGGCACATTTGTGCCGATGTCGAATATGCAGCCAAGTCATATCTTCCCCGTTGGTTCACCGATTTTGTATATGAATGCTTCAAGGATAAAACCATGCTGAAGGGAGCGGACCCGGTACTTTATTCCATAGCCAAGGCCAAGCTTAACTCTTTGTACGGAATGTGCTGCATGAAGTCGATTCGGATGGACATACTGGAAAATTATGAGACCGGCGACTTTGAGGAAGAAGAGGACGACTCCGAAGAAGCTCTGCAGGCCAAGTATGTAGCTTACGTTGATAAGATAAATACCATCTTACCTTACCAAATAGGAGTATGGGTAACAGCTGCAGCCTTCTATAATTTACGCCAGTTAACCAAATGCTGCGACAGGCCTTACTATTCCGATACCGACTCATGCTATGGTTCCGGCTGGCATCCGCGTAAAGTATCAGCCTATAACCAGGGCTGTAAAGACAGGCTTATTGAAAACGGATACGGACCTGTAATGCATAAAGGAAGGGAATACTGGCTTGGTGTTGCAGAGACTGAAGGCGATGCGGACAAATATACCGAGTTTCGATACATGGGAGCAAAGCGTTACTGCGGACGTAACAAAGAGACCGGGAAGCTTAAGATCACTGTCGCAGGTGTACCCAAAAAGAAGGGTGTACTCTGCCTGAAAGATGATATTCAAAATTTCTGCAAGGGTGCAATATTCGACGGTTTAACAACCGGTAAGACAACGCACTACTATTTTAATGTAGAAGATATCTACATAGACGAAAACGGGAACGAAACCGGAGACTCCATCAGCTTAACGCCATGCGATTACCGGCTGGATTCCATTAATGTCTACGACTGGGAATCAATGTTTAATGAGGAGGTGAGCTTGATTGAATACGATGTCGATATATGATGAAGATTATAATGACGGCTATTATCATATAGGTAAGGACGTAGAAGAGCATCCCGACTGTACCATATTTATTGTATGGTCCAGGCGAGGTCCGGGTAAAACTTATTCGGGCCTGCGGTACCCATACCGCAAGGGCTTTCCTATAGCCTACCTTAAGCGTACCGTCGAAGACGTAAATACCATCTGCGAATATGATGGCGAAGTCAATTTTGACCCTTCGCCATGGAAGCCCCTGAACCGAGACTTTAATACCAACGTTCAGCCGCAGCTTCTTAAGAAGGGTGTCGGAGTATTCTATAATGCAGATAAGGACGGGCATCCCATCGGAAACCCCGTCGATTATATCTTTGCATTATCAAAGGTAAAAGCCATAAAGGGCATGGACTTTTCGGAAGTCGAATGGATGATGCTTGACGAGTTCATTCCCCAGGCCGGGGAAATTGTAAGACATGCCGAGGGTGAAATGCTGCTTGATCTATACATGACTTTGAACCGAGACAGGCAGAAGCGAGGCAGGGAACCGCTGAAGCTCATCCTTTTTGCCAACGCGGAAGAAATATCGACTCCCATCACCAACGAGCTGGAAGTGGTTGATACAATGGCTGAAATGGCTGCAAAGAATCAGTCTGTATTTGTAGATAAAGAGAGGGGCATATTCTTAAGGCACATATCCGAAGCGGACTTCCCTTTAACAGAGGAAGAAAAGCAGGGTATGTTCAAGGCCATGAAGGGAACCGCATGGCACGACAAAACTTACGGAGGATCCTTTTCAAAGAATGACTTTTCTAACGTGTGCGACATGTCAATCAAACGATTCCGGTGCCTGTATCACCTGCACTATAGGAAAACTCATGACATCTACATTTACCTTAACCCAAACTCCGGGATGTATTACGTCACTACCAGCAGAGGGCAGTTTATCAAAAGCTTCAACCTCGATAAAGAAAACGATCAGAAACGGTACTGGCTCGATGTCGGAATAGATCTGCGTGCTGCCTGCATCGAAGACCGAATGAGGTTTAAGAAGTATTCATATTATGATTTGATAGTTAACTTTAAGAAATTTTACGAAACATAGAATGGAGGTCTTATGTTTAAGTATCTATGGATGATTCCTTTAATTATTGGATATATTTTGGGATGGCGGCATTCACTGATAATAGTGTTTGAGGAAAAAACAAACATTGGGTTATATGATGATTTTACTCTTGGCTGGTTAGGCACCCATTTATTAGGGTTACTTGTAACAAGTTTTCTTGCTTGGCGTGGTTTATTATAGGAGGTTCACATGAATCATAAAAAGTACGATACATCAAAAGTCAAAACGATAACCCTTAATGGCAAAAAGTACATCGATATGTCGGTGATAGAGGACATTAAAACAGAATTGCAAGACCATTCATTTTGGCAAGATGCAGGCGGTGAACCTTTAGTGGCAATTCGTGATGTCATTGGGATAATTGACCGCAAGATTGAAGAGGTAGGGGGTGAGAAAGAATGACAAGAAATGAATTTAAAGAATTTACAAAACAGCTTCCGAATTTATCGGATAACGATTTATTGCGACTGGCACAATGTGTATTTTGCGGCAGGGACCCCGGAACCTGCGGATGTACTGAAAAGAACGAAGATTCAAAAGGAATGTGCAAGCGCTTTACTACAATAAAGGATTGTACTTAAAAAAGTACAACATGCATTCCGGGAATATGATACATTTGTTATATAGGAGGTTCACACATATGAATAAGAAAATTATGAGTGTTGAAGTAACAAAAGTAGGGCCGGGCCATCTTGAGACTATGATGAGCATTACCGGCAGTCCTGAAGATGTATCCATGGCATTGACAGAGATGATTATTAAAATCAACGATTGCACAAATGGTTCGGACATATTTAAAGTTAAGAATGGTTTTTGGCTGATGATTCAGGACATTGTTAACAGGGAACTTGCAGAGAGGGCAGTAAAATGATTACCGGAAAGACAGTCCTGGCTGCAGTCGGATTCATGTTCATTGTATTTATTATTGCAGCCATATTAGGAACATTAGTAGAGTTAATTGATGAATGGAGGTCAAACAAATGATTAAGTACGCAGTTAAAGTAAAATATTACTGGTTCTATTTTGACGATGCAGGTGAAGCTGTTGACTTTGCACTCACCGCCAAAACTCATGCGGGTGAGGAAGGATATGATGTCAGCATTGATTTTATAGATGCTGAATGCATTGAAGCGGAGGCTGTTTCAGAAGATGACTGATTACCAGCTTCTTGTATGCTTCGGCATTATCTGCATCATATTATCGTATTTATTAGGCTATATCGTAGGATTCAAACGCGGATTCGACGGAGATCCGCTCTTTAAACACATTGAGCAAAACACTTCCCTAAAGCCGGAAGTGTTTAATGGGACGGCAAAGCCGTCAGAGGAGGATAAATAAATGAGAGTTATTGAGTTCCGAGTAATTTGCGATTACGCGCACAACCAGTTTCAGGTTACAACCGAAGAGCATGACTTTTCGTCTATGAATTGCATCTGTGAATCTGTCAGCAAATTGATGCTTAAGACCTTCACGATTACGCGGGATGTCAGACTCAAAGGTTGTAAGGCGGTATTTTCTTATGAATAGGAATGACATTAAATATGTGCCCCATCCGGTACTTGTGAAAAGGGAAGTAATAGAAGCATATAAGCATCACTTTGCAGAGCTTATTGCGAAGAGCTGGGAGCCGGGCGGGTTTAATTACCTGGGAATGGCATCGGAAGCCGAATATGTCCTTGAGGGCCTCTTGGAAGTACCAAAGTCAGAAGTAGAAAAGATATTAAATGAGGCACTGAAGTATGAAAGTAAAACCAATAATAGAGATATGCCGAATCAGGAAGAATCTTAATTTGACCTGTTTCGGATGTCAATACAGGGGCGAAGCTTGTGAAGCAATGAAGACACTATTAGGAACATCAAGGCCGGGCAATGCATCGGCTTTGGAAGTAACAGGAGGAAAAATCAATGTTAGTAAAAGGTAAGTTAATCACTTGTAAAAGAGAAGTTAAGGAATTTGAGAAGCGTTCTACAGAGGAAAAGCTTTGGATTACCCTCGCAGAAGTTGAGCTTTCCGACGATCAGAAGGCGGAGCTTAACGAGGCCTTCAAAGATGCCGGCAAGAAGTTTACTCCCGAATGGATCAAGAACTTCAACGGCTATGTTAACACCAGCACACAGTTCGAGCTTGCATATAAGTTCGGTAAGACTCTTGCCGAGAAGCTTGGGGAAAAGTATCCTGCAGAGGGTAATGATGTAATGGCCCTCATTAAGTCAGGCTTCCCCTACATGGGCGCTGAAGTCAAAATGAGCCTTCAGATTAAGGACGGAGCTGTATATCCTAACGCTATCAAGTTCTTAACTGAAGGTAATGCATTCAATCCCTTCGCAGAATTTGAAGATGACGATGAGGATTAAATAATCTATAATGGAGGTGTAAGACCTCCATATCTTACAAGTGAACCCCTATGAGCCCCGGCCGGATTGAATCTGACCGGGGTTTGTACTATAATAAAGGTACCCCATAACACATACCCCATATGTGTACCAACTCTTATTAGTAGGCAAATGTTCCGACAGCGAAAACAGCTCATTTTACAGATGGGCTGTTTTTGTGTATATTGATGGTATAGGAGGTATTAATTTATGGATGCTATAGTAACTTTGATAACAAATGTAGGCTTCCCGATCGCGTGCTGTGTGGTTCTTTTCATTGAGCAAAAGGGCCTTGTTAAAACTCTTGGGGAGTTAAGCACCACATTGTCGGGTATAAATCAGCGCCTCGATAATATCGAGGATGCGCTTAAGACAAGAAAAGGAGGCAGCAAGGATGAGCAATAGCAATTTGGTTACATTTACAGACTTAAGTCCGAATCACTCCGGGCCCCGTACTCAGAAAATCTGCAGATTCACTCCGCACTGCTTCGTGGGACAGGTAACAGTAGAAAGAGGATGTAAGTCCTTCGAGGATCCGAAACGGAATGCATCCTGCAATTATTTAATCGGTACCGATGGTCGTATTGCTTTGGTGGTCCCTGAAGGATATCGCAGCTGGTGCACCAGCTCTGCAGCCCAGGACCAAAAAGCCATTACTGTCGAATGCGCTTCCGATGCTACCGCGCCTTATGCATTTAATCAGAAGGTATGGGATTCACTTGTAGCGCTGGCTGTTGACTGCTGCAAGCGTAACGGCAAGGACAAATTTATCTATATTCCGGATAAAACCGAAGCTTTGGCCTATAAGCCTAAAGATAATGAAATGCTTATGACCTTCCATCGCTGGTATGCAAAGAAGAGCTGCCCGGGAGACTGGTTCGTAGCTAATGCTCAGAAATTTGCTGATGAGGTTAATGAGAAGCTTAACGGTTTCGTCGAAGTTCCGATCTACACTAAACCTCATCCCGGTGAAGGACTCCGCGCCATTGCGAGAAGATGCGGAATAACCTTTGATGAGATTAAAAGACTTAATCCCTGGTGTAAGGCCCCTATGTACATCGTGCCTATGAGGAAGGATGTGAGGATCAGATGACAATAACTTACTGGACTAATTTTAGTAAAAGGAAGAATTCTACAAAAATACCAACTTCCGGTACCGACTTAACCGTTGTGCTTAAGAACGGCACCAGCTTGGAGAATCCTACCTTTTTATTAACTGATGCAAATGCTTTTAATATTACTTACGTAAAGGCCTTCGATCATTACTATTTTGTATCCGATGTTCGCCAGGTTCATAAGGACATTGTCGAAGTGGACTGTGTTCAGGACGTACTGGCGACCTATAAGAGCGCCATCGGAGGATACAGCTGCATGATTGAGCGCGCAGCTTCCGATTATAATACTTTGCTTCCGGATCCCATGTGCGCGATGCATAACGATGTATTCCTTTTAAATGATACAAGCGGTATGACCGGATTCTTTAATGCTTCCGGATATTATGTGCTCACCGTACTTAATAACATAGGCAGCGGTGCGGGTTTTACTTGCTATTATCTTATGACTGCTGCAACCTTAATGGATATCGCTGCATATGTAAACGTTGACTGGCTCGATGATCCTACAATTACCGACATTACCGATGCACTCAAAGCAACCTTTTTAAAAACTGCAGATGCCATTGTAGAATGTCACTGGATACCGTTAGCTTTAAGCTCTACTTTCGGAAGCTATGAAGATGTGAAAATCGGTGTGCAGACATTATCAGGCGTTAAAGCTTACCGGGTAACAGCTGCAACCTTTACCAAGATTGAGCCTACTCTTACAATTCAGCACTTCTATAACGATTTTAGAAAAGGAAGTCCTTATACTTCAGTAAAATTGTTTATACCATATTTTGGCATGGTTGATGTCAACCCGCTCGATTTCTATGACAATAAGGTAACTGTAAGTTATGCTGTCGACGTTACCACAGGCGATGCTTTTGTGCGTTTGCTCGATTCAACAGCACATCTTGTTTCAACCTACACATTTAATGTGGCAACAAACTGCCCTGTTGCAAGAGTGAGCGGAGACTTTAAGGGAACCATGAGCGGAGTTTTATCAACAGCCGGCGGAGTGGCTAAGTATCTTGGTGCTTCTTCAGGTGGTGAGAGGATAGCCGGAGCTTTGAGCGCAACAGCCGGAGCGATTAATACCGTGGCTGCAGCAATGGGACCTACACTGTCCTATTCAGGTTCCCAGGGAGGAAGGGCCATGTCTTTATACGTAGATCTACAGCTTGTATCTATTATAAAGAAGACTTCTGCCCCTCTTGACTATATTGCCACCAACGGTATGCCGTTAATGGAAAGCAGACAGATAAGCAGTCTTTCCGGATACGTACAGTGTGCAAACGCTTCCATATCCATCAATGGGCCTGATATGGACCGTGACGCAATCAATTCATACCTTAACAGTGGTTTTTATTACGAATAGAATTATTCTATTTGGAATAATTTATTCCATTTGGAATAATTTATGCTATTTGGAATAATTCATGCTATAATATTCATGTTCAGATTCAAGTGAAAGCACTTGATACATAGTCATCAGACAGAGCCCCGGTTGACCTCCGGGGTTTTGTTCTGCTATAATGTTCTTGCACAGACGTGTGCAATGGATATCGTACTATTATTGTAATCCCGAAGAAACCATAGGTACCGGCCTATGGTTTTTTCATTGCCTAAAATTGACTCGTTAAGTCAATTGTGATATATAATAAGTAAGGGCACCATGTTCAGCTTCCATGATCAAGCCTGTAGGCCGGAAGCGCAGTGTTGATCGCACAATAGAACGGTGCCCTTAAAGTTTAAATAGGGATTGACTGATTTAGTCAAAAAGAATGGAGGTACTACATGGAATTATTGAACATGGTAAAGCTTGGTACCATGGGCTTTAAGCCTGCGGATATCAAGGCAATCAATGCCAGTGGCATTGAATCAGATCAGATTATTGAGCTTGCAAAAGCCGGCTATCAGGCCACAGATGTTAACGAGCTGATTAAGTTAGCACAGGAAGAGCCGAAGCCGCAGCCCGAACCTGAACCCGAACCGGAGCCTGACAACCATCCGGGGAACGGCGGAGCATCTGCACAGCTTGATGATATACAGAAGAAACTTGAAGAGAAGGAAAAGGAGCTGGCTGCAGCCAATGAAGCACTGAAGAAGGCTCAGAACAAAAACGCCTCGCAGAATCTCGGAGCCGGTAATCAGAAGACTGCTACCGACCTTGTAAAAGAATCTCTTCGCACATTATATTAAGGAGGAATAATCATGGCAAGAAGATTAAACGTGACCGACGGTTACGCATGGATCAACGCGATGGCTGAAGAAATGTTCGGACAGAACGCTTCCATTACAGCTGTCGACGAATCTACTTTTGCTTCCGTTGGCGAATCTATTCTTAATGCAGGTACCGAGAATGTTATTAACACACTATCCCTTGTTGCATCAAGAAACATAATTGCAATCAGACCTTACAAGGCTAAATTTGCATTACTTAACGCACTTGATTCCGGCGTATTCTCAAACAGAGTACGTAAGATTTCTTATTACGCAAAGCAGGCAGTACCTACCGGTGCTTCCAACACCCAGCTTTATTCCGAAAACTTACTTATGGGCGCTGACAACGGCGTACACTACGATTCTTCTACACCTCCCGTTCAGATGTCTGTTGAATCCATGTGGCTTCAGAGCGCACCTGTTACATGGCAGTTTTGGTTCGGTGGCGGAATTGAATGGCAGTATCCTTATACCTTGTATGAGAATCAGCTTAAGCAGGCCTTCAGATCTCCCGCAGAATGGACCGACTTCCTTAATGGCTTCTTAGTATCTGTAGCAAATGACATTGAGACCGAGAAGGAAGCTTTCTCCCGTCTTACACTTCTTAACGCCATTGCCGGCGTTATCGACATGGGTTCCGATATGCCCGAATCCAGCGTTAACATGACAACCGTATTTAATGCAGCAGTAGGACAGACCTACACTACATCTCAGATCTTACAGAGCCACTTTGATGAGTTCCTTGGCGTGTTCGTATCAACAGTTAAGACTGTATCCGATATGATGGAAAACAGAAGCATTCTCTATCACTGGAGCCCTGCTAAGACAGTCAACGGCGTAAACTACGTTCTTCCTCGTCAGACCAAGAAAGCAGATCAGAAGATGCTTATGGTTTCTAAGTTTTGGAATGATGCAGAGGCCCGCGTTCTTCCCGCAATCTTTAACGATCAGTACCTTAAGCTTGAAAACTTTGAAAAGGTTGATTACTGGCAGAACATTAACGATCCTTTTGCAATTTCCGTAACACCTGCTATCCCTGATACTTCTGACCCTACCGAGCAGACCGCAGGTTCAGCTGTAGCACTCAGCTACGTACTTGGATGCTTATTCGACCGTGATGCACTCATGGTTGATTTCCAGCTTGAAGATGTTGCTTCCTCACCTTTAGAGGCAAGAAAGCACTACCGTACAATTTGGAACACCATCCGCAAGAATCCCATTTGGGATGCTACCGAAAACTTTGTTGTTTTCTACATGGCAGACTAATGAGTCCTTTCAAACATTGCCGGGGATGTTGGCGCATCCCCGGCCCCGTAAGGGAGGTTTACAATGGCTTTTTACACACCGCTTAATTTTGAATCGCTTAATTCCATTGCCGGACATTACGCGCCGAGCATGGTAAAAGCGTATAACAATGCGACATTTGCATACTGGGAGCGTTCGCTTTTCCAGCGTGCAGTTTCGAGACTTAAAACGGAATTACCCGCAGAATGGGAAGGGTCCCGAAGAGATTTCCTTCTTTTCTGCTTACTTAAATTAGGATATGTTTTCGTATCCAAAAATGACGAGCTTGGTTACTGGTTCCAGCCGGGAACGCTTTACGGCATTGATTTTTATTATCAGCCGACGGAATTTATCCTTGCGAATCCCAGGGCTTCGGAGCTTAATATCAAGAATCGTTACGTGCTGCATGAGGAAGGCGAAATCCTTAAGTTTATGCCCGACTACAGAGGCATCTTTGATATTATTGCTTATTATGCCGAGAAGCTGTCTGCTTTAGATAATGCAATCAACATGAGCATTATTAATTCAAAGTTTGCTTTCATGATCGGAGCAAAAAACAAGGCTGCAGCCGAGACCATGAAGAAGATGCTTGATAAGATTAACAAAGGTGAGCCCGCGGTATTCTTTGACAGCCTCCTTCAGTCTGATAAAACAGATGGTTCGGAGCCCTGGCAGTTTTTAGAGATTCAGAAGCTTAAGGATAATTACATCACCGATAAGCAGCTCGTTGATTTTCAGACAATCCTTAACGCATTTGATGCGGAAATTGGTATCAATACGGTGCCTTATCAGAAGGCCGAGCGTTTCGTATCAGCCGAAGCTCAGTCAAGATCCGTCGACTCTCAGGCAAGATTGACGGTAGCCATCGAATGTATCCAGTCCAGTATCAAAGAAGTTAAGAAGTTATACCCGGACATTAATTTAAGCTTTGAATTAAGGAAGGAGGAACCCATCGATGTCAACAATGAACCTGACACTGATCGGAATGTATAATTACGACAGTACCATCTTTGATGACCTGACACTTCCTCCGGAAATCGATAAGCAGCTTTTTATCGATAACCTTCTTATGAGAAGCGGAGAGTTTGAACTTCTCTATCCTGATGCCGGCTTTTTAAAGCCTGCTATCAATGTATGGGGCCGTAAATGGTATCCTACATTTGAGAAATGGGTAGAGGGTCAGAAGGCTACCTGGAACCCGATTGAAAACTATGACCGTTATGAGGAATCAAACGATCATACCGTATCATCAGGCAGCGGGTCCGATTCTACAAGCGTATCGGGAGGCGGTACCAATGAGCACACTGTATCAGCTTACGATTCTTCGACGTATCAGCCCGCCGATAAGAATACTAACAGCTCATCCAGCAGTTCAAATTCAAGCACCAATACTTCCGGGGAAGCAACCAAAGACTTTAACTCACATATCCATGGTAATATAGGTGTTACCCAGGCTGCAGACATGTTAAGAAACTTCTATGACATTGCCGGCTGGAATATCCTTGAGCACATGGCCGATGTCTTTATACGTGAGTTTATGATTACTACATATTAGGAGGTTAATATTATGGCATTCGTTAATAAGTATCCATATACCGACTTCCATGAATTAAATGCCGACTTCCTTCTTCAGAGAGTTAAATCCATTGAGGAACAGATTGCAGGAATCAAGGAAGAAATCGAAGGCGAAATCTTTGAATGGGTACAGGAACAGCTGGCACCGTATCAGGAACAGTTAAACCAGCTCATTCAGGAAGTAGAAGACCTGTCCGAAGAAACTGAAGAGACTTTGGCAGAATACGATCAGCGTATTACCGATTTCGTTAACACAGTTAACGGAGCCCTTCAGCAGATGCGTCAGGATCTTGCAAATTCGATTCAGGCAGTTAATGACCTGACTGACCTTAAGATTGAGCAGAATAATACCTACCTTCTTAATGAAATCAGTCAGAATGTCGGAGATTTATTCCAGGTACTTAATCCCTTTACCGGATTAATGACCAGCATTCAGGACATGGTTGACTACTTATCTGCATTCCATATCGTAGATGGTATCGACTATGACACCATGAACACCAGGGCCCTTACATATGCTACATGGAATGGCCTTGCAATGACTTATACCGACCTGACACTTCACGGCGGTACAATCTATACTTAATTTATAGGAGGTTAATATTATGGCACAGACTACCCCTAATTTCGGCTTTAATATTGCGGAAGGTACTGATACAGTTAACCTGCTTACTCAGTGCTATCCCAACTTTACTTCCCTTGACTCTATCCTTCAGGGAATTAAGGAAACCGGTGTTACTACTTCTGTAGCAACCAAAACCGGAACTAACTTCGCAGTAGTGAGAACTGATACAGACTGCAACGTATTCAGATTCGTTGCTACCGCCAATTATGCTGCAGGTGACACCTTCACCGTTGACGGTGTTGCTGTAACCGCAACCAGCCCCGCAGGTACCGCTTTACCTGCAGGCGCATTTGTTATCAATCAGTCAGTTCTTGCAATCCTTAATTCCAGCGTTTTAACAGTCTTTGCAGGCGGAGCAGCTGCTCCTGATGCTTCTGATGTTACGTATGATAACACCGGCTCAGGCCTCACCGCTACTGATGTGCAGGATGCTATTGATGAGGTTCTCGGCGTTGCTTCCGATGCAGCAGGCACTGAGCTCACTGCATCATTATCTGCAGGCGCAACAAGCGTAACCTTTACTGATGCAGCCATCACTGCTACTGCAAAGCTTATGTTATTCTTTGATGATGTATTTATTCCTTTTACCGGAGTTACTGCAGGTGTAGGAACAGTCACATATACATTTGAGGCCTTAGCTGCATCTGCAACCGCTACTCTTTGGATCGTCGACTAAGGAGGTGTTTATATGAAAATTTTATCAATGCCCGCTGGAGGTGCATCAAGTGTTATTGCATTCCCCCCCTCTACAGGTTGGAACTATTTAAAGTCTGATGCTGCTGAAGTCGTAACATTAACTGATAGCGAAATGTCAGCATCTAATATCCCTCAGGCATTAGGTTATGTTAATTTTTATCCTACTATTACGCCTGATAGCAGCCCGAGAACGATTTATGTTACGGCAAGCTCTCCCGGTATGGTAGGTTTAAATATATACGTTAACGGTGCTGTTGCTGCCTCGCAGACCTTAAACAATAATACTGCTACATTATCTGTAACCTTGCCTGCCGGCTCAACATCATTCTATATCCAGATACAGAACGCATGGGCCGCATCCGTAGGATTAACTCATAGAATTACAAGTGTGAGTCAGGCATACTAAAATAATTAAAGGGCCCTGATCTAAAAGTCAGGGCTCTTTTGTTATGCGCTCATTTTGCATTGTACCAAATTATGTACAGTCGATGCATGTTATGCAACTCATTTG
>Ga0310690_10007232_pt1 | contig 14364 bp, 13 predicted proteins | sample AusTroGonzalo_MG_2_FD_207661 | JGI IMG/M metagenome (GOLD analysis project Ga0310690, IMG submission 207661) | Bovine rumen microbial communities from tropical cattle in Woodstock, Queensland, Australia - Gonzalo_04 (v2) (version 2) | ecosystem: Host-associated > Mammals > Digestive system >...
AGATAATAACTATTGGACTTTCGACTATTATTATTACAATCAAAAATGTCTTAAATATTGTTATGTACTATTAGAAGATTTATATGGAAATTTTAGAGAAGAGAAAGTTTATATTCCTGTAACTAAGGTTACTAGTGTTCCGAAAGTAAGCTACACATCAGATAATTCATTTTCTTGCAGTAATCTCGGTGATACAAGGACAAAGCTGTTTATCAATAATGATAAATGGAGCAAGTGTTCTAATACGACCAACAATCTCACTTTCAGTAACGACGAAGTAAAATCATTTATTTTAATTCAATCTAAAAAATCCTCTAATGGTGATAATACAGTATATAAACCTCTTTATTTCTATGCGCCATACGAAATCGCTAAAAATACTACTTCTCCAATTGTGTGTGATTTGAAGGATTTGTACATAGGGCAGTCGGGTATAAATATTCTTGCTGACAAGCCTTGTTTTGCGCACACAATGTACTGTCCACAGAATCTTGGCAACACTCCGGATGCCTGGCTGGAAGGTGGTTTTGAAACCGGGCTTGTCATGAAATCGGGCTCGTTTACTTATGCAAACACCAAAACCTCCGGCGTACCAAAGGGCTACTACTACACCACAGTAGTTCACTTTGCCGATGGTACCACGCTTATGACAGATGTAAAGAAGAAATAGCAGGAGATCTCCGTCCTTATAGGGAAAATCCCCTATATTCTTGATAATCTATGATTTCTCTATTATAATGAATGAACTACATTTTCAATTATTTTTATAGGAGAACCGTTCATGAAGTTCGGACACTTTGATGACGCCAACCGCGAGTATGTTATTGAAACTCCTCGCACACCTTATCCTTGGATTAACTATCTTGGAACACAGGGATTTTTCTCGTTAATTTCTAATACTGCCGGAGGTTACAGCTTCTACAAAGATGCCCGCCTTCGCCGCATTACTCGTTACCGCTATAACAATGTACCTATCGACATGGGCGGACGCTATTTTTACATCAACGATAATGGTACCATCTGGAATCCGGGATGGTCTCCTGTAAAGACAGAGCTTGATGCTTATGAATGCCGTCACGGTATGGGCTATACAATCATTACCGGTAAAAAGAATAACCTTAAGGCTCAGGTTACCTTCTTTGTTCCACAGGACTACGATGGTGAAGTTCAGCAGGTAGTTCTTACAAACGAAGGCAGCTCAGACAAGACTTTCAAATTCTGGTCATTTGCTGAATGGTGTCTTTGGGATGCTCAGGATGACTGCACAAACTTCCAGAGAAACTTTTCTACTGGCCGCGTAGAAATTAAAGATTCTACAATTTATCATAAAACTGAATACCGCGACCGCCGCAATCACTATGCCTTCTATTCTGTAAACGACAAGATTGACGGTTATGACACAGACCGCGACACCTTCATTGGTCTTTACAACGGCTTCCACAATCCACAGGCTGTTTTGGACGGAAAGTGCGGTAACTCTCTTGCAGACGGCTGGTCTCCAATTGCTTCACACTTCAAGGAAATTACACTTAAGGCTGGCGAATCAAAGACTTTGGTATTCGTGCTTGGCTATGTAGAAATGCCTGTAGACAAAAAGTTCGAAGCAGACGGCAAGACAATCAACAAAGAAAAAGCTCTTGCTATGATCGAAAAATACAACACTCCGGAAAAGTTTGCTGCCGGTATGAAAGAGCTTCGCGCTTACTGGGATAAGCTTTTGGGTATCCTCAATGTAAACACACCTGAAGACAAGGTAAACCGCATGGTAAACATCTGGAACCAGTATCAGTGTATGGTTACCTTTAACTTGTCTCGCTCGGCTTCTTACTTTGAAAGTGGAATTGGTCGTGGTATGGGCTTCCGTGATTCTAACCAGGATATTCTTGGCTTTGTTCACCAGATTCCTGACCGTGCACGCGAACGACTTATCGACATTGCATCAACTCAGCTTGAAGACGGTGGATGTTATCACCAGTACCAGCCTCTTACAAAGAAGGGTAATGCCGACATTGGTGGTGACTTCTCTGATGACCCGCTCTGGATGATTCTTTCTGTTTCTGCATACATCAAGGAAACAGGCGACTGGTCAATTTTGGATGCAAAGGTTCCTTATGACAACGATGAGTCTAAGGCAAAATCAATGCTCGATCACCTTACAGTTAGTTTCTACCACATTGTAAACAACCTCGGTCCACACGGACTTCCACTTGCAATGCGTGCAGACTGGAACGACTGTATCAACCTTTCATGCTTCTCTGACACACCGGGTGAAAGCTTCCAGACATATACAAACCCTAAGTTCAAGGCAGAAGGCGGATATTCTAAGGTTGCTGAATCTGTATTCGTTGCTGCTTTGTTCACCTACGTTGGACCAAACTTCGTAGGAATCCTCAATCATTTGGGCAAGAAGGACGAAGCAGCTAAGGCTCAGGCAGAAATCGACAAGATGAAGAAAGTAATGATGGATTCTGCATGGGACGGAAACTGGTTTATGCGTGCTTATGACGCTAACGGCCAGAAAATGGGTTCTAAGGAATGCGAAGAAGGACAGATCTTCATTGAACCACAGGGCTTTGCAATCATGTCTGATATCGATAAGGACGCTGCAAAGAAAACTCTTGCCGCAATTGATGAACGCTTGAACACAAAGCACGGTCTTGTTTTGAACAACCCGGCATTCTCTAAGTACTACATCCAGTACGGTGAGATTTCTACATATCCGGGCGGATACAAAGAAAATGCCGGTATCTTTACACACAACAACGCATGGATTATCTGTGCTGCTGCTTATGCCGGAGAAGGTGACCAGGCATTCAAGTACTACTCAGAAATCGCTCCTGCTTATACAGAAGAAACTTCTGATCTTCACAAGACAGAGCCTTATGTATACGGCCAGATGATTGGCGGTAAGGATGCAGGTTCAGACATCGGTCAGACAGAAAAGAACTTTGGTCAGGGTAAAAACTCTTGGCTTACAGGTACAGCTGCCTGGAACATGGTTGCAATCAGCCAGTACATCCTTGGTATTCAGCCGGACTTTGACGGACTTAAGGTAGATCCATCAATTCCAGCTAACTGGGATGGCTTTACTGCAACTCGTCTCTTCCGCGGTGCCAAATACAACATCACAATCAAAAACCCAAGCCACGTTTGCAAGGGCGTAAAGAGTTTGGTTGTAGACGGTCAGGCTGTTGAAGGTTGTGTAGTGCCTTTTGTTGAAGGTAAGAAAGAAGTTAATGTAGAGATTACATTAGGTTAAAAAAAATAGACCCCCGGGTCAAGCCCGAGGGTGACATTCATGCGTCATGCCGAACTTGTTTCGGCATCTATGTCATTGTCGGGCTTGACCCGACAATCTCACTTTACCACTCCATTCCATCCATAGTCTTAATTGAACCATCCGGATTAAATGTCAATTCGCGGAACTTAACGTTGCGCTTCTGGTTTACGCCGTTTGAGCGTTCGCAGTCGTGATAGAAGAGGTACCACTTTCCGTTGAACTCAAGAATTGAGTGGTGTGTTGTCCATCCAAGTACTGGAGTAAGAATCTTTCCGCCGTAGGTGTATGGACCGTAAACATTCTTGCTTGTTGCATAGCAGAGGAAGTGTGTTGTTCCTGTTGAATATGTAAAGTAGTAGGTGTCGCCTTTCTTAAAGAGCCATGGGTCTTCAAAGTAGCGGCGGTCTTCGTCTTTACCAAGTAAAGGCTTTCCGTTTTCGTCTACAATTACAAGGTCGCGTGGAGCTTCTGCAATTTCAAGCATGTTATCTTTCATCAAAGCGATTTTTGGAGTACAAGCTTCTTCTTCGCGTGGTTCCTTGTTTTCGGCACCCCAGGTGTTGTTGCGGTACTGATCAAGCTGGCCGCCCCAAAGTCCACCGAATGTAAGGTAGTATTTTCCGTCTGTATCAGGGAAACAGCATGGGTCAATACTGTATGTTCCCTGAATGTAGTCATCTTCAGGCTTGAATGGGCCTTCTGGTTTGTCGCCAACTGCTACACCAACTCTGAACATACCGTTTTTGTCGCGTGCAGGGAAATAGAAATAGTATTTTCCGTTTCTTTCAACGCAGTCTGGAGCCCAAAGCTGTTTGCTTGCCCATTTAACATCATCAATTGTAAATACACAGCCGCAATCACGTGGATAAGTTTCTGTATCCTTCATTTCATAAACGTGATAGTCTTTCATATCATACTGATCACCGTTGTCGTTGTTTTCTACATCGATATCTTCGTCGTGAGAAGGGTAGATATAGATTTTTCCATTAAAAACGTGTGCCGAAGGATCTGCAGTATAAAGGTCGTTTACCAAAGGTCTTCTTTCAATCATTTTTGTCTCCTAGCAAGGCCACGAGGCCTCTTATATACTAATATTCTATCTTATTTTTCCGATTTTTCAATAAAGGATTTACCCTATAAAAAAATAAAAGTCGTTTAACCGCACTTTTTTTTGCAGAATCATAATATAAACATAGATTTTTTTACTTGAAATAAGCCCCTGCTTTTTGTAAATTCAAAGTATATGAATCTGCTTGATTTTGAGTATCTTGAAAATAATCTGGATACCAGCGGCCTGTATGGAAGTGATATTTGCATAGCTAATCTTTTTTTGCTTCAGGAAAAATACAATACATGGCTTAAAATCCATAACAATATTTTGTTCCGCTATTATTATGGTGAAGAAAACCGTACCGGTTATGGATTTCCTGTTCCCTTGAAGGATGCTCCGTCAGACTGGTTAAAATCAGCACTTGAATATATTCTTGAAGATTCCAGAATACAGAAGCGCACCCCGGTTTTTTGTCTTATAACCCGCGAACAGAAGGCAATGCTTGAAGAATGTCTTTCTAAAAATTTTAAGAAGCATATTTCCTGGAAGACAAATCGCGATGACTGTGATTATATTTATCTTCAAAAAAATCTTGCAGAGCTTCCGGGTGCAAATTATCAGAAAAAAAGAAATCATGTTTCGCGTTTTAATCGTATTTATGGTGATGACTGGGAGTTCAAGACTTTTCCTCAAAATGACATTGCCGCAGATATTCTGTTTATTGCCCGAAAGTGGTACGATGAAAAAAACGGAGACGAAAATCCTGTTTTAAAACTGGAGCTGCAGAGTGTTGCGCTTGCCCTTGAAAACGCAGGACTTTTAAGAATAACAGGCGGAGTTCTTTACATAAAGGGTTCGCCTGCTGCCATGACACTTGCTTCTCCGGTTTCTGATTCTGTTCTTGATGTGATTTACGAAAAGGCAGTTGAAAAATTTGAAAAAGACGGAGTTTATGCAGTTCTTAATCAGCAGTTTGCAAAACGTAGCAGCAGCTTTTTGTATCTTAATCGCGAAGAAGACATGGGCGTTGAAGGATTGCGAAAATCAAAGCTGTCGTATAAACCGAATATCGTCTTAGAAAAATTTTATGGTGTTGTGGAGTAATAACTGTGTTATCTGCTGTTTTAAAAAAATCTGATTGTGCTTCCTGTAAATTCTGCTGCTCCTTCCGCCGTCAGAGCCTTTGGGAAACTCCGGTTTTTTCTAAACAAATTGCTCAAAAGCTTAAGGATCTGTATCCGTTTGCCTGCTTCCGTCCTGCCGGAAAAGAAAGTGTTACAATAGACTTATCAATGTTATACAAAACCGATGATCCGGAAGAAGAGGTGCCTTGTCCGTTTCTTGATAAAGCAAAAGGCTGTAGTCTTCCATCCGAACTTAAGCCGTTTGACTGCAGTATCTGGCCGTTTCGTGCTGTGCGCATAGAAAATAAAATAGTCCCGGCTCTTACACCAACTTGTCCGGCAATAAATAAAGTTCCGGAAGAAAAAATCTACGAGCTTTTAGAAAACGGACTGGCTCAGAAGATTCTTGATTATGCCAAAAATAATCCCGACATCATAAAAGACGATAAATTGTTTCCGAGTTTCATCAAATTCTTCCGATAATATCTTTATGACAAAGAAATTTTTTAAACGGTTGAGCACCGCGTTGAGCATAATAATTTTGTGTAGATTTGCCTCGGCAAAGGGTAAAGGCGATACGCAAATCATTTCAGAACCGCTTACAGAAGCAGCAGAAGAGATTTCTCCAGAAACACTCGAAGCCGAGCTTGATGAAGTAACTGAAGAGCCGGTTGTAAAAGAGCCTGTACAGCTTTATACACTTCGTCCTGTAGAAGGGGAGCCTGTCGCTTTTGCAGAAACCTGGGGTTATGTAAGCCAGGGCCGCGAGGATGAATATGATTCAAGTCTGCCAATTACAGATGTCTGCTATTTTTCGGCAGAAATCAATTCGTATGGGGAGCTTTCTGCAGTACCTGTCCGTTCTAAATTAAAAACGGGAAAAGCCAGATGTCATCTTGTAATTACCTGCGACAGCCGGGCGCTTACTCATTTTGTAATTAATCCGGAATACGGTGTCAGAAAAACTCTTTTAAAATCAATTGTAAAAGCAGGGGCTGCTTATGATGGAGTTCAGATAGATTTTGAACTTGTGCCGGCCCGTGACCGAAAGCATTTTCTTACGTTTCTTGCCGATCTGCGTTACATGCTGGGACAGGCTAAATGGTTTACAGTTTGTGTACCTGCCCGTTTTAAAAGACTTTCAGATGACATATATCCTTACTCAGATATTGCAAATTACAGCGACCGTGTTTTTGTAATGGCTTATGATGAGCACTGGTCCAGCAGCGCTCCGGGCCCGATTGCTTCGGTAGACTGGAGCCGCAAGGTTATGGAATATGCATTAAAATCTATTCCGCAAAAAAAACTGATTATGGGTATTCCGTTTTATGGACGCTTCTGGGCAGAACAGGCAACCTCTGGTGCATATTATTTTTCGCGTTTAAACAGAATGATGATAGCAAACGGAGTAACAGAAATTATTTACGAAGATGATATTCCAAAGGTGCAGTATACAACTCAGGTAGATGTAACGGGATATTTTAACGACGCTTATTCTGATGTAGCTTTATTGCGGATGTATCAGGAAGCAGGCGTAAAGAAGATAGGCTTCTGGCGGGTTGGTCAGGAAGATCCTGAATTCTGGAAGTGGCTGGAAATTAAAAAGTAGCGTGGTCCCTGAGCCTGTCGAAGGGTCCTGTAAGAAGCAATGACAGAAATCAATTAAATATTATATAATGGTGTTTATGAATCAAATATCTATGAAAAAAGCAGAAAGTATTCGTGATGTTATCAGGTATCTCAAAAAATTCCACAATGCCCTGATTGTGATTTATTTAGATGACAAGACAATTTCGTCTCCATTGTTTTCTTCTCATATCCGGGACATTGCTCTTTTGCACGAAGCCGGACTTAAGGTTGTAATTATTCCGGGAGCCCGTACGCGAATTGACGAAGTGCTTTCTTCTGCAGATATAAGCTGGTCATACAAGGACAATCTCCGTATTACAGACGACAAGGCTATGCCGCTTATAAAGATGGCTGCCTTTGATGTTTCAAATACAGTAATGACAAATCTTGCTGCAAATAATATAACTGCCGTAATCGGTAACTGGGTTCGTTCGCGTGCCAAGGGAGTAATTGATGGTTTTGATTTTGGTGCAGCCGGCGAAATTGACAGACTCGATACTGCGTCATTGAACACGGTTTTAAATGACGGTTTCATTCCTATTTTTCCCTGCATCGGCTGGAGCTCTGTCGGAAAACCATACAATATTTCTTCTGCAGTTCTTGCCCAGCAGGTTGCAGTTGCACTTAAAGCCGATAAGCTGTTTTTTGTTATGGGTGAGCAGAATCCGATTTTAAAGGACGGAGAAATTATTCCTGCAATGAATATTGAAGAAGTTGATTCTTACGTTGCCCGCCAGGCTGATGATGTACAGACGAAAAATCTTCTTTCACTTTGCAAGAGCGCCTGCTTAAATGGTGTAAATCGTTCGCACATTCTTGACGGTAATCTGGATGGAGTTCTGCTTACAGAAATCTTCAGTGATCTTGGTTCGGGCACAATGATTTATACAAACAATTATGGAAAAATCCGTCCTATGGAACAGACAGACATTCCAAGCGTTCTTGGAGTAATGCGTCCGTTTGTTGCATCCGGAAAGCTCTTGCCACGTACCGAAGCCGATGTTGCTTCTAGACTTGAAGATTTTTATGTTTATGATTTTGATGGTGGAGTCCGTGCCTGTGCTTCTCTTCACCGCTATGATGACGGCCAGTTTGAAATTGCTGCTGTTGCAGTTGACGAAGCGTACAGCCACATAGGAATTGGTCCAAAGCTGATTGAAAGTCTTGTTCAGAAGGCAAAGGCCTGCGGGGCAAAATCTATTTTTATAATGACAACACAGGCTTCTGACTGGTTTGAAAAAATTGGCTTTAAGGAAGATACCATAGATTCTATTCCAGCAGAACGCAAGGCCAAGTGGTCACCGGAAAGAAATTCAAAGGTATTCCGTCTTCAGTAGTTTTATTAACTTCTTTGCAGCCTTTTTATGAGTAACCGGGCTTGGATGCCAGTCTGCGCCTATTCCGTCTTCTTCTTTTTGTAAATCAAAGCGCAGGGTTTTTATGAAAACGCTCGGGAAGTCCTTTGAAAAAAGCCGGCAGGCCTCTTTTACAGAAGCGCAGAGCTCCTGACCCATAATTCCAAGACAGCAGCATATTTTTGCAGCAGGGCTCCGGCGGTGGACAGCCTCTATTAACTGGCGCAGGCCTGCTACATAGGCAAGGCGTCTTTCTTCTTTTCCCCGTACCCAGCTTATATCATTTGTTCCAAGGTTTATTACAACAATATCAGGCGGGAACTTTGAGGCATCCCAAAGCTCCGGCTCTATCTTAAGGCGCAGTTGTCCTTTTTTATCGGTGTAAGGCCAGCAGGCAGGCATGAGCCAGCTTGTGTCGGGAAGGAAAACCGTTTCGGGGTCTACATAATTTGAAGTAATGCCTATTCCGCTCCAGGAGCATAAATGGAATTCTGCATTAAGGGCACGGGCAGTCAAAAAGGCATAGGCCTTGTCGGGGCGTTCCTGTTTTGTTGTAAAGGTATCTTTTTCCCAGATGCCTTCAACTCCGTATCCGCAGGTTATGCTGTCACCGATGAATTCAATTTTTGGCGAAATCCGCACTCTCTGAGCCAGTCGAAGGTCCTTGTGCACTTGCCCATTCACAACTACCTTCTTCAACCCAGCCATTCCAAAGGCACACTCACTCAGTTTAAGCACTTTGATGACTACAGTTTTTTCAACCGGGCTTTCAAAAAGCAGACATTCATTCTGCTCTTCTTTTAGTTCTATGCGCACAGGTTCAAGGCCTTCTTCCGGAAAGCATTCCCAAAAAGATGAGCCTTTATATTTTGACGGGCCTGCAATTTCTGTAACATAAATTCCGATAATACCGCGTTCTGATTTTTTCTGTTTATGAGGGTCGCTCAAAATTGTAGCTATGGCTTTTTTCCCAGTCATACAGAATTCAAAACCGCTGCAGGAATAATTAAAATAGCGGATGCCCTGGTAGTCAAAGTTTCGTCCATACCATTTAAGGTCAGTCAATTTTATATTCATCATCAGCTCCTACAACAGGTTCGTATTCAATTCTAATTTCAGGCAGAGAAGAAAGAAGGGCATAATAATTGTTCATCCAGTCTCCGTCAGCAACTTCGCGCAAGGCTTTTCCATTTATGCTGAAGTCTGGAAGTCCGTCTTTTCCAAAGGGATGATTTTTTCCATCGGCAGGAGGTGCAAAAATGCGAAGAGGGATTTCCTGCGGAGAAGAAATATTATTTTCAAAAAACCAGCTCATCAAGTCTATGCATTTTACACCTGGTTTTTTATAGAACCACCAGCCGCCAAATTCTATCATAAGGTTTGAGGCTTCGAGGTCATCCTTGAAATACAGTTCTGCAAAATGCGGGTCTTTCTGTATCTGAACAGGAAGTTCCAGACCTTCTGCGTCTTCGGAGTTAGACCAGCGCAGTTTTACAGGAACTTGTGTTTCGCCGGCAGCCTGGAATTTTTGACTGAAGAAAGGTTTGTGAATACTTTCTCTATAGCTTGCAAGCAGGGGCTGTTCAATTCCAACATCGCTGTTGTTAGGGTCTGTGATTTCAAGCCCAAGTCGTCCGTCGTCGCGGAACTGGTAGAGGGTAAAGGCATCCAGCCATTTTTCAGGATCTGCTTCAAGACGGTCCATAAAATCCTTCATTTTTTTTACCTGATCATAAGGACCGTTTACATCACCGTCGGCATTCATTTCACTCAATACCATAGGTTTTTTCTGGCCTGTAATTTCTTCAAGACGTTTTACAGATTTTTTGAATTTCTGATAAATCTTTTCGTTATTAAAGTTACCGAAAGAAGCTTTGCCTTTTGTTGCAACATCGTTAGGCCAGCCCCAGTGGAGCGAAAGATAATTGTCCCCTGACCAGATATCGCAGGCTTTGTGAGCTTCTAAAAAAATGTCTTCCATTTCGAGCTTGCCTGTTTCTTCGTCAAAGAGTCCGGCACATAAAATCATTTTTACGTTAGGGGCATATTCATGCATGACATCGCAGCACATTACAAAAAAATCAGCTATCTGCTGGTAGGAGGCCCGTCTTGTGTAACAGAACCATCCGCCGGTGCATTCATGATTTATTCGCAGTAGCAGGCGTCCATAAGGGCGCAGGTCCTTTGCAAGTTCAATAATTTCTTCTTTTTGAAGAGTCGGATCAATTGTAATTGTAAGAACAACATCCATTCCGTGACGGCGGATATCATTCATAAAATTAAAAGGCTCATTGTCGAGCAGGCCTTCGCGTCCTCCCCGGTAAGGAAAATAATTTTCATAAGGAGAATCCCAGGCGTGTTTGGCTTCCTTTCCTTTGTTTATGTTGCAGGCTCGTGTCGGCCATTCTTTGTCGTTTGGATAATAGGTATACATGAGGCTGATTCCGCGGTGAATCTTGTGGAGCTTATGTAAAATATAATCCTGATTTACATACAGTCCGCGTTCGCTTCCGTCTCCAAGGTCAAGGGCACAATCAGCAGGCTTTAAAATTATCTTCTTCATGTTTTTGATTATATGGAATAATGAGAAATTATAATAGATATTGTTTTATCATTGCAAAAGCTGTCAGCATAAAATAAAATGAGTGTGTTGTGTTAGGTACAATTATAATATCCGTAATTCTTGCAGCATTAATTTCTCTTGCGGTCTGGTCAATAATCAAGGCTAAAAAATCAGGATGTCATTCTTCCTGCGGTGGAGACTGCAGTAACTGTGTGCAGAACTATAATTGTGAAATAAAAAAAGATGATTAATCCTGATTGATTTTTTTCTCATACATAATAAGTGTCATTTTATCGTTTACAATTGTTTCTTCTCCAGTGCGCACAAAACCGCATTTTTCGTAGAGGTGGCAGGCCCCGGTTTCCTGTAAAACAGTTTCGAGCCTCCAGAGATCTTCTTCGTGGTATAGGGCAAAAGCCTGCTGCATCGCAACATAACCAATTCCCTGACTCTGATATTTTGGAAGAATGAACAGCGGACCAATATTAGCTGTCTTTTTTTCATCCTGCATTTTGAGTCCGACATTTATTACGCCAACTCTAGCGCCGTCCTTTACGATAAAATAATACTGGCGGTTAGGCGCTGCGGCTTGGACCCGGCAGGTTAAAGTGTTCTTTTATCATGCGGGCAACTTCGTCGGGGGGAAAGGTTGTGTTGTCAATTTTGATATAGTTTTGGAAGGTAAGTTCACCCGGATTACTAACAAGACGGTACTTTGTTTCTTCGCGGATTATACGGGCATCAGAAACCTGTAGGTCGCGCTTGGATGCTTTGTGGGTCAGGCGGTTTTCGGTTTTGTTTCGTTCAAGGCGAACTTTCTGGTCGGCAACAAGCTCTACGTAATAAACGGTGCCACCGGTTGCTTCAAATTTGTCTGTAACAGTTTTGATGTAGTCCCAGTCCGACTGCATGTCAAAAGCCCACATAAAAGTAAAAATCATTCCCTGGTAGTTAGTCTTCATAAAGGCTTCGAAAATATCTTCGCGCAGCTTACTTACAACCTGGCCGTCAAACTTCCCGAAAATCTGGATTACGGGCTCTATCATCATGTGATTGTGAAAAAGCCGGAAGTCTGTGATTTTCATGAGCTCCTGACCGACTGTCATTTTACCAACTGCGCCGCTTCCTATGATTACAATTAAATCCATTGCGATTCTCCTTTAATCCAGGGTCTGGCATTCGATTGTCTTCATCATTTCGCAAAAGCCGTTGCGCTCGTAAAATCGCACGCCGTCTTTTTCAAGTTTAAGATAAAGCTCGCGCAGGGCCGAGATGTCTTTTGGTGTTGCAGTTCTGATTATCATTCTTAAAGCTCCTTGTACATCTGTACGCATTCAAAGCTGCCGCTTTTGATTATGTCGTCGTTGCCGGAGGCGTGAAGGTAGCCAAGTTTTTCATAAAAATGAATTGCTTCTACGCGGCTGTCGATGTTTATCTGTTTGTAGCCCAGTTCTTTTGCCCAGACTTCTGCTTCTTCTACAACTTTTTTTCCAAGACCAAGACCACGGTAGTCAGGTAGAACAACTACACGGCCAAGGGTTACGCTGCGGGGGGCTTGCTCGTCTACCAGAGCCTTTTCATAAAAGCGGCAGGTTGCAACAGGGTATCCGTCATCCATGAGGACAATATATTTTGTTCCGTCGCAGTCATGTTCGTCAAATTCATCCCGCAGAGGAATGTGATGCTGGCGGTTCATTCCTTCTATGCGGACAGAGTAGGCACCGGCCCGCTGCCATTCTTCGGAGGCACGGAGGACTTCTATGTCTGAACATTTCATGGAAAGGTGCTGCATACTCAAAAGTGGAGCGGCGGCATCCTTCGGAGAGACAATAAAATCCCTGTCACGAATGTCCAGAGCAATTTCGGGGTCTTTGTAGGAAATGCTTTGTGAAAGAGCCGGATCAAACTCCCGGTCAATCTGAAAAAGCATTTTTGTGTCCGACACAGTTGAATAAAAAAGATGTCCGAATCCCCGTGGAATTAAAATCTGTCTGCGGTTAGTTGCCGCTAACTCTATGCTGAACCACTTTTTAAAAGTTGGCGAATCCGGTCGTAAATCAATGGCATAGTCTACTCCGGCGCCTGCAATAAGAGATATCAATTTTTGCTGCGGCTTTGGCTCAAGCTGGAAATGAATTCCGTACAAAGTGCCGGCGACCGGTATTTCATAAATCAAACTTTCCACAGGTGCAAAGTCTATCCCGTGCTGCAAAAAATCCTGAGTCGACCAGGCACGAATCTTAAACCCGCGGTTATCACTTACCCCGTCAAAACGAAAAAGCTTTACTTCTGCAAAAGGTGTTTTTTCAAAAGTTATCATTTTAATTCCTTTCTGATAAAAATATGATACAATAAAAATATCAGGGAGACAATGAAAAAACTCGCTTACCGGAGGGGTAAACTGTATGAACAAAAAAGTTGCCGGTAAAATTGCCCTGGAAATCTGGTGTTTATATTTTCTGCCGATTGGTGTATTGTCGTTTTTCCATTTTAAAGATGACAACCTGCGGGGCGTTACGGGGGAGCAGCCCCCGTTGGGTGGGGTAGACGAAAAGCCGAAGGCTTTGAGGCGTAGGGCGGGGCTCCGCCCTCCTTTCCCCTCTTGACAAACATTCACTAATTGACGCTATTCTTTTTTATCTATATTATATAAAGACTAACTTGAAAATATTTTTTTAAATATGGAGTAAAATCAATGGCAACAAAGTATGTTTACTTTTTTGGTAACGGCGACGCTGATGGTGATGAATCAATGCGCGCCGAACTCGGTGGTAAAGGTGCAAACCTTGCTCAGATGGCAAAGAAACCTTTAAGTCTTCCAGTTCCTCCTGGATTCACAATCACAACAGATGTATGTCAGGAATTCTACAAGCTCGGACGCAAGTATCCAAAGGAGCTTCCAGCAGAAGTTGACAAGTATCTTGCTAAGCTCGAAAAGGCAATGGGCAAGAAGCTTGGTGATGAGAAGGATCCTCTTCTTGTATCTGTTCGTTCTGGTGCTGCAATTTCTATGCCTGGTATGATGGATACAATTTTGAACCTTGGTCTTAACGACAAGTCTGTAATTGGTCTTGCTAAGAAAACTGGTAACGAAAGATTTGCATGGGATGCTTACCGCCGCTTTATTCAGATGTACGGTGACGTAGCAATGGGTGTTGATCACGATAAGTTCGAAGCAATCATTGACAAGGAAAAGGCAAAGCGTGGTATTAAAGATGACCCAGAGTTGAACGTAGATGAACTCAAGAACATCGTTGCTAACTACAAGAAGATGTACAAAAAGGAAAAGGGAGAAGACTTCCCTCAGGATCCTAAAAAGCAGATGTGGGGTGCTATCGGTGCCGTATTCGGTTCTTGGATGA
>Ga0310690_10007234_pt1 | contig 14362 bp, 7 predicted proteins | sample AusTroGonzalo_MG_2_FD_207661 | JGI IMG/M metagenome (GOLD analysis project Ga0310690, IMG submission 207661) | Bovine rumen microbial communities from tropical cattle in Woodstock, Queensland, Australia - Gonzalo_04 (v2) (version 2) | ecosystem: Host-associated > Mammals > Digestive system >...
AAACGCACCTTCTCCAATGGTTGTAACGCCCGACGAAATCGCAACGTCAGACAATGCCGAACAGCCTTTAAACGCATTCTTCTCTATGCTCGTTATACTACTCGGAATATCAATTGTAGTCAAAGCGGTACAGCCACTGAATGCCGATTGCCCTATTTTCGTCACGCCATTCGGGATTGAAACAGAGATCAAACCACTACACTCTGAGAAAAAGCCGTCCCCAATGATGGTAGTCGCTTTGGGAATCGTTATCGAGGTCAACCCGCTACATCCGGAGAACGCTGCACCGTCAAGCACAACATCGTCATCAAACTTGATGGACTTCAACATAGAACAACCTTTAAAGGCGCCCGCGCGAATCGTTCCGCCCGTCACCGTTACCTCGGAAAGCATATTGGGGATATATACTCTAATGTCATAACTGCTATTCGATGCATAAACGAATGGTTGCCTTACCTCAGTACTACTCGAGTAACTTGTCGTTCCGAAAATAAATCCAAATGGTTTATACCCACTACTCTTATCATCCGTGACTTGATGCCCGACAAAAGGAATGGTGAGCGTTTTAATGGCAAAGCAATTCGCTAAAGCGCCTTCTTCTATTGTCGTCACGCTATCGGGAATCACAAGATTGATAATGTGCGAATCATCGAGTGCGCGTTCTTCAATAGTCTTTACGCCGTTCGGTAGCGTCAAGGATTCTCCCAAATACCCGGCAAACGCTTTGCTGATGATAGTTTCCATCACGGAACCGTCTTTCCATTCGATGTTTGCAATGCATCCTGAAAATACATATTCCCCGCTGATAATAACGTCTTTATTCAATACAATCGAAGTGAGCTTTGAACATCTCCAGAAAGCACCGTAGAAAAGTTGATCACCCGTAACCGTTACCGTGCGAAGAGAGTCCGGAATATAGTAAGAATAACTATTTGAAGTGCTAACGGGCTGTTTCACTTGAGAACTCCCGCGATAAGACGTTCCACCGAACAAATAACCCAAAGGCTTGTGTTCCGTCTGCTTATTTGTCAATCCGGCGCGATCGCCCACAAACGGCACTGTAAGATTCTCAAGAGAAGAACATCCGGACAGCATTCCCGAACCAAGGGTCTTTACGCTATTCGGGATAACCACCGTCGTAATGCCCGTACAGTTTTCAAATGCGCTCGTTCCAATCGCTATCACGCTTTCCGGAATAGCGATGGAAGTTATTTCGGGACAATTGTAGAAAGCATATTGATTTATTTCTGTCACCTTATTGGGCAAAGACAATGCGGTCTCCGTCCCCTTATAAGCAACGATGCTGACTTTATTATCGGCATCACTCGTATAAATGACGTACCCATCATTCGTGGTGGAAAGTTTACTTCCACCCTCTTCCGTGTAAACATTCTCCGCAAAGCGGCTAACAAAGCCATGAGACCACCCCTTAGGCGAAATAACAAGCGAAGACTTATTATAAACTTCAATGAGCCTATAACAATACTGGAACGCATCACGGCCGATTTCCTCCAGACTCTCCGGCAAAGTAACGGACAATAAATCGCTGCATCCCTGGAATGCAAAGGGAGCGATTTTCGTAACGCCTTCCGGAATAACAAGCGCGTTCTCAATTCGAGCATCGCCAATATAAAGGCTCCTTCCGTCCGTCATTAACGTTTCCAACCCGTTTATGGCGCACCAACCCGCCACGTCCCCTTTATAATAGATGGTTCCCATATTTTCACACGAATAAAACGCACCCGTATCTATCGTTGTAACACTATCGGGAATAGTGACAGAAATAATGGTCTTACATTCATAAAAAGCCTTGAGTCCGATGCTCGTCACCGTTTTACCGTTATACGTTGCGGGAATCACAAGTTCTTGTCCTTTGAACGTTCCAATGCCTGCCACCTCATAGGTATCATCTTCTTTCAACTCAAACGCCAGCTCTTCCGTAACGGAGCCCTGCTCGTCATCATTATCTTCTTCCTCATCCGATGGATCATCGTTGGATTGGTTGTTTTCTCCGTTTCCGTCGCCGTTGTCATCCCCTTGTTGATTCTCATCATTGTCGCCCGGTTTATCGCTATCACCATTGTCGTCATCTTGATTATTGTCGTCATCAGTATTATCACCGGAATCATCGACGGTTCCGTTGTCATCGATGTTAGTATCATCGCCTGCCTCTCGGTTGATGATAATTTTATAATTTACGGTAAATTCGTCCTTAATCGCAACAACATAAAAAACGTTCTCTCCTACTTCAAGCTCCACTAAGCCGCTGGCTGATATCTCGCACGCCTCATCGAAATAAAACTTAATGGACGGATTCGATTCGCTGCTTAGCGCATAAAAATCAACCATCGTCTTTTCATTTGATACTGAAAGAACAAAGACATCTTGATATGTATCAAACCCGATAATCTGCGAAACAACCTGCGAATCGGGTATAGACGCGATGACATTTTCAACTTCCGCTTTGAACAACATAAGCCCCTCCTCCTCGATGGACTTGCGAAAGAAAAAATCGCACGCGGTAGCCGTTAACAATATCGCCGCTATTATTAGCAAAATAGCCAAAATCAGCTTTCCCTTTTTCATACATTCACTCCAAATACTAAATTTAGTCAAGAAAAAATCTCGTTTGTAACAGTATAGTCTTTAAAACACCACGGTGTCAACTCAATAACACCAATACAGACAACTATCGCAAACTTCCCCCTGACGTACAGAACGAGCTTTCCGCCCTGCTGAAAGATATCGGGGGTTCTTCTCGATAATAGTTTCTTTTCACCTGAAAGAATGAATTTGTAAAAAAATAAACGCTATCCGCTGCTTACGGCAGGGGGAGTATCCGCGTGCGGAGCGGGATGGGAGGAAACGGATTACGCCTGTTCGGTCAATGAGATGGAGGCTCGGGCGTCCAGCGTATCGTCCGCAAGTGCCGAGCTGTCGCCGTACTTCAGCTGCAGGTAGGCTTCCATGCCGATCATCGCGGCGTTATCGGTGCAGGTCTCTTTGGTGGGGAAATGGGCGGTGAGTCCCGCCTTCTCACACGCGGCGGTGAGCCCCGCTCGAAGCGCGCCGTTTGCGCCCACGCCGCCCGCAAGCGCGACGTCTTTCAGGCGATATTCCTTCGCCGCGGTGACTGCCGCTTTGACGAGCATATCCACGACGGCGGATTGAAAGGAAGCGGCTACGTCCGCCTTGACGACCTCTTCCCCGCGTTGCTCCGCGGAATGAACGTAATTGATGACGGACGTTTTGATGCCACTGAAAGAAAAGTCATAGGGACTGCCCGTCTTGGGATCGGGGATATACACGGTGCGTGCCCCGCCCTTTGCCGCCTTCTCTATCTCGGGACCGCCGGGGTACGGCAGGGATAAAACGCGCGCGACCTTATCGAACGCTTCGCCCACTGCGTCGTCCATCGTACCGCCGAGGTAAGTGAAGGAAGTATATGAGTCCACGCGCACGACCGCAGTGTGTCCGCCCGAGACAATGAGTCCAACGTAGGGGGGCTTCAATGCGGGATCGGCAATATAATTTGCCGCGATATGGCCGCGGATGTGATTCACTTTCACGAGGGGTTTATCGAGGGCAAAGGCAAGCCCTTTCACATAGCTGACGCCCACGAGGAGCGCGCCAAGGAGCCCCGCGCCGTAGGTGACGGCAAAAGCGTCCGCCTCACGCAAAGAGACGCCCGCCTTATCAAGCGCGGACTTAACGACGGTCTCCACGTTCAAAACGTGGTTACGGCTCGCGATCTCGGGCACAACACCGCCGTATTCTTTATGAATGGCAATTTGGGTGGAGATCACGGAAGAGAGCACCTTGCCGTCTCGAATGACGGCGCACGCGGTCTCGTCGCAGGAACTTTCCACCGCAACGATCGTAAGGCTCTCCTTGTCGTGAAGCTCGGAAAAAGTCAACATAAAACTATGCCTTCTTCAAATATTCCACAATGAAATCTTGCAGATCCCCGTCCATCACCGCTTGCACGTTGGGGTTTTCATAGCCCGTGCGGTGATCCTTAACGAGGGTATAGGGGCAAAAGACGTAAGAACGAATTTGGCTGCCCCACTCTATCTTTTTGAGGTCACCTTTCAATGACTGCTCATACTCCATTTGCTCGCGCTCTTTGAGCTCGACGAGTTTACTCCGCAGCATGCTCATCGCAACTTCACGGTTTTGTATCTGACTGCGCTCGTTTTGGCACTGCACGATGATACCTGTGGGGATATGGGTGATACGGATGGCGCTCTCTGTCTTATTCACGTGCTGACCGCCCGCGCCACCGCTCCTGTAAGTATCCACTTTGAGGTCTTCGGGGCGGATCTGCACTTCCCCTTCATCCTGTATCACGGGCAAAACTTCCAGCGAGGCGAACGAGGTGTGGCGACGGCTATTTGCGTCAAAGGGCGAGATACGCACGAGGCGGTGCACGCCTTTCTCCGCCTTGAGGTAGCCGTACGCATTGTCGCCGTCTATTTCAAAACTGACGCTCTTGATGCCCGCTTCATCGCCGGGAAGGCTATCCAAAACTTTCATCGAATATCCGTTCTTTTCCGCGTAACGGGAATACATGCGAAAAAGCATACTGCACCAATCCTGCGCCTCTGTGCCCCCCGCCCCCGCATGGAGCGTCAAAATGGCGTCGCAAGCATCGTGCTTGCCCTTCAAGAGAGCGGCGATCTTCATCGTTTCCGCCTCTTCGGACAGCTTTTTGAGTTCCTCTTCCACGGTGGGAAGCTCGGACAAGGCCTCTTCCGCCTCGGCAAGTTCGATGAGCACGGCAAGATCATCCGCAGACTCCTTGAGCTTTTTCACCTTGCGGAGTTTGTCGCTGACCTGTTTAAGTTCTTTATTCACACGTTGGCTTCTCGCTTGGTCGGTCCAAAATCCGTCCTCGTTCTGCTCTTTCTCAAGCTCCGCTTTGCGCTGTTCAAGCGCGGGCACGGCGAGGGCGTCTGCCACTTCGTCAATGACTTTGGTAAGTTCCGCGAGTTTTGCTTTGCTGTCGTCAAATTCTATCATACGTTCCTTCCGCAACAATTTTTGTACTTTTTGCCGCTTCCGCAGGGGCAAGGATCATTTCTGCCCGGCTTTTTATCCGCCGCGCCGCTCGGTTTCAAAAGATTAACGGGCGCGGGGCGCGCTTCCTTGCGGATCTCCATTTTGAGCACCATATACACGATGTCGCGCTGAATGGAAGAGATCATTTGGTCAAACATCTCAAAGCCCTCGTTGGCATAGCTGATAACGGGGTCGCGTTGACCGACGGCGCGGAGACCGATGCCCTTTCTGAGAGCGTCCATCGCGTCGATGTGCTCCATCCACTTGCTATCCACCACTTTGAGCATGATGGCGCGCTCAAAGTCGCCGAAGTTGATGCCTTCCGCCTTATAAGCGTCCTCTTTATCGTCATAACCGTCAATGGTAGCGGTGGCGACAGCGTCCACGATCTTGGAGACCGAAAGACCCGCCGCAAGCTCTTTGGTCACGACGTTCGTGCCCGGCGGCACGAGCCTATCTTCTATCTCCTTATTGATGCGGTCATAATCCCACAACACGTAGTCCTTGGAGTAGTCTATGATCTGCGTGACGTATTCCGCCACCACGGACGGGATCATCTTTACGATCTCCTCGTGCACGTCCGAACCCGTGAGCACCTTGTTGCGCTCGGCGTAGATGATCTCACGCTGGCGATTCATCACGTCGTCGTAAGCAAGCACGTGTTTACGCACGCTGTAATTGCGGTTTTCCACATTCATTTGGGCGCGCTCGATGGAGCGGGTGAGGAGTTTCATCTCGATGGGGGTATCTTCGTCAAAGTGCATCGCATTGGCGATGGCATACATTCTGTCGCCGCCGAAGATACGCGCGATGTCGTCTTCCATAGAAAGGTAGAAGATGGACGAACCCACGTCCCCTTGTCTGCCGCTACGACCGCGGAGCTGATTGTCGATACGTCTGCTCTCGTGGCGTTCCGTGCCAATGACGCGGAGACCGCCCTCGGCGAGCACTTCCGCTTTTTCCTTATCGGTTTGCTCTTTATAATCGGCGTAGAAACGCTTGTAATCTTCCCTCGCGCGAGCCGCTTCCTCCGAAATGTCTTGGCTGAAGCCCGTTGCGTCCACAATGGCTTCGTGCGAATAATGTTTGGTCTCCAACGCGGCGCGCGCAAGATATTCGGGGTTGCCGCCCAGCATGATATCGGTACCACGGCCTGCCATATTGGTGGCGATGGTCACCTGTCCGAGGCGACCCGCTTGCGCGACGATCTCCGCCTCGCGCTCGTGGTTCTTGGCGTTCAAAACGTTGTGCGGAATGCGCTCCTTTTTCAAAAGGGCGGAGAGCTCTTCACTCTTTTCCACCGAAATGGTGCCCACTAGCACGGGTTGCTTGCGTTCGTAGCAGTCCTTAACGTCCGCGATGATGGCGCGGAGCTTGCCGGCACGCGTTGTATAGAGGCGGTCGTTTTGGTCCTTACGGCGCACGGGCTCGTTGGTGGGGATCTCCACAACGTCAAGCCCGTAAATCTGTTTGAACTCCGTTTCTTCTGTCTTTGCGGTACCCGTCATACCCGAGAGTTTGGGATACATACGGAAGAAGTTTTGGAAGGTGATAGTGGCGAGCGTCTTATTCTCGTCCTTGATGCGGACGTTCTCTTTTGCCTCGATGGCTTGATGCAATCCATCGCTGAAACGACGGCCGATCATCAGTCTGCCCGTAAATTCATCGATGATGATGACTTCATGGTCGTTGACGATGTAATCGCGATCACGCTTCATCATAAAGTGAGCGCGGAGCGCGACGGTGATATGATGGTTGAGCTCGTTATTCTCTATGTCGCCGAGGTTCTCCAAATGAAAATAATTCTCTGCCTTACGCACGCCGCTCTCGGTCAGGCGAATGGCGTTCTCCTTCTCGTCCATTTCGTAGTAGGGCTCGCCGTTCTCATCGTTGCGATAGAGCGTCTTGACAAAGTTGTTGACCGTGACATAAATCTCACTGCTCTTATTCCCCTTGCCCGAAATGATGAGCGGGGTGCGCGCCTCGTCGATAAGAATGGAGTCCACCTCATCGATGATGGCAAAATTCAAGGGACGTTGCACCATCTGCGACTTGCTCACCGCCATATTATCGCGGAGGTAGTCAAAACCAAGCGCATTGTTGGTGGCGTAAAGAATGTCGCAATTATACGCCTTTCGCTTCTCTTCGGCAGACATTCCCTCAACGGAAACACCCACGGTAAGACCGAGGAAGCGGTGCACCTTGCCCATCCATTCCGCGTCGCGCTTGGCGAGATAATCGTTGACGGTGACGATGTGCATCCCTTTGCCCGTCAATGCGTTGAGGTAGGCGGGAAGCGTACTGACAAGCGTCTTACCTTCACCGGTATACATCTCTGCGATCCTGCCTTGGTGCAAGGCGATACCGCCGATAAGTTGCACGGGATAATGACGCATTTTGAGCACGCGGGACGCGGCTTCGCGCACCACGGCAAAAGCGTCGGGCAAAAGCTCGTCCAGCGTGGCGCCGTTCGCAAGCTTCTCTTTGAAATACGGGGTCATCGCCTTGAGCTCATCGTCTGTCATCGACGCGTAATGCGGCTCCAAAAGCTCGATACGGTCGGCGATCTTGGTCAGCTTGGCGATTTGTCTGTCATTTGAACTCTTAAAACACATAGCGGATACCTCGTAACCATTTTACTATACAATGTATAATAAGTAAAATTATTTTAGACTAAATGATTTGCGGACGTTCGACGGGCGGCTTCTCCCGCGTGGAAGCAAAGGTCAAAACAAGCGCTTTGGCGGCGCCTGCCTTTTTGAGCGCGCCCGACAGTTCGCTCGCGGTGGCTCCCGTAGTGAGTACGTCGTCCACAACAAGCACCGTTTTATTTTTAACCGCCTCTTTTTGGTTTATTACGAACGCGCCTCGGATATTTTCTTCACGCGCCTTTCTGCCGCCTTCCAGTTTGGTGGACGGAAGAGTATCTTTGACGCGTTCTGCCGCATCCGAAAGAAGGGGCAAGCCGAGGGCGCGGGCAATCTCTTTTGCCAAAAGTTCGCTTTGGTTATAGCCGCGCTCTTTTTTGCGATTGGCGTGCAACGGCACGGGGAGAACGGCGTCCGCCGCCACGTTCTCTTTCAAAAACCGATCGACCATATAAGCCGCCATCGGTTCGGCAATGTACCTTTTGTTATTGAATTTCAGATCCAGCACAAGGTTTGCCGCCGCCCCCGCGTACACGAGAGGCGAAAACGCCCGATCAAACCTCATTTCGCTATTTTGACAATCAAGGCAATACTCCTCTTCCCCGTGCAGCTTTCTACCGCATTTCAGGCAATGCTTATCCCCTATCGTTTCCATCTTTACATAGCAATTGTCGCAGGTGAGATAACGCGAGGGACGCGCGAGTTCCCTACCGCATACGATGCAATTATAGTCTTTCACAAAAAGGAAAGATAAAAAGCGGGAGAGCTTAGAATTCATACCGTTCGGTCAAAAAGCGAACGAGCGCAGTGTGTCTCTTCTCGGTGTAATAATTTTTTATCATCTTGATGACGTTCTGTTTATTCCCCACCAAAACAACGGCGCGCTTGGCGCGGGTGATCGCGGTGTAAATGAGATTGCGCGAAGTGACGATGGGGTTATAGCGCGAGAACGCCACCACCGCCACAGGGAATTCCGAGCCTTGGCTCTTGTGCACGCTGATGGCGTAGGCAAGCGAAAGTTCGTCGAGGTCGCCCGCCGTATAAGTGGCCACCTTGCCGTCCTCGAACTGCACTTTCAGCTCCGCTTCGGCGCGGTCCACTTCCACCACCTTGCCGATATCGCCGTTGAATACGCCCTCGCCTATCTCGAACCCAAGGTCCTTTCTCTGCACCCAACCGAGGTGATAATTATTCACCATATGAATGACGCGATCGCCCTCGCGGAAGACTCTGCCGCCGTGCATCAATTCCTTCTTTTCGGGAGAAGGCGCATTGACCACGCGTTGCATTTCCGCATTGAGCTCTTCCACGCCGCCGTCCCCCTTTTTGAGGGGAGCGAGCACTTGCACTTCCGCGGCATCCAGCCCGAAGTATTTGGGCAAGCGCTCGGTACAGAGCGAAATAACGTCCTTGACCACGCTTTCCCCTTCGGACACGTTGTCAAAGAAAAAGTCGCGGCTTTTATTGTCGAATTCGGGCACGGTACCGCCGTTGATCATATGGGCAAAGAGCGCGATGTGGCTATCCGCCGATTGGCGATAAATGTGCGTGAGGTATTTGACGGGGATCTTGCCCGATTGAATGATATCCGCAAGGATATTGCCCGCGCCGACCGAGGGGAGTTGGTCCTTATCCCCCACCAAAACAAGCTTGCCACCTGCGGGCACTGCGCGGAGCAGCGCATTGAACACGTATTCGTCCGCCATGCTGATCTCATCCGCAATGATGACTTCCGCATCGATCTTAACGTCCGAAGAATAATCCCCCGCATGAAGCTCCAAAAGGCGATGAATGGTCTTTGCGTCCGCACCCGTTGCCTCGGTCATACGCTTTGCCGCGCGCCCCGTGGGTGCGGTGAGCGCAAAGGAATAGCCCTTGGCTTGCAAGAGCTCTATGATACATTTGATGATGGTGGTCTTGCCCGTACCCGGTCCGCCCGTAATGACCACGCAACCGTTATTCACGGCGGCGGCAATGGCTTCCTTTTGCGAGGGATGCAAGGTAACGCCCTGCTTTTTTTCAAAAGCGGCGATCTCATCGTCCAAATCAAGTTCCAGCTCCACACTCGTTTCGATAAGGCGGAAAAGGTTCTTGGCGATGCTTTTTTCCAAATTGAAATAGGTCTTGAGCATCACGCCGTTCATGTGATAATCGTTCAGATAAACAATGGTGCCCTCCAGTTGCATTTGGTCCAAAACGGCAAGCACGACAGACTCCCTGTCCTCGTCAAAGGCAAGGAGTTTCATCACCTCGCGGAGAAGCATTCCGGACGGCAGATAGGTGTGCCCTTTGGTGGAAGCCGCACTCTTTAAGATGTGCACGATCGCCGCGTTGATGCGAAAGGTGCTGTCCTTTTCCAGTCCCATGGATATGGCGAGCATATCCGCCGTGGCGAACCCCACGCCGTCCACGTCTTCTATGAGGCGAAAAGGATTGTTACGAATGATCTGCTCCGTGAGTCCCTCGTAAGTCTTGTAAATTTTCAGCGCGAGATTGAGCGAAATATCGTAGCTTTGCAAAAAGATGATGGTGTGTTGCATGGCGCGGAAACGCCCGTACTGCTCGCCGATGCTCTCTGCTTTGGCGCGGCTGACGCCGTGCACTTTTACAAGCTCAAGCGGTGTGAATTCAATGATCTCAAAGGTCTTTTCGCCAAAATACGACACGATGGCTTGGGCGGTCTTTTCCCCGATCCCCTTAAAAAGCCCGCTCGAAAGATACTTGATCATGCTCTCCCGACCGGTGGGCGGCGACACTTTTACGCTTGTGGCTTTGAACTGTTCTCCGAAACTGCGGTTGACCACAATTTCACCCGTCATGGTCACACGCTCCCCCTCGGTCACAGGCGGAAAGATACCCACGCAAGTGATCTTCTTGGGCGTGGAAACGTTGGCTACGGTGTACCCGTTCTCCGCATTTCGGAATATGATACTTTCGATATTGCCGACAAGTTCCATAATATAAATAGTATAGCACATTTAACGGTGTGATGTAAATAACGCGACGGCATATAGCGGCACGTCGGTGCAGTATGACAATAATCGTGAAGTTTGGCAATGCCAAGTGAAGTTTTTCCGTTGGAAAAGTGAAGTTGCGCTTTGCGCGATTAAGGTGACGCGGCTCTGCCACGAGTAATCCCGCATTAAAGAGAAGCGTTCATTCCTAATTCAAAATTAAAAACTCCGTCGCTTCGTCCACCCATTTTTCCGCCTCGTAGCCTTGGGCGAGGTTCAGACCGTGCTTGCCCTTTTTATAGAGGCGGAGTTTGACGGGCACGCCAACCTCTTTCAGCCGTTCGGCATAGACGACGCTATTCCCGCAAGGGACGGTGGCATCCTCTTCGGTGTGCCATAAAAAGGTAGGGGGCGCGTCTTTATGCACGCGCTTTTCCAGTGAAAGCGCGGAGCGAAGCGCCACATCCTCCCCGCAAAGATAGTGAAAGGACTGTTCATTCCTTAGCGCGTCGTCCGAGGAGATCACGGGGTACGCGAGCACGCACGCATCGGGGCGCAGGGGCACGCCAAGCACTTTCAAATTGGAATGGACCGACTCATCTGCATAAAGGAGCGACAACGAGGCGGCAAGATGTCCGCCTGCGGAAAACCCGCACACCGCCACCCTATCCGTCACGCCGAGCGCGGCGCTGTTACGGCGAATGTAGGCGACTGCCATCGCCGCTTCATTGAGTTGGGTGGGAAATTTGAAATACTTGGTGGAATAATTCAGCACAAAAGTGCGAAAACCGCGAGCGGAAAACGCCTTGGCGATATTCTCCCACTCGGTATGCGAATTAAAGAGGTAGGCGCCGCCGGGAAAAATGAGCATGGCGGGCTTTTTTATTTTCAGATCATCCGTATCGTAACAATAAAGTTTGCCCGCCGCGAGTTTCCGTTTGCTTGAAAAAAAGTGACCGACTCGCGTTTTGAAGTCCATCGGGAGTAGCGCGATGTCGCGCCGACTCAATCCGAATTCTTCATACAAATCGATCACTTTGTTCATTTTTTGTTTATAGCGCTTTATTTCAAAAGTGCGCGTATCTCATCCGCTTTATTCACCTCTTCCCAAGGGAAGCCCTCTCTGCCGAAGTGACCGTAATTGGAGGTCGCACGATAGATGGGACGACGGAGCGCAAGGGTATCGATGATTGCCGACGGGCGCATATCGAACACTTTTCTGACGATTTCCTCCAGTTCGCTGTCGGGACGAACGCCCGTGCCGAAGCTATTCACGTGGAGCGAGATGGGGTGCGCCACACCGATGGCATAGGACACTTCAAGCTGAAGCCTTTCCGCCGCGCCTGCCGCAACCATATTCTTGCACACATAACGCGCCATATACGCCGCGCTTCTATCCACCTTGGTGGGGTCCTTGCCCGAGAAAGCGCCGCCGCCGTGCGGGCAATAGCCGCCATAGGTATCCACGATGATCTTACGTCCCGTGAGTCCGCTGTCGCCGTGCGGTCCGCCTGTCACGAAGCGTCCCGTGGGGTTCACGTACACAAGGGTGTTCTTGTCCAAAAGCTCGGCGGGGATCGCCTTTTTGATGATTTTTTCCGTCACTTCCGCGCGGAGCGTCTTGATATCCACGTCGGGGCTGTGCTGGGTGGAAACAACGACGGTATGCACTCTCTTGGGGATGCCGTCCACGTACTCCACCGTGACTTGCGCCTTGCCGTCGGGACGGAGATAGGATATCTCCCCTTTCTTTCTCGCTTCGGTAAGGCGGAGCGTGAGCTTGTGCGCAAGCATAATGGGCAGGGGCATAAGCTCCTTGGTCTCACGGCAAGCATAGCCGTACATCATGCCTTGGTCGCCCGCGCCGATGAGGTCGTACTTATCGCCCGAAGCGCTGTCCGTGCTCTTATCCACGCCCATCGCGATGTCGGGGGACTGTTCGTCCAAAGAGACCATCACGGAACAAGTGTCCGCGTCAAAGCCCATATCGCTGTTTGTATAGCCGATGTCCCGTACCACGTCGCGCACGATCTTTTGCACGTTGGGATAGCACTGTGAGGTGATCTCGCCCACGATGATGGCGATGCCCGTGGTGACGACGGTCTCCACCGCCACTCTTGCCGCGGGGTCCTCTTTGAGGATAGCGTCCAAAATAGCGTCGGAGATTTGGTCCGCCACTTTATCGGGATGCCCTTCCGTAATGCTTTCGCTTGTAATGAGTCTGATGTCTTTCATTTTCTCTCGCATAGATACAAACGGGGAAAAGCCTTTTGACCTTTCCCCGCCCGTTTAGTTATCAGTCGACAAAGGGGTTTACTTCTTCCGCTTTGCTATCGACGAGCACGCTCGGTTGCACGTTCACGCCGGCATAAGTTTTGAGACCGGTACCTGCGGGAATGAGTTTACCGAGAATGACGTTCTCTTTGAGGCCGAGAAGGGGATCCACCTTGCCCTTGATCGCCGCTTCGGTGAGCACTCTCGTGGTCTCTTGGAAGGAGGCGGAAGCAAGGAAGCTCTCGGAAGCGAGGGACGCTTTGGTGATACCGAGGAGCGTACGCTTTGCCGTTGCGGGCACGCCGCCGAGGGACAACACTTTCATATTGTTCTCTTCATAGGTGGAGAGGTCCACAAGTTCGCCCGGCAAGAAATCGGTGTCGCCCTGCTTCTCGATGCGGACCTTGCGGAGCATCTGACGAATGATGATCTCGATGTGCTTGTCATTGATATCAACACCGGAGAGGCGGTATGCGTCCTTGACTTCGCGAATGAGGTAGTCTTGCACGCCCTTCACACCGCGGGTGCGGAGCATATCTTGCAGGTTGATAGCGCCTTGCGTGAGCTGCGTACCGGGATCCACCACTTGTCCGTCGGTGACGAGCACCTTTGCGTTAAGCGCTGGCGAATACTCTTTCTTATCCTGCTCGTTGGCAACGGTGATGGTGCGCTTCTTGGTCTTGTCGCTCTCGGTGATGGTCACCACACCGGCGATATCCGAAATGATGGCTTGCGCCTTGGGGTTGCGGCACTCAAAGAGTTCCTCAACGCGCGGGAGACCTTGGGTGATATCTTCACTGGATGCAACACCACCCGTGTGGAAGGTACGCATCGTAAGCTGAGTACCCGGCTCACCGATGGATTGCGCCGCGATGACGCCCACCGCTTCGCCCACTTTGACGGAGTTGCCGCTTGCCATGTTCTTACCATAGCACTTACTGCAAAGACCCGTCGCGCACTTACAGGTAAATACGCTTCTGATCTTCACCTTTTCGATGCCCGCCTTTTCGATGACGTCCGCCGCCTCTTCACTGATCATAGTGTCTGCGGGAACGATCTCTGCGCCCGTTTTGGGATCGACGATCGCATCGATGGTGTATCTGCCGATGATACGGTCACGAAGCTTCTCGATAAGGTCGCCTCTGCCGCCGTAAATGGCGCTGACTTCCACGCCCTTCTTGTCGCCGCAATCCATCTCACGGATGATGACCGACTGCGAAACGTCCACGAGCCTACGGGTGAGGTAACCGGATTCTGCCGTCTTAAGAGCGGTATCGGCAAGACCTTTACGACCACCGTGGGAAGAAATGAAGTATTCAAGAGCGGACAGACCTTCACGGAAGTTGCTCTTGACCGGAAGTTCGATGGTTTTACCGGTCGGGTCTTTCATAAGGCCACGCATACCGGCAAGCTGACGGATCTGAC
>Ga0310690_10007236_pt1 | contig 14361 bp, 33 predicted proteins | sample AusTroGonzalo_MG_2_FD_207661 | JGI IMG/M metagenome (GOLD analysis project Ga0310690, IMG submission 207661) | Bovine rumen microbial communities from tropical cattle in Woodstock, Queensland, Australia - Gonzalo_04 (v2) (version 2) | ecosystem: Host-associated > Mammals > Digestive system >...
GCATTTCTAAATTTTCGTGGGCAATTATGGGCGATTTTTTTTAATAAGCATATCAATATTGTTTGCCATTTCGACCTTCGTTCTGTCCATATCCATTGCGTGTTGATAGACAGTTTTCATAACGGCATCAGTTTTCCATCCACCAAAGGATTGAATCTGCTTGTCCGAATATCCAAGATTGTGCATATACGAAGCGAAGAAATGTCTTAACTTATGAAAGGAGAATCTTTGTATTCCAAGTCTGTCCTGAACACATTTCAGTTTAGAATATAAGCTGTGGGGACTTGAATCATAGATTCCCTTTTCTCTTATAAGGTCTGCTACATAATCAGGAATAACAATCACTCTGGTTGATTCTGTTGTCTTGGTGGATTTGATATACCATTGCTTGTTTTCTCCTTCGACATAGGCTTTATTGATTGTCAGAAGATTGCCGGAGAGATCCTCGGTAGTCAATGCACAGATTTCCGACCTTCTCAAACCAAGTGTTCCGAGAATAAAAGGCACTTCATACTTTGTTCCCTTAACATCATCCAGAATCTTCACTATATCCTCTTCGGAAGGAATATATATATCTTCTTTGATTCGCTTCGGGAGAGTGGGACTTTTTATATCTATCTCATAGAATTTCAGAACAGACATTATAAATCCGTTAATATTCTTTACTGTTTTAGGCTTATGATTTACCGACAGTTTGTTTACTATTCCCTGAATATAGGGCGAAGTGATTCTGTCGAGTGGTTTCTTTAACAAATCAGAATCCAAATTGTTCAGGATAACTCTATATCCTCTGATAGTGGAAGGAGACAAGACATTTGATTTAAGGTCGATATAATTGGCAGCAGCTTCTTCAAAAGGAGTGTCATTGCAGACTTTCCCTTCCATCTTGTTAAATATCTTCGTGGCTTCCTTATCAGATGGAACATGGTCAAGAACAATTCTATATCTTTTTCCATCTCTCATTTCGGAAATACGATATTTACCGCTTTTCAAATGCTCAATCGTCATTCGTTTGCTCCTTTGCTACAACAATGGCAATTCAACAATCTGTTTACTAATTCGGTGTATTGTTCGTCTTTTCGGTCAAATCTTGCCTTCATTTCATCCATTCTTTTATCTTTCAGGGCAATTTGTTCGTCTAATAATTTGATATGTCTTTCAAACTGATTTCTTTCCTTTTCAATCTTTTCATGTGATTTAACCTTTTCATCAGATAAAAGGACTCGCAAATCGGAAATCTGCTTCTCCAATTCTTCAATGCGTTGAATCTTCAATTTAAGCAAGGATTTCAATGCCTTGGTGTCCATATCGTCAGTTTCTTCAAATTCTTCGACATCCAGCATTGCCTTAACAAGTGGTCTTATAGTGTCATTATATCTGAATGAAGTATTCTCGGAATCTTCAGCAAAAACTCTTTGAACTGTTGTCTTTGAAATCATTCCATTAGTCATATCAACAATATCATTAAGAGATAAATTCATTTCTTCTCGTTTCTGTTTAAGTTTCAAAACGATTTCTTTTGTATCAATCATTGGTATTTCTCCTGTTTCAAAAGTGGATTAAAGTGGAACTTCAATGAGACAATTTGGTTTGTTACACTCTTTGTAGATAAAAGGATCGGAGTTCCCAAGCTGCCATTTTCCTTGATTATAAAATCAAAAACATTGGGTTTAATTATTCGGGCATAAAAGGAACTCCGAAGGATAATTATTCTTCTCCAAACATAAACTTTAATGTTTTTCCGTAAAATTTTGTTAGACGATAAAGGGTTTCTATATCAGGTAGAGACATTCCTTGTTCCCAGGAAGCAACGGTTGTTGGTTTCTTTCCGACAATATCTCCGACTTCCTTTTGTGTAAGGTTTGCTTCTATTCTGCATTCAATTAGTCTATTTCTTATAGTTTGTCTTACTTCGTAATCACTCATATCTTAAATCTCCTTTATTGGCATTATAACATATTATCGGCTAAACTACTAAAAAAATGTAGAAAAGAAATAAAAAAATAATTGACAATACGAAATAATCGTAGTAATTTATAGGTGAGAACTACGAAAAAATCGTAGAAACCATATTTAAAAAATACGAAAAAATCGTAGAAAGGAGATAAGATGGGAGAAAAAATCAGAGCATATCTTGATTCACATGGTATCAAGCAGACATTCCTTGCAGAGCGATCTGGACTCGCTTATTCAGTTATTTCTGACATTTGTTTAAAAGGCAGAAAAGTTGAAGCTACAGAGTATAAAAAGATTTGTGATGCACTTGGAGTTCCGCTTGATTATTTTTTTGAAGAAGCATAATTAGATTCAATTCAAGGGGGAGAACAATTATGATACATCAATTTTTTGAGATTTTTAATTTTCGCTTTTGGCTCTTTCTATTCGAGCTTTTCTATATTCCGTTCGGATTATGTATCGGTGGTTTGATTTATCAGTGGAAGCATAAAGAAGAAGATGAAGTTCAATAAAACATCCAGAGAATATAAAGAATTGAATACTTTTATACGGTCTGAAATGAGAGAACAGAAAATAAGTCAGTCGGATTTGGCCTATGCTTTGAATCTTACACAAGGCAGCATCAGTCAGAAGCTTGCCGGTAATGTGGATTGGACCGCTTTCGAGATATTAAATGTATTCTCACTTCTTAATGTGAGTTTTGAGTATGAAAGGAGACAAGATGGGAATAATTGAAGAAACATTACCGGGAGATATTGTGACATTCAATACCAGAGGTGACTCTAACGAAGTGGTAGACAGAGAGAAGAGATACAAGCAGATCATAGAGATTATGACAGAGCATTCCCAGAGACCTCTTTCGGCAAAAGAGATTGCAGTATTTATGAAAAGAAAAGGCTACACTCCGACAGATGAAAGAAATTTTGCAGCTCCGAGACTTACGGAACTGTCACAGAAGGGAGTGGTAGAGCCTTGTGGAAAAATAAAATGCTTATACACAGGCAAAACGGTGGCCGTTTATCGCCTGATAAATTAGAGAACAAAGTCTCGGAGATGGTAACTGCTTGGCATTTCATCACGGAAGCCGAGACTTTGGGAAAGGAGACACAATTTGGATGAAGGATATATTAAACTCTTTCGTTCCATGACTGATTGGGAATGGTACCAGGACTCAAACACAAAAGCTGTTTTCCTTCATTTATTGCTTAATGCTAACTGGGAAGATTATAGATTTAAAGGTTATGAAATTCCAAAAGGATCTGTAGTAGTCGGAAGAAGAAAACTTTCAAGAGATTTGAATATTTCAGAAAAGTCCGTCAGAACTGCATTAAAACACTTAAAATCGACCAACGAAGTGACCATCAAAACGACCAACAAATTTTCTATTGTAACCATTGTAAATTGGGACAAATATCAAGGTCGTGATATTAAAGGTGGCCAACAAGATGGCCAACAAGATGGCCAACAACTGGCCAACAACTGGCCAACAACTGGCCACAATATAAGAAATAAAGAAATAAAGAATATAAGAAGAGAAGAAGATATAAGGTCTGATGCTTCAGTTCCTGACATGGAACATGTTCAGGAAATATTTAATAAGACTTGTATATTCTTTAAACCTTGTTCTGTTATAACCAAGACTCGTTCTGACAAGATCAAGAAGCTTCTGAAGCAATTTTCCTTTGAAGATGTAAAGGAAGTGTTCGAGAAAGCGAACAGCAGTGTTTTTCTTCAAGGCAAAAATGATCAGGGTTGGGTAGCTACATTCGATTGGCTGATTGAGATTGATAATTTTGTAAAAGTGAAGGAAGGAAATTACAAAAACAGAGAAGAAAAAAAATCTTCGACAGACATATATCGGGATTACAAACACAGCAATTATGATTTTGAAGCATTAGAAAAAGAGTTAAGAGCAAAATGAACGGCACGATAGTTGACATCATAAGAACATATCAGGGTAAGTTCAGAGTTACCTTTGAAGTCGACTCCGTTGACGAGCTGAACGGATTAACCGGGCTTTTGAATATTATCGTCAAGAGATTCACTTACAGACGGAGCCTGAATGCAAACAAATACTTCCATCTATTAGTCGGAAGGATTGCTGACTGTCAGCATATATCCAAGGCCAGAGCCAAGAACATTCTTCTTGGCAAGTACGGTCAGAGAGAAATCTTCGATGATGGACCTTTGATAATTTCCGTAATAGATGAAGTTGATATGTTGGAAAGAGAGGATCTTCATTGTGTGGCAGCAGGCTACGGTACCGTAAATGATAAAAAGTTTACACATTGGGCGGTTATTCGAGGATCCCACACTTATGACAATAAAGAAATGTCGGCTCTGATAGACGGAACGGTTGAAGATGCAAAAGAGATGGGCATTGAAACCTTAAGCCCGGCAGAAATTGAGAGGTTAAAAGAATTATGGAACTCAAATCAATAATGACTAAAGATTTTGAACATTGTTTTCTTTGTGGAAAGCAGGCTGAACAATGGCACCATGTTATGAATAAGTCCTATAAGAAAAAATCAGAGAAGTACGGTTTGCTTGTTCCTTTATGTCATAAGTGCCATGCAAAGGTACATGATACCGATGATTCTCTTAATAAGGAACTTAAGAAGATCGCCCAGGCTGATTTCTTGATGGAACATAGCTTTGAACTCTGGATGAAGGAGTTTAACAAAAATTTTATATAAGGGGAAAGAAATGGATTATGAAGATATGAAGCATTGGCTCAAAAGAGGAAGAAACATTGATTATGAGATTAAAGATAAGTTAGTTCTTTTGGAAGCTCTTTATTCCTGCTGCGGAATACAAGGCATTTCATACGATAGGGTTTCGGTAATATCTTCGCCGGAGAACAAACTTGAAAAGAACATGGCTAATATCGACAAGATCAAGAGAGATATAGAGATGCTCCAGAGGATGAAAGAAGAGGCCATCTATGAAATATCACAGCAGATAGACAAACTTAAGCCTTCCCCGGAAAGAACAATCCTTATGCAATACTATGTCGGGTGTTGGAAGATGGAGAAGATCGCCGGGGACATAGGATATGAATTGAGCTATTGCTATCAACTTAAAAAGAAAGGAATTGAAAAATTATGCAGCAATGGGTAGAAACGAGAGACGGAAAAATCGTTGAAGTGGTAAGAGTCCATGATGATTATATCATTGCGAGAGAAATAGACGAGTCTGGTACCAAACTTAAATATGGAAAGACTGTAACTTTAGCTCCTGAAGATATTGTTGATGATGGTACCGAGGATGATCTTACGGTCATATTCAAGAATATGGACGAATGCGTAAATGATTTTTTCGATAAAGCAGAGAAAATGTTTGAGGAAGAAAGGGACTTTTATGGCACTTGATCTTAACCAGATGTTTGAAGCACAGATGGCTTGGAATAATGACAGCACAGTTTTCTATATTACCGGCAGGGATGTTGTTGCAATTATGATTGGAATCTTAATAGGACTTATCTTTGCAGGGATGATGGTTATTATTCACGATTTGGAAGAAAGGAGAAAGAAAGATGTTTGATAAATTCGGAGAATTTGATTCTTATGAAGAAATTAATAAAGCGGCAGCAGGCCAGAAAGAAGAAGGAGACTTTGCAGCTTTAAAGGAACTCGCTCTTGAGAACGGCATCGATGAAGAAGATGCACAGGATTACATTGACGGAGTGGTTGACGAGCTTTGCAATACTTCAATGGCAGCAATCGGAAAAATCAATATTGAGAAAAAGGCCTTAGGCTTGACTGAGATCATGGCTGACTGGGCTGATTACATCATTAAGGAATCCATTGAAGATGAAAAGATGGCAATTGCGGTCAGAAAGAAAGGAAAGAATCTTGCCGGTGCAATAGGAGCAGTCTTAAAGCAGTCTTGGAAGATAAAGGCAGCAGTTCCGAGTGAAATTATGAAGGCAGCAGGTGTTAACGGCAGAGTTGAGATGGGCATTCCGGGATATGCTACCGTTACGAAGATCCTTAGAGATTATTACTTAGGAGGCTGATTATGGATGTTGATAAACTTCATGAAATGCTTAAGCCTTTACCAGTTGATTTTGATGAATTTATAAGAGAACATTTTCAGGGAGCTTGGACAGGATATGTCGGAATGTATTGTCCTGAACCTCAATTCACGGAAGAGACTTATCCTGAAAAGATGCTTTATTGTACTCACTGCAGAACATATATGCCGACAGACATCAAAGTCAAAAAGAATACATATTCAAATCCTACATGGCATACGAATTGTCCTAATTGTCTTGAAAGCCTGGAACTGTTTTCAATGAAAAAGAAAACCACAGTTACAGAAAGGCATCAGACATTTTGGTTAGGTCAGAATCTTGAAAATAAGATTTTTGTTTTAAGAGGGTTCAGAGTTACATTAAGACTTTACTCTCCGGAGATATGCGATGATACCGAAATAGTCAAACAGGAAATAAGAAGGCTGTATATCTCGCCTGATGAAAGCTACAAGGAATATTGCGCTTGGGGCTATGACGAGATAACGCATGATTTTATGCCAAGTATATGGCAGACAAGGGCAGCAGGCTTTGCCAGTGCATGCGGTCCGATTTATCCGACAACGTTTGATGAGGCAAAGGGCACCGGAGCTGAATACGCACATCTGAAATTAGCTTTAGAGAATGATTGTTTCACTGATGAAGAAAACTGGTCTGATAGATGGGGAACGTCAGGATCATATTATTGCTCAACAAATGATTATGATTCAATATGGGATTTTCTTTCATGTTATGCAGATGACAGGAAGTTCGAGATGCTTGTGAAGCTGAATATGCCGTACATAGTCAGAACAAAAATGCGAAAAACTTCAGTCGGATTAAACAAACGAGCAAAAAATCCTTGGGATTATCTCAAGATTTACAAGTCAAGGCTTAAAGGCTTTACCTGTACGGATGGAAATGATTGGGAACGATTAATGGTTTACCGATTGGAAAAAAAGCTTAAATTACATTTTACAGAGGATGAGGTAAAAAACTTAAAAGAATTTTCAAGCAGAAGTTATAGCATGGATATTCTGCTTAAATACATGAGTGTAAGACAGTTGATTAACCGAGTCAACAAATACTACAAGAACAAAGCCGGATACAGCAAATTAGCTGTTCTAACCACTTATGCGGATTATCTCAATATGAAAGCATCACTTGGATATGACATGACAAACACAATTACTGTTTATCCCCATGATCTGAAGGAAGAGCATGATAAAGCGGTTTTGGAAATGAATGAAAGAGAAGCCAAAAAAAGAGAAAGAATAGTCAACGAAAAATTCAAAGAAATCGGTGCACGTTTTGATAAGGCTAACAAGGTTTATTCATATCATTCGGGAAAATTTTCTATCCGACCTGCCAAGGATGCAGCTGAGATAGTTGAAGAAGGAAGAATATTGCATCATTGCGTTGGCGGAGATAAATATCTTTCTTCACATGCTAAAAAGCAATCAATAATTCTGTTTTTAAGAACAAACGATACCACTCCATACATCACGGTTGAAATGGATCCCAGAGGAGAGATTATTCAATGGTATGGAGCTTATGATGAAAAGCCCGAAAAAGAAAAGATTAACAGATGGCTTAGAAAATATACTAAGCAGCTTGATAAGAAGGCCCTTAAAAGAGAGGCAGCAAGGAAAGGAGCATAAATGAACGAGATAGTTTATCAGAAAGGTTATGAAGAATATAGAGCAGAGCTTGGAGCGGAACTTGCATCCGCTTCCGAGAGCTTTGTCAGAATCGGGTATCTGCTTAAGGTGGCAAGAGATACAGATATACTTAAGTATACTGCCTATACTACTTACGTAGAATTTGCAAAAGCCGAATATGGTCTTGAAAAAACTCAGGTATCAAGATTCATTCGTATAAATGATCGTTTCTCCGAAGGCGGTAACTCCATGGAACTGAAAGACGAGTATAAAGGCTTTGGAACAAGAAAACTGGGAGTGATGCTTACACTCCCGGAAGAAATTACCGAAGAATTATCCCCGGAATATACCGTTGAAGATATAGAGACGATTCAGAAGGAAGTCAAAGAAGAACAAAATATTACACCGCTTGAAGATTATATTGAGAAGGTTGAGAACGAGAACAATCCTTCAACTAAAATTGCCCAAGACGACATTTTAAGTGGTGCACTTTATGAAATTGGCAAAAATTATCCCGAAACTCTTAAAGACTTATTTGATAAAGACATCAAAGAAGCACTCTCGCCTATTGCAGATCAGATGTACATTGTACGCATTCCGGGAATAGGTAAGTTGATGATTATCTGCAAAGAAACAGAGATTCACATCATCAATGCTCGTACAAATGAAAAAGCAATAAGAACCTGGAGCGAGGTTTCGGATGCATGGCAGCAGTTAGGATCTGATGGAGAGTTTTGTTCCACGGCCGAAGAGTTTTATGAGAAGCTTTACGGCGAGCCTTTTCCTAAAAAGGAAGAAGTTGCACCGGTGCAACTGGAGAAAAAAGAAACTCCGAAGCCTAAGGCCGACAACAAAAAGGTCAAAACTCCTGAAAAACCTAAGCCTGTTAAGAAAGAAGAACCTAAGGTTGAGGTTAAGGAAGATGTTGAAGAAGAACTTAAGGCCGAGATGATGCCCGAAGAGACAAAAGAAGAACTTGAAGAAGTTGAAAAGCTTGATGAAGAAACCGTTGAAGTTATTCATCCCGAAGAAAAATCGGTTTTTGATGATGAAGAATTTATTACTGCCTACAATGAATGGTTAAAGGCAAACGATAAATACATATTGAATGTTAGAAAAAGAGATATGTCTGATATTCTGACAAACATTCATATATCAATTGCAAAGGCCGAGCAAATGAGAAATTTGATTCTTCATAAGGATCAGGAAGAGGGGTAGCATGGAAGAAAGAGTTTATTTTATTGAAGAAGCAAAGTCCCAGAGAATTATCTTTACAGGTACCAAAACAGAATGTGAAGAGTGGTGCGATGAGCATAAGAAAGAGAATGAAGGGAAAATATTGATTATAAGAAAGGGGCAGAAAAATGTTAATAACGGCAGCAGTATATGAGGACATGATGCAGACCTATAAAGAAGATCTTCAAAATGGATGTCCTCTTCAGGCGGAAAAGGCCGTAAGTGATACGGTAGATGTTCTTAAGCAGTTTGGATATGATTCCGGGGCAAAGCTGTTTATGGACATTATGTATCTGGCAGTAAGAGATAACATGATTAGAGGATTTGATGTGTAGAAAGGGGTTAAATATGTGGTGGTATTTGATTATAGGCTTATGTATTGGATTTATCGCAGGTAATATTTCGGGAGTGGTTTTGATGGCTATTATGGCAGCATCAAGCATGGATTCAAGAAGAAGGGAAAGAGAGAATGACATTACCTGATCTTATTCCGTACATCAATAAAGATGTCAGAGTATATCTATTTGACGGCAGGATTATTGAAGGGAAACTGTCTTTTATTCCTGCAAGAAATACAAGATTTGTTAAAAATGAGTTTTGCTTCACATTGGGGAAGATTAAATTCGGCCCTTTGGGAGTATGGAAGATAGAAGAGGTAAAAAAATGAGACTTTCAATTATTATACCGTATTACAACACCTGCGAAATGACAGATAAGCTTCTTGAAATATTAGAGCCGCAGCTTGCAAGAGATTGCGAACTTATTATTGTAGATGATGGAAGCAAGAAAGGATATGAGCCATGGCAGCAGGCTGACAATATTATTGTACTTCGCCATTTGTCTAATAGAGGAGTTTCGGCAGCAAGAAATACAGGCATTAAAAGAGCAAAGGGTGATTATATTGTCTTTATCGATTCGGATGATCTTGTGACGGATGATTATGTTAAACAGATTTACAATGCAATCGAGAGCAATCCTGATACGGTTTATATATCTTGGAAATCCATAGACGGCAGACTCGGAAAGATTATTGAAAGCGAGAAAGACGAGTTTAATCCATGGAACAGGTGTGTTTGGAACAGAGTTTTCAAAAGAGAATACATTTATGGCATGTTCTTCAATGAAGATATGCAGGTAGCAGAAGATGATGATTTCTTAAAAAGACTCCCGGTACCAGAATCTAAGACATATATAACAAAGCCTATATATCTTTACAGAGCAGGCCGAGAGAACAGCCTGACATACAGAGCCAGAGCAGGAGAATTTAAGCCCAGGATAAAAACGCAGGTTGTTATTTACTGCGGAAGCATGCAGAAGATCGGCGGAATTGAAACTTGGCTTTACTATTGGTGCATGAATATGTATAAGCTGTATGACATCATGGTTGTATTTAAGGACCGCATGGATGGTAAGCAGATCGCAAGGCTGTCAGAAATCGTTCAGGTTGTTCGCTTAACAGATAAGGTCATTGAATGCGATACACTTATCAACACAAGAATAACCGACAAGATTCCTGCAGAGATTAAGTCTAAAAAGATTGTTCAAATGGTGCATGGATGTTATTCGGCATTATTCTGCTGCGATATTCAGCCTGACAGAGACGAGGTTATATTTGTATCACAGGCAGCAGCCGATACTTATACTAATGTTGGCAAATATAAGGTTATCCACAATTTCACATTGCCTTCAAAGCAGAATAAGTGCCTATTCCTTATAACCGCATCCCGATTCACAAAGGAAAAAGGCGGAGACAGAATGATAAAGCTTGCAGAAGCACTCCGTAGAGCAGAAATAAACTTCATTTGGTTTGTATTCAGCCATCAGGAGACAAAGCTTGTTGACGGTATGGTTAAACTCCCGGAAAACTTGGATGTCAAAGATTACTTCGCAAAATGTGATTATCTTGTGCAGCTTTCAGATTCCGAAGGATTTGGTTATTCGATTGTTGAAGCTCTTGAAATGGGAGTCCCGGTTATAACAACTCCGATAACGGTTTTGGATGAACTTGGATTTAAAGAGGGCAAAGATGGATATATTGTTCCTTTTGATATGGAAGATGTAAGGCCTGAAAGATTCTTGGAGATTCCTACGGATCCGTCATACCGTGGAGATAATAACGAGCATATTAAGAAACAATGGCAGCAGGTCCTTGGAAAATCAAAACCGACAGGTGACTATCTGAAGCAGGGTAACACGGTGCAGCTTGAAATCATTGAGAACTACTTCGATATGGAACTTGGCCGAGAATTAAGGCAGGGCGAAATAGTGATGATGAGAAAAGCCAGGGCGAGATTAATTGTAGGATGTGGAAAGGCGGTTATAGTGAAATGACAAAACGCACAGAGAACGAAATGAAGGCATATATTGACGGATATAATGCTTGTTTTGAACAATTCAAAAAGTGCTTGGATATGTCTTTGATAAAAAACCGAAAAGCAACAGACAAAATGGAACTGTTTGTAAAAACAGTAAACGATATTCTTAATATGTCGGGGAAGGAGTTAAACAATGAGAGAAGCAACACCCGAAGAATTAAAAAGTGTTAATGATTATATTAAAAGCATTTCTTATAATCCGATTGTTAAAGAACTTGAAGAAATCAAGGCAGAATTACAAAATTTACCGACAAACAATTTCCTTGAAATGATACCAAAAGGCGAAGCCGTGCAAATAGTTGATAATCATATAAATAAAGCCGATTGCGATAATGATTGTGAGCATTGTACTTGGACAGAATGTCCGAAAGAGTAAAGGAGTTAAACAATGACCTATAATTTAGTGATAATCCTTGCATTTATAGTAATTACACTTTTAATTCAGATAATGGTTGTTAAGTGTATGGATAAGGAGTTGAACAATGATACAGATTGATATGGAAATGCCTGAATCGTGTTTTAAATGTCCCTTAAAGACAATAGAAATGGACTTCGAAAACGAATTTTATTATTATTGCCCGAAAATAGAACAAGCCATAAGGGGAAAGAAATACGATAAGCAGAGATTCAGAAAATGTCCGTTAAAGGAAGTAAAGGAGAAGCAGAATGAAACTAATAATTGAAATTGACGAAAAAACATACAACAAATTTAAAAAAGGAATTACTGATATTGAAGGTAATTTAACAGTAAGAAAAGCGGTTAGAAACGGCACACCATTACAGGCAGAATTTGAAGAAATAAAGGAAGAAATCGAGAAATGTTATTACAACGATAGTCCCGAAGTTGACGGCGTAATTATTTTTAAAGAAGATGTTAACAATATATTTAGCAAACGCATAACGGAACTGAAAGGAGAGAAAGAATGAGTGATTTAGTCGATAGAGAATCTGTAATAAAGGCAATAACAGAAGCAGAAGTAAATTTTAATATTATAAGTGATATAGATTTTTCAAAGTACAAAAAAGAAATTCAAGAGATAGTTGATAATATTTTATTAGCACAGATTAAGGCTATATCCGAACTGAAAGGAGAGAACAATGCCTAAATTATACTGTGCAAGGATTGAATGCAAATACAATGAAAATCAAAAATGCAAGGCAAAAACTGTTAATCTTGGTGCTTGGTATGGAAATACAGTAAACGAGGGGTATCAAGAATTTTCAAGGTGTAGAACTTATGAAGATTCAGAAGATACAATAAGAGTTAAAAAATTCTTGGCAGAACTGAAAGGAGAGAACAATGAAACTAATCGTTTTAAGTTGCTCCAAGAATGAAGAAACCTTTGCTCCGTTCAGACATTGCTTGGAAAAGTATTATCCGAATCATCCCGAAGTAATCTATTACACAGACGGAATCGTGAATCCATATTATAAGACAATAGTTGTTCCACATGATCTGGAGCATTGGACAACAGGTTTAAGAGAGTTTTTATCACAGATTGATGATGAGCAGATTCTTTTAATGATTGACGATTGCTTTATAAGAAAGCCTGTTGATGAAGAAAGAATTAAAGAAGCAAGCAAACTTCTTAAAGGCAACATAGCTTGTATGAACTTTGAACTTACCTTTGATGTTACCGATGAATTTACGGATTACAAAGGATGGTTTAAAAGACAAAAAGGAAGCATGTTTGAAGTTTCTTTAATGTGTGGGCTCTGGAACAGACATAAACTTATGAAGGTAATTGAAAGAGACTGCGATCCATGGACTATTGAACTCGAACAGGATAGTTGCGGATTTGAATATTGGATTAATGCAGACGATTATATTATCGATTGGGGCTATAGAACATTTAAACCTTGCGGAATTGTAAAGGGCAAATGGACACAAGAATGTAAAAGGTTTCTTGACAGCGAAGGACTTGAAGTTGATTACAGCAGAAAGGGGTTTATAGATGGATGAAACATATTCAATATTAATTAACCTTATAAGAGACCAATCTGTTACCGGTGTTTGGTTTGGATCAGACGAGAGCGGAGTAATAACTTGCAAGATTCATACAAACATAAATAACATAAAAGGTTGTTATGAATTTAAGTGGCATGAAGGAAAGAAAACAGAATTAGAAACGGAATTACATGGTTATCATGCAGAAATTGCCTGGGAAAAAGAAGCTATGGAAGAGGAGAAATAATATGAACGAGTTAATGATATTGATATTATTAGTTGCCAATGCTTTCGGTTGGTATTATATAGTTAAAATGCAAAAAGAATTAAAAAGATTAAGAGAAAGCGAATTGTGTTCTTATAAGGTTGCCGAAGCACATCAGAAGGTACTTGATAATTTAACAAAGGGACAAGAAAATTCAATAAAAGCATTACAGGCTTACGGAGATGCACTGGGTGGACAGATGAAAATTATGGAATTATTTGCAAAGATGTGCGAGGATTACGAAGATGAAAATGGAGTGTAGAAATTGCAAATATGCTCACAGGCGGACTTCATGGGATTTAAGGCATAATGGCAGCAGTTTTGCTGCTTATGAATGTTTTTATAATATGAGTTTAAATCAAGAATATAAGTATGTAAGACTTGATGAAAAATGTGAGCATTTTGAAATATCCCAAAAATCCCAAAAAAATATATGATATTATGTATTCGTAAAAAGTCGGGTTAGTTGACCTGGCTTTTTATATTTGTTCATCCCTTGAATGAACAGGGGCTCATCGCCGGCGGTGAGTCTTTGAAAGGATCAAGATGGCAAGAGATTTTGCAAAGAGCTTTTATAAGTCTAAAGAATGGCAGCAGACCAGAGATTATATTTTAAGAAGAGATAGGTTTCTTTGCAGGGATTGTGGCAGAGCTGCGAGCGAAGTTCATCACATTGAACACTTAACTCCGCAGAACATTGGCGATGTCCATATCACAATGAATCCTGAAAACCTGGTAAGCCTTTGCAGGGACTGTCACTTTGAAAGACATAAGGGTGAACATGGTAAAGGGCGAAAGGCTTTTGAAGAAAATCCTTATACCTTTAATGAAAATGGATATTTAATTCCAAAATAAAATATTTTTTTTACATCCCCCTGTTGTCCGCCTTTTAAAAAGGCCAAGGAGAC
>Ga0310690_10007237_pt1 | contig 14360 bp, 12 predicted proteins | sample AusTroGonzalo_MG_2_FD_207661 | JGI IMG/M metagenome (GOLD analysis project Ga0310690, IMG submission 207661) | Bovine rumen microbial communities from tropical cattle in Woodstock, Queensland, Australia - Gonzalo_04 (v2) (version 2) | ecosystem: Host-associated > Mammals > Digestive system >...
TGCGTGCTTGTGTCTTGCATAACTCGACAATAAATGTTGCATAAGCAATTGCTTGACAAATAACCTTGTCAGGGCCTTCTCTCTTTTTATATTCGTCTTTAAGTTCAAAAAGTGTTAAAGTGCTTTCTTTTCCTCTTTTTCGTCTAGCCAAAATGTCAATCCCTCCGTGTCCATCGGAATACTTTATTTCTGTTCCACTGGCCGTCAAAGGTGTTGGCATTTGGAAAAACAGGTCCTTCCCAATTGTAACAGGTTGAATATATTTCAAGGATTTTTCTTTCCCTTTATCTTTGAACAATTCTTTTAATAGCAGATTCTCAAATTTATGTTCAGGATGCCCTTGCTTTCCTGGGTCAGTTCCAAAATACTTTCTAAATGCCATAGCCTCTTTGGAATGCCAATCATAACAACCCGCTTTACATTCTTCAGGATAGCCTTTTAGATAATCCTCATTACTATTGTTATTAAATTGTGTTTCACTAATATGTAGTTTAACAGAATCATCTTTTCTTGAAACACTAATTTGCCCAACACTTTGTCCTTGATAACGAAGATCAAAATAATTGGAATTGTCTTTAGCTCGTCCAATCGTGAAATAAACAGTTAGATTGCCCCATTTGCGAAACTTTTTACGCCTTTCCAATATAGAATCTTTATTCTCTATGGTTTTAGTCAGATAATACTCAAAACGGTCTTTCCATTCCGATTCATGTTCTTTTAATTCTTGTTGCGTCTTAGTGATTGCTTCTTCGTATGTCATAATTTGATGTATTACAATATTTCGTGCAAAATTAAACAAAACCTCGATTTTCGAGGTTTGTTTTTTTATTGTTCCAGTAAGTGTTGAAATTCCGCGTCTTTGACGACTTTTTTGAATTCGACCACCACGTTGGGCAGTTTCACGATGGGCTGGCCGAGGCGCGTGGTCACATTCGGGTAGTGTGCCTTCACCCATTCCACCACTTGGTTGCGCACTTCGTTGTCAAAGTAGAGGATCACTTGCAGCGGGGTCTTGATTTCGGCGGCATTGGTGAGGGTGTTGTCAAGCTGGCCGTTCTCGATGGGATTCTCCACGGTGATGCCGAGCACGTAGGGCACAATGGCTCCGATGAGCGAGCCTTTGTCGGCTTCAGGGTTCACGCCCATTTCGGCGCGGATTCCAGTCACCATTTTTCCAAGGACGAACATCCCCTCGGCAAGCCCAGCGGCGCAGATGGCATCCATCTCCGCGACCACGGCAGGGTGGTCTTCTCCCAGCTCGGGGAAGCGTTCGCGGATTTTGTACTCGATTTGGAAGCGGAAGGTGTCGATGTCGGCACGGCTTTTGAGTTGTTCTTTTCTCTTTCTTTCTTGTTCTCTGTGTGATTTTTTGTTGCTCATAGTGGGTTGTTTTTGAATTGTTACGCCACATAATACGATTGGAACATGCACATCAAATGAAAACAAATTGTAATTTATTATAAATCAGCAATATAAAAATAAAGAATCTTGTGCGTAAATCTTGTGCGTAAAAGAATTATTCTCTTTCTAACAATTAATGCGAATCACCTATTTTGCCCAAGATTTCAATGCCTCTTCCACCTCTTCCATTGTCCAAAGGCAACTTGCTGGCTGCCCAACCCTCAAACGCTTGAAGCACATGCCGTCGAAAACCAGTGTATCACCATTCTCTTTGTGTTTGACGAGGCGCGAACGTGCATAATCAGAAAAAATTCTCCTCGCTTTATAAACCTCTGTCTCATTGTTTATGTCAAGCTCGCCATTAGACACCCATCGAACCACTGCCATCAAATATTTCACATTGTGGATTGGCAGTTTCTTAATGATGTCATCGACAAGTGTCTCAACATCGTTTTGCTCCATTTTTTTGCAGGAAGTCAGCCACAGAATAGAAATGCGTCTGGCTTTCACTTTGCAACAAATACTTTCCAACAAATGATAAATGTCATTTTGTTTCATGATAAGTCTAGGTGTTTAATATTTCATTAGATTCCGCTGACGGGGAATGGAGTTGAGACATCGTTTATTAAGCGGCGGCATGAACAAGTTGACCATTCGTAAACCCCACAAGCCACCGCAGGTAGAAAACAAACGAACTCCATTCCCCGAGTGGAATCTCATTATGTCTTATCCACTTAATAATCCAATGATGATCAAGATTACAATGATGATAATTGTAGTGATGAATAGCTTTTTGACGAAGCGGCCAACCCTTTGCGCAAAGCTGAGATTGTCTTCGGTCTCATCGGCGTTTGTCAGGTTGTTTTCACCTTCCATGCCGCATTTCTTTGAACAATAGTACCGTCTGTTCCAACGTGGACCGCCTCGGTACCCTTCTCCGTCGGGAAAGTATCTCCCGCACCATTCGCAGTATGCCATATTTTTAAGTTTTAGTGTGATTTGTTTCAAATCGAACAGGCACTAATACGAATAATCTCCTTGCAATGAAATCAATTTGATTGTAATTTGCTATAAAACAGCAAACTAAAAAGTAAAAATATAAGTGCGTAATTCGTGTGCGTAAAGGATTTTTTCTCTATCTTTGCACCCAAATCACAAAGATATGCCAGTTAGTTTTACCTTGGAGAAACGTACCAATTTGCATAATGAATGCCCCATAAGACTTTCATGGAACTTTGTAGGTGAGCGTTACCAGACCACAATGGGTGTTTCCATCAAGAAAGAAGATTGGGACGAGGAACGCAGATTGGTTAAGGCCAATGCACAAAACCATAATGGACAAACAGCCGAAGAAATCAACTTCCTCATCACGCGCATTACCACTGTTGTTTCGGGTATTGAGCAACATTGTATTGAAAGCAGCAGTACTCTTGGCAAAAACATAATGAAGCAAGCCATCAGTGATGCCTTGGCCAACGACATTGCCCGCCCTGAAGATATTATTGAACGCTGCATAGAAGGAATAAGCTCCGTGCCAGAACCAACGGAACGGTATTATCGTGACCTATTGGGGAGATATTATCAGTTTCTATGTGATGCCAAACACATACAACCTGCTGGTGGCAGTTTCTACATCCTCCAAGAACTATTTGGTAGACGCGAACGGATTGCAGTACCCCTCGACAGGTTTACGCAAGTAAGAGATGAAATTATGTCTTCAACTCCTTTCGATGAGGTAAGTAAAGAAGAAGTATTTGGCAAACACCCCCAAAAGAGGCAATAGAGTCAAGAGATTCCCTCAAAAAACAAAATCAGTCAAGCGACTGATGTTTTTCTGATAAATCGGTAAATTTATAAGATAGTTTTGTATTTTTGCCCCAAAATATAAACCATTCTTAACGATGGCACTGAACAACCTTTTCACAAGGGGCGGAAATCGCGAGAAGCACTTCTTCCCCACTTACGCCAAACAGGCTGAAACTGCGCAAATTGCGGCCAAATACCTCAAGGAGCTGGTCAAGAGCGATGACCCTGAGGAGCGTAAGTTGCTCACTCGCATGATCAAGAAACAAGAGACCACCGGCGACGAGCTGCTGCGCGAGTTCTACATTGAGCTGAACGAGGCTTTCGTCACGCCCTTCGACCGCGAGGACATGAACGCCCTCGCCATGGACTTGGACAAGTTCCTCGATTTCATCAACCACTCGGCCAAGACCATCCTGATGTACAATCCCAAAAAGATTGACAAGCAAATCAAGGAGATTATCGACAATATCCACGAGGATGCCACCGTCATGATCCAAATCTTCGGTCTTTTGGACGATATCGGGAAGAACCATCAGCAAATCAATGACTTGTGCCAAAAGGTCACCCTCATTGAACATGCGGTCGATGACATCTATGGCGACTATATTTCCTACCTCTTTGAGAACGAGAAAGACGAGATTGAGCTGCTGAAATACAAGGAGATAGCCCAAGTGGTGGAAGACACCACCGACCGCGCCAAGGAGGTGACCAGCACCGTGAAAAGCCTAATCATAAAAGAATCGTGATGAACCTCCTGACCATAGCCATCATTTTTTCCATCGTCCTTGCCTTCGTCTTTACTTTCCTGAACGGCATGAACGACGCGGCCAATTCCATCTCGACCATCATTGCTACCAAGGTGATGACGCCAGTGCAAGCCATCCTTTGGGCTTCGTTTTGGGAGTTCGCCGCCTTTATCCTCATCCGACTGGTGCTGCAACAACAGTTTGCGGTGGGTAACACCATGGCCAACTTCGCCGACCAAAACGTCATTGACCCCTACCTTATATTATCCGCCCTCGTCGGAGCAGCCATTTGGGTGTGGGTTTGCACCAAAAGTGGCATGCCCATTTCCACTTCACATGCCCTTATCGGTGGCATCATCGGGGCGGCGTGGTTCGTTAATGGCAGCAATGTCCTGCATATGCGGCCTATCATTATCACGCTGTTATTCATCATTTTGTCTCCGCTCATCGGACTCTTTTTGGGCTTTTTCCTTGAATGCTTGTTGTTGAAGATTTTCAAAAACAGCCAACGCAAAAAGGTGGACAAGATTTTCAAAGTCATGCAACATTTCTCGACGGCGGCATTTTGTATCGGTCACGGCTCCAACGACGCGCCCAAGACCATGGGTATCATTGCTATACTGATGGCGAGCGTGTTCACAACGAAAGGTGTCAGTCCCGAGATGCAGACTTTCATCGGCAACTTCTATGATAGCAGCAAAGATTTCCATATTCCTGACATTCTGGCTGTTGCATGCTACATCATCATGTCGTTAGGCATTTTAATTGGCGGCAAGAACGTCATCAAAACCATGGGCGGCGGTTTAGCAAAAATCACGCCTATTAGAGGCTTCTCCGCCGAGTTTGCCGGTGCTACTACCTTGATTGTCACCTCTTTCCTCGGTATTCCTGTCAGCACGACGCACACCATCACCGGTGGCGTTATCGGCGTGGGTCTCACCGACGGCATGAAGTCCGTGAAATGGGTCACGGCGCGGCGCATCATCCTCTCGTGGATTCTGACCATTCCCGTGCCGTTGGCCATCAGCGGCGTTTTGAACTTGTTGTTTCATCTTTTAGTCAAGTAACGCCATGAGTCTCAGCAGTTTCTTCCAGTTTTTCGTCCCCAAGGAAACAAAGTTCTTTCCACTCTACCAACAGCACGCGGACTACATCCTGAAAGCTGCCCAACTGTTGCGTAAGATGCTCATAGAGACCGACTTGCAGCAACTTGAGGCTTTGAAAAAAGAAATCAAGGCCTGTGAGACGGACGGCGACACCGTGCTTCGGGATTTCTATAGCCAGTTGTTCAACACCGTGCTTACGCCTTTCGAGCGCGAAGACGTCCACGAACTCGCCGAAATGATGGACACTTTTTTAGACCGCATCGACGACTCGGCCAACATCATCCTCACTCGACGCTTTCTTGCTGTGGATGAGGACCTTACCGTTATGGCCGATAACATTTACATTGCAGCCGAATCCCTCAACAACATCATCGCCGACCTGCCCATGATGCACGACAAGCGTAAGGAAATTGCACGTATCTGTCAAGAAATCAAGAGCTTGGAAAACGAAAACGATGTGCTCTATGGCAGTTATATCAATAAGCTGTTCCAACAAAACTACAGCCTCCCCGAGATCATCAAACGGAAAGACCTCGTGCAAGTGCTTGAAAACACTACTAATTCTGTGAAATACATATCGGATAAAGTTAGAAGTATTATAAGTAAACTATAAGTCAGCAAATAGATTCCCCTGCGGGGAATGGAGTGGAATGACAATTAAATAATGCGGCGGCTTGAAGATTTTACAAATCATAAGTTGCTGAAGGCCGCCGCCTTTTAACCCACAAACAGCACTCCATTCCCGAAGGGAAACTCAATAAATAAACCAAAATTTAAAATACTAATCATGAGACAAATCATCACCAGCTTGTTAGACAACGACTTATACACCTTTAGCGTGTGCTATGCCTACCTGCAAAAGTTCCCTCGCGCCATGGGACAATACACCTTCGTGGACCGCAACAATACGGTTTATCCGAAAGGATTTGCTGAGAAATTGCGCGAACAGTTCAACAGTTACGGCAACCTTCGCATCACCGACGAAGAAGCGCGTTTCATGAAGCGGAAATGCTACTACTTCCCGCTGTGGTTCTTCACTTTCCTGAAAGGCTTCCACATGAGACCCTCCGAGGTTGAAGTAAGCCAAGACGAGGAAGGCCATCTCCACATCACCGTGACGGGACTGCTGTGGCGCACCGTGTTTTGGGAAATGCCCATTTTGGCCACCGTTTCAGAACTGATGCACGAACAGAAAGGTGAGTTTGAGCATTACGATGCCGAAAAGGAATACAAGAAATCTTACGATAAAGCCATCCGTCTTATCGGCAACGGTGTGAAGTTCAGCGACTTCGGTACGCGCCGCCGCTTCTCCTTTGAACATCAAGACAGGGTGATTCAAAGTTTCATTGCGGCACAAAAACAATTTACCAAGACTTGTTTCGTGGGAACCTCCAACGTGCTGTTGGCCATGAAATACGACCTCACTCCTATCGGCACGATGAGCCACCAATTCATTGAGACCTGCTCGCTTTACGGTTACAACGAGGCTAACTACCTCGCGATGGATTATTGGCAAGAGGTGTATGCTGGCAGTCTGGGTGTGTTCCTTTACGACACCTACACGCGCAAAGCTTTCTTTCAGAATTTCACCATGTTACACGCCAAGTTGTTTGACGGTCTGCGCGTGGACAGCGGCGACAATTACGAAGCCTTGGAGGAAATCATCGAGAAATACAAGGAGCTTGGCATCGACCCGGCGCAAAAGTCCATCATTTTCAGCAACGGCTTGAATGTGGACGAGGCCATCGCCATCCATGAGGCCGTCAATGGCAGAATGCAAGACTCGTTTGGTATAGGCACCCATCTCACCTGCGACATCGACAACGTGAAGGCGATGAACATCGTGGTGAAACTCACTGCGGCCAAGATTACCGAAAAACGCACTTGGAAGAAGGTGGTCAAGCTCTCCGACGACCTTGGAAAATATACCGGCGACCCCGAGGAAATCGAGATTTGCAAGAAAACGCTGGAAATCAGCTGATTCAAATGTTGAGGTTTATCCTCCAATTTCGTCTAATTCCAGCCATCGCAGTTCCTTCTCGTCAAGCAAGTCCTTGATTTCCTGCAAGCGACTGCCCATTTGCTGTAGCTTTTGATAGTCGGTTTCATGGTTTAAGGCTTCGGTCAAGGATTGTTTTTCAGCCTCAAGTTCGGCCATTTCCTGCGCCAAAGCCTCATATTCGCGTTGTTCCTTGAACGAGCGTTTCACCTTTTCGCGCTGCTTCACAGGACGCACTTCCTCTTTTTTCTGCGACGACTTTTCCCTGCGTTCCTCCTTCAGCTTTTCGTCAAGGTATTCCTTGTATTGGGAATAATTGCCCATAAAGCCCTTGACATTGCCATCGCCTTGGAACACAAAAAGTTGATCAACGACCTCGTCCATGAAGAAACGGTCGTGGGAAACCACCAAAAGGCAACCTTTATAGCCTTGCAGAAAGTCTTCAAGTTTCTGTAAAGTCAACAAATCCAAGTCGTTGGTTGGCTCGTCGAGGATGAGGAAATTGGGATTCTGCACCAAGATGGTCAGCAGGTAAAGTCGCCGTTTCTCGCCTCCGCTCAACAAAGCCACAGGCTGTCGGTGCATCTTGTAAGGAAACATGAAATGCGCCAAAAGCTGGTCGGCAGTATAGACTTTGTCCTTGCCGTAATTGATGACCTCGGCAACATCGCGCACGGTACTCAATACAGTCTTGCTCTCGTCGAATTGTATGCCTTCCTGACGATAATAGCCGTAAGTCACTGTCTCTCCAGTCTTTATGCGACCTCTGTCAGGCAAAACGCTGCCCGTTATCAAATTCAGGAAAGTGGACTTCCCCACTCCATTTTTTCCAATCAAGCCGATGCGTTCGCCGCGCTTGAAAACATAGTCGAAGTCTTTGAGCACAGTAAGGTCGCCATAAGATTTCGACACATTGCTCATTTCCAGAATCTTGCCACCAAGTCGCTGCATTTGTAGGCCAAACTCCAAACGTTCGTCCTGCTCCTGGTATCTCGACCTCTCCTTCAAATCATAAAACGCATCAATGCGAGTTTTTGACTTGCCTGTACGGGCTTGCGGTGTGCTGCGCATCCATTCCAATTCGTGCTTCAGCAATTGGCTGTTGCGTTCCGCTGTGGCACGTTTCACTTCCTCGCGCTCGCGACTTTTCCGCACATAATAGTTGAAGTTGCCGTTGTGGGTGTACATCACGCCTTGGTAAAGCTCAAAAATCTTATTGCACACTCTATCAAGGAAATAGCGGTCGTGGGTGACCATCAGCAAGGTCATGCTCGACTGGGTGAGAAACTTTTCCAACCATTCCACCATTTCCACGTCGAGGTGGTTCGTCGGCTCGTCAAGAATCAGAAAATCAGGTTCGTGAAGCAAAACTAAAGCCAAAGCCAGACGTTTCACTTGGCCGCCCGAAAGTTCGTCAACGGATTGCTCCATGTCGTTCAACGCGAAGCGAGTCAGGTATTGTCGCGCTTTCAGTTGTTGCTCATCGCTCAAATCGGCAATCAAGTCCGAAATGCGCGTTCCTTCAGGATAGACTGGCAACTGTTCCAAATAACCTACCTTAATGTCGTTGGCGAAAGTAATCGTCCCAGAATCAGGACTTTCCTGCCCTACCAAAATCTTCAGCATGGTCGATTTGCCAGAGCCGTTGGTGGCAATCAAGGCCGTTTTGTCGCCCTTCTCAATGCCGAAGGTGACATCAGCGAACAAGGTCTTGATGCCATAACTCTTGGAAATCGAATCTACTGATACATAGTTCATTACACAAAACGCTTGATGTACTCGATGGGATATTGCGATTTTTCGGAAACCTGCTCCACGGTCATGCCCGATTTCAGCATTTTGCGTATTACCGCATCCATGGCCTCACCGACTTCAATGATGTGGAAATCAGGGTCATAGAAGCGCACGACACGCTGTCCCCAAGGCATTTCTTCCACACCGTGTACATATTGGATTTCAGGGAATTCCTTCAAATACTTGACGAAAGCGGCAAAGTCCTCTTCCTCGAAATACAATTCGGTGGCGTTGTTTTTGCGGCGCACACTGTCGGTATGGATCATGGCTTTCCATTTCTTCATTTCTTGAAGCGCATATCCGCCTTCAAACTGGACATTCTCACCAAAGTCCATGGCAACACGATCACCAATGACTTCCTCATAAAAACGGATGGATTGCTCCATATCGGTAACCGCAATCAAAGGGCATTTGAATTTCAACATAGCTCATAGTTTTGATTGTGCAAAAATAAAAAAAGCCTCGCATCTATTGACACGAGGCCTTATCTTTTCTGAAAAATCACTTTTTCGTTTCCTTAGGCAGCACTGCAAACTTGTAGATGCAAATTTGGTGATACTCCTCGCCTGGTCTCAAAATCGGCTTGGGTGCCAAAGCATCATGGTTGATGGCATCCGGGAAATACTGTGCCTCAAGTGCCAGACCCTCACGATGTTTCAGAGGTTTTCCGCACTTGCCAGTTCCCTTGCTGTTGAAGAAGTTGCCGCTGTAGAACTGCAAACCCACTTGGTCGCTCCACACCTGCAGCTCGCGTCCGCTGGCGGGGTCGGTCAAAGTGGCGTTTAATGTGTATGCCTTGGGGTCGTTCTTGTCGATAATCCAGTTGTGGTCGTAGCCTTTTGCAAACCTCAATTGCTCGTCGTCAGCAGCGATGCGTTCGCCAATCGTATGTTTCTCGCGGAAATCGAAAGGCGTTTCCTTCACGCCCGAGAATTTGCCCGTAGGCAAAAGCTGCTCATTGATGGTGGTCATGTAACGGGAGTTGATCTTCAGCTCATGGTCGAGGATAGTGCCATTGCCTTCACCCTTCAGATTGAAGAAGGAATGATGCGAGAAGTTGCACAAGGTCGGGGCATCGGTAGTCGCTGCATAACGGATAACAAATTGATTGTCATGCGTCAAAGTGTAGCTCATCGTAACATCAAGGTTGCCAGGGAAACCATCTTCGCCATCGGCAAAAATGGTGTGCATTGTGATGACACTGTCATTAGTTGAAACCACATCCCAAACGCGTTTGTCAGCACCGATGAGACCACCGTGGAGCGTATTTTCACCTTCGTTCTTAGTTAATTGATATTCAACATCATCCAAAGTAAAACTACCATTGGAAATGCGGTTGGCGCAACGTCCGACCACAGCACCCAAATAGCGTTCACCTTCGTTGTTCAAATACTTATCGATATTATTGTAGCCCAGCACAACGTCTTCGTAGCTTCCGCGACGGTCAGGCACCCAAAGGGCAACTACACGACCACCGTAATTGGTAACCTGCATCGTGAGAAAACCATTATGCATGGTATAAAGCGACACTTGCTTGCCTTCTACAACCGTGTTGAAGTTTTCGGCATCAATCAACTTGACTTCTTTCTTCTTTGGTCCGCAACTGACTAATAATAAAGCAATTGCAAAAATCGATAATGCTTTTTTCATCTCTTTCGATTTCAATCTTCAAAAATTTGAGCGGCAAAAGTACAAAAACTACTTTAATCCTACAAACAGATTTTTTACTTTGTTCTCACTACACCCTGATAATCAACGGTTTTATGCCTACGCAAAAATTCTACCAGCATCTCTTCGGAGGTTTGGAACATACTACGCCCCTCATCAACGCTCTCGATATTGACCGTTGTTGCCATATAGCTGTTGAAAGCCACCTTATATATAGTGTTTTTGCCGTAATTACCTTTGTCGGGACGAATGAACACATCGATGCGATTTCCGTCGTCAATCACTTCGTAGGTCATGCCGGAAACATAGGAAGGATGGCCTCCGTTTTTCTTGTAGGAGTTGATAATGAACTTTTTAACCTGTTCACCCGTCATCTGATACATGACGACATCGTTTTCGAACGGGTCGATTTCATAGACGTCTTTCACGGTGATGGGACCTTTCTTCAAATGCTTGATGCGAATGCCACCCGTGTTCTGGAAGGCAAAGTCGGCTTCACTGATTTCGCGAAGGGCATCGGTCAGCATACAGCCTAACTCTTCGGGATTCTCGAATTTTGTTTTGGCTATGGCAATGGGCTCGTTCAAAACTGGATTATTATTGATTTCATCCAATAGAGCCTTTATTTCGGGCTTTTCGCTTTGCACATTATTAACATTCAACACAATGGCACTTTTTTCCACCAGTATTCCATCCACGAATTTTAAGGTTGTCAACGTGGCATATTCAAGATGTGAGCCTGACTGCGTAATCAGCACACCATTGGTTAACCCCGGATGCTCGATTAAAGTGTGGCTGTGACCGCCGATGATGGCATCAATCCAGGGATAGGAATTCGCCAAATCCATGTCGTCGTCGAGACCACAGTGCGAAAGTAAAATGAAGGCATCTGACTCATCCTTAAGGTATTGGTAATCAGGCAGGACATCCATCGCTGGTTTGAAACTTACCTTTTTCAGCTTATTGGGATGCGATCCTGGAATGCCATCGTGACGCAGCTCAATTGCTCCAACTACAGCCAACTTAATACCTTGATTTTCAATCATTACATAAGGTATAATGTCGAGTTTGACCGTATCTGGAATGAAGACATTGGCACAGATGAAAGGGAACTTGGCACGCTCGATGTCGTGCTGCAAATTGACGATGTCGCCATCCCATTCGTGGTTGCCGACCGCCGATACCGCAAAACTAGTACGGTTCATTAGTTCAATCATGGGATAGTTCACGGGAGTGTATTGGTCGTTCACGGGATTGCCCGTACGGTTGTCGCCTCCCGAAAAAACGAGCAAATCGGGATAGATAGCTTTCAGGCTGTCTACCATTGTGGCAAACTTCGAGAACTGGTCTACATTAGCGTGAATATCGTTCACAGACAGGATTCTCACTTCGATTTCACCTTTTACGGCTGTCGTTTCAGCATGTACGGTCTCTCCACCACTTTGGTTACGAAGGGTAAAATACATGACAACAGCCAATAAGGCGAGCAATAACAATAATTTCTTTTTGTCCATAGGTTTTGTATTTATGCCGCAAAGATAATGGATTTTGCCAAACCACAAAAATTTTATATTTTTGCACCATAATGGCAAAACAGAAGACAAATTACCCAAGTGGAGCGCGGACGAACTGGAAAGTGGTCATCACTTATCTCTTCGTGTTGGCGCTGTGTGCCGCCTTGTTCTACTATATCTTTAACCTTCGCAAAACCATTGACAGCCAGCGTTCGAACATCAACTCACAACATGCTGCACTGAATTGGGTCAACCGTTTCACCAAAAATGTGCACGAAGCGCAAAACTCCGCTAACCTTTACGCCTTTACCGAACAACCTAAATACAAGAGACAATTCAACACAGCCAAAGACGAAATTACTGCTCAAATGGATTCGCTGATGAAGATTGAAATCAGCGAGGACAATAAGCTGATGGTGATGGAAATAGATAGGCTCATTAAAAGTAAAGGTAGAATCAGTAATGAGCTGTCAAAACAGTTCCACGACTTCAACCCTTTGGCCGAATTCGACCGCACCATTGACAACTATTTGCCACCGCCACCAGAGGATGAAATCGTGGTGACCACGGTCTCGAAAGACACGGTCATACGCGTGCCAAAAACACCCACGAAGAAAGGTTTTTGGGGTCGTGTTGGCGAGGTGTTTAGCCCTGAAACGGCGGAATCTGATAGCCTTGTCCACATTTCCATCGAACGCACCGACACCATCCACATCCAACAGCAGCGCCCCGATTCACTTACCATTCTTAACGATTTGCGCCAACTTTCTAACAAAGCAAAGGTTGAGTACTGGGAAAAAATCAAGGAATACGAGAAAAAAACGCAGGAGCTGGTCCGTGCCGATAACCAGCTTTCTGAACAAATCTCATCTTTATTGATACGCCTCAACCAGGAAATCCTAGATTCCACCATCGCCGAAATCGAAAAAAGCGAAGCGCTTATCCATGAAAACACTCAAACCGCTATCCTAATAGCAGCTGCAACTTTACTTTTAATAATCATCTTTATTATTCTGATTATCGGCGATGTAAACAAGAGTTTCAGAGCCCGTCGTGCCGCTGAAGAAGCACGCAGAATAACCGAAGAGACCATGGAAAGCCGCCACAAGTTGCTGCTTTCTGTTTCGCACGATATCAAGGCACCGTTGAGTTCCATCATGGGCTATGTGGAGCTGATGGATAAATCCGGCAACGAAAAGGAAATCAACTCAATACAACAGTCCGCCGACCACATCCTCGACTTGTTGAACAACCTTCTTGAGTTTTCCAGCCTCGAACAAGGCAAATTACAAGTTAACAAGGAGTCATTTGACATTGGCCAATTGTGCAGCGATACCGCAGCCATGTTTGAGCCGTTGGCACAACACAAAAACCTGCAATTTATTTATGAGTCATCAATCGAAAGTGGTGCACATATTCTTTCCGACAGACTGAAAATCAAGCAGATATTGAGTAACGTTATTTCCAATGGCATCAAATACACCTTGGAAGGAAGTGTTACTTTCAAGGCGAGGATGGGACGCAATCTGCTTGTTTTCGACATCACCGACACGGGAGTGGGTATCCCAGAAGACAAATTGGAAGAGGTGTTCAAGCCTTTTGTCCGTATCGAAACATACAACCAATTCGCTGAAGGCAGTGGCTATGGCATGTCGGTCGTCAAAGGTCTCGTGGAGTTACTTGGTGGCGAAATCCATCTCGAATCGGAAGTGGGCAAAGGCTCTCATTTCGAGATTAGAATTCCTGTGGAAACAGCCGAGCAAGAAGTTGAGGAAGTTATTGAGGTAACTGAAAGCAACAAAAAGAGCCTCAATATTTTGATTATCGATGATGATAACACCTTACTTTCTGTCCTTGACACCATGTTAGGGCGTCTCGGCCATCAAGCCATTCCCTGCCGCTCGATGAACGATGTGGAGAACGCTCTACATCAAGTTCAAGAGTACGATTACATTCTGACAGACCGAGAAATGGGAGCCGTTACTGGAAACGATGTCTTGTATTTCTTCAAGGAAGCCGACCCCCAAAAGCCGGTCATCCTCATGACGGCACGAATGGAATACACAAACGAAATAGCCAAAGCAGAAGGTTTCGATGGATTCTTACAAAAACCATTTAACCTCAAACAATTGGAATCACTATTCGGAAGTGTTACTTCAAGCGAAAACGAAACTGAAATCGCCTTCCCTGACTTCCCTGCTTTCAGCGAAATGATGGGCAACGATAAAGAGGCCATGACGAGTATCCTGACGGTTTTCGTGCAGTCCACCGCCGATGATTTAGTTTCGATGAATACTTTAATTGAACAATCGGATTTCATTGAAAT
>Ga0310690_10007241_pt1 | contig 14356 bp, 22 predicted proteins | sample AusTroGonzalo_MG_2_FD_207661 | JGI IMG/M metagenome (GOLD analysis project Ga0310690, IMG submission 207661) | Bovine rumen microbial communities from tropical cattle in Woodstock, Queensland, Australia - Gonzalo_04 (v2) (version 2) | ecosystem: Host-associated > Mammals > Digestive system >...
TGATTGAATTAGGAAGATGGACAAAAGATGGACAAATTCCCCCGAAGATGGACAAACCCGGACAAACATGGACAAACTGACGTGAAACATTGTGAAACATTTTTATATCAAAAAAGGACCGCATAATTGCGATCCTTAATTGATGTGTTGCTATATTGTTATTCACCTTTGATATACAATATAATATTGATCGAATTCGTTTCAGATGATCTGTCAGTTGTTGTGAGATTTGTTCCGTTTGTTGATCTGAATACATGGTTCTGAACATCCAATGCAGAAAATGCAACATTTCCGTAAACTGTTGTTTTTACGAAGAAACCTCGAAGATCAGATAACTGGAATATTTCATTTCCGGTTCTTAATATACATGACATTTTCTGTTCAGCAGGTAAAGCACTATATACAGATTCAATTTCAGAAAGCTGCTGTGCATATGTAATATTAGAGCTTGATTCTGCAATTTTTCTGTATTTCTTACACTTATCAATAATCTGTGTGACAGAATTTGATGCATCATAAACAATATTGGATGAATCATTAAGTTCCTGAAGCGCACCTTCAACATTAGTTGATGAAATAGTAGTTCCTGTATTGTCAAAAGGAATATCAGATGCATCGGGTATTACCGGACAGTAAAGTGTAACACGTGAACCGGAAATTGCTGCCATAACTTCAGTATTGATTACGAAACAACCGGTTAAAGGTGCAGTTCCGTTGGGCAGAAATACCGAAACAGGTGTTCCATCAACATTCATTGTATCACCTGTATTCCAATCACCTGTTGCAGTAAATTTGAACACCGGGCATGAAGTATTGGTTCTTGTTATGGAATGAACAGTGCCGGATTTAATACATGATGCATTATCAACACCATGATCTGCATTATCCTTCATTGCAGTATCAATCGTGTCCATGTTGGGGTTATCATACACCAAATGGTTGTAAGTATCTGTTGCTTCAGGCTTATATAAGCCATAATTTGTTGTGGTCTGTGCCATAATTTAACACCTTCCTTTCATTAAGGTAATAATGTATTGCCGTGATTGACAATATCGCCATAAGTAAGATTTAATGCTTCAATGGAACCATATGTATAACCTCTTGAAGTAATTACATTGTATGCAATTGCATCATTAAGATGTAATTTAGCCAGTGTATTGAACATATCCTGAACAGTTACATATTGACCATTAAAGAAATTAAGAACAGTCATGTTTCTTAATTGTTCAGCCATAGTGTCAATAATAAATTGATTATTGGATGCAATCATCAAATCAGTTCTTAAATTTGTGGCAGAAATCTGATTATCAATGTAATTTTTGAATCCGGAAATTTCATTATTAACATATGTTGTGAAATTGGTAAAAGCCGTATCAATATCAGAAACATGTAAATCAAGTTCATTGAATTTTGATTCAAGAATAATGAAATCATTTTGCAAAGATTCAATTTCAGAATCAACGTAAGCTTTTAATTCAATAGTTAGTTCAGCTTTTAATTCATCATGAAGTGCATCAATTCTTTGTTCAATCGTTGACACTTCATTTAAAAGCCAATCAAGATTTAATTCATGAAAGTCCGTATACGGATATTTGTTCCAAAATCCCATGTGAACCCCCTTTCTACATAAGCATCAATGCTACGAAGTAATCATTTGATGAATATGTTGATGATTGACCGCCATGCACAATTGTAAATGTGTTGGATGCATATGAAATGCTTGTAACATTATCATATTCAATTGTGTTCATGGATGTTTTGCTTTTGATGATAACTTTCATAAATGCACCATCCTTTCAATATAAGTATATACAAAACTCTGATATAAATAAATCAGCAATTTCATCATATAAGTTCCATTTTGCAATATCAAGTTCGGATTCCAACATCTGTTGTGAAGTAGTCACACCAATATTGCCGTGCATTCTTCCGGAATGAATACTTCCATTTATTTCACTTCCGGTTCCTGCAGTAGAATTTACAAGACTGTCAATATTATTTGTAATCGAATCAGTGCTTGTCTTACCGTCTGCGGATGTAAGTGAAGATGATGTATTTTTTCCATCAGATGATGTTTCTATATTGTCATGCGGCTGATATACCGATGAATTATAAGCACTTCTTGTATTTTCCGTATTGCCGGAACCTTCAGAAACTGAATAATCATTTCCGATTGCATTTTCTTCACGGTTTATCTGTTCGGATGTTCCTGAAGATGAAACACGATCCTGATTATTCTTCATATTGGATGATGTCATTTTCTGTCCGTTATCAGTCCAATCTTCCATGCGATCATAATTTTCCAACGGGTTATAATCAATCGAAAGTGCATTTATCCATCGTTCCATTGTGTGCTGCCATTTATTTGACCACACACCAATCATGTTTTTGGTGAAATTCGGATCACCATATAAAACCTCAAATTCGCCACCTTTCAACAAAATATTATTGATTAAAAGTGATCTGTCAATCCCGGTTGGAACAGTCAGATATTCAAATAAGTCCTGATTAAAGGATTCAAACCAATTATTGTATCCTATCAGTGTCATTTTCGCTGTTGCCATTTTCTTCACCCCTTTCTTCTATATTATAACGAAGTGAAACCGACAATTTGTCGGAACCGGTAAAACCTAAAAATTCATTGCAGATTTCCATTGTACGATTCAATTCTTCATACCATATGATGGAACGTGCGGTTGAATCAATCTGTCTTGATTCTGCTTCAGATGTAACCATCCTTTCCTTCTTTTCATAGGGAATTGTAGGAATACCGACTTCACAATCAAAGTTATTAAGAATTGTCTGGAAATCCTTCAATAAATCAGTGATGATATATGAATTTTTAAGATTATCTCTGAATAAAGCCTGCCAAGGTTCATCTTTACTGTTCGGATCATTGGCAAGTTTAGAATCAAAGAACACTGAAGGTTCACCTTTGCTTATCTTGTCAAAAGCTTTTTTCAAAACTTCCGCTGCAGCTTTATTTTTCGCACCGATGAAATAAGCAAATTTTGTGTTAATAATTGCTGTATTGATTGCACAGTCCATACTTGCAAGCTTTTCCGCATAGTATGTTATAACATCAAAAATTCCTTTATAATCAGGTGTTAATTTAAGAAGTTGTGCATCTTTTCCGATTTCAAATTCTGATTTTGCATTTGCAGGCAGTGCCGGGTTAGCAAGAATCATTTTTACAGGTTCATAATAAAAATTATAACCCGAAACCGTTACCGGATTGAAACACTTACCCAGTGCATCAATATCAAATACACCACAAAATCCATAAGCAAAAAGCGACCAATAAAGAAGATTCTTGTGTTCTTTCCATATATCAGGCACATCAATAATCAAGGTTGAACAGGCGCGTTGAAATAAAGAACGCTGCCAAAACATGAATGCAGCATTGTTGTATGGTTTAACCTGCGAAGGAAAATAAGATCCTGCAGCAAGGTTTATCTGTTCATAATTTAATGGTATATAACCGTTTACCATTGTGCATCCATCCTTTCATCGAGTTTTGCCGGGACAGATAAACCGCCCCGGCATAAGGGATATGAAAAAGAACCATCAACCCATGTAGAGAAGGATTCCGTTTTCAGTAAAGTCATTGATTGCATTCTTCTTGAAATGCCACCACATGTTTCTATATCTCTTACGAGCTTCTACAGGTGTTGAATAAGCTGCTTCAAGCTGATAATCAATCATGATTGCATCTTCATCATAAAGAACACCAAGAACGTTATCAAGTGCAACATTGGAACCTGCAATCTGTGCTGTAGGATCAGTTGTATCAGGAATTGAAGGTGTAACATCAATTGCCATAGGTGCGTTTTCGTTCTGCCAATAATCAACGCCTTCAAAGTTTTCAATCTTTAAGTATTCAGGATTGAAGATTGTAGGCATAACAGTTGATTCTGCACGAATCCAAAAAGGTTTGTAGAGAATAAGTTTCTGCTTATCTTTAGGTGTATGACGTAAAAGTTCATAGTTTACACCACCAATTGTTTTGGTAGGTGACCAGTGATATTTGATGCTTCTGTGTGTAAGCTGATCGGAAAGAACCTTTACAGTTTCAACGAAGAATTTTACGAAATCTTCAAGAAGTGCAGGTGTTCCGAGAATCTGTGCAGTTGTAACTGCAGGTGATAATGCACGATCTGTATTATATGCTGCAGTCATATCAATTGCAGCACTGTTAACTGCATTAAGATCATAAATACCTGCCATGTAGTTAAGAAGTGTCATTCTGTTGAATGCTTCTTTCTGTGATTCAATATCATTTCCTTTTTCAACCATGATTCCGTTGACGAATGCAGCGAAATCTTCAGGTGAACGGAATGCAACCTGTAACTGATCTTCATAAACAGTTGTTGAATCATCCCATACGGAACCGCCACCGAAATTGAATTCCAAAGGAACGGGAGAATTCTGTTCCCACATTGTAGGCAGTGATGCACCACCGTTGGAACCGTTGTCATAACCCATGTTAAGGTTTGTGTAAAGTGTAGAACCGGTATTGTCAACTGTATTGAATGCACCGGAATTCTGTGCAGGCCTTGAATAGAAAGAAATTTTTCTGATTCTGTTTGCATAAAGTCCGGAATTCATTGAGTTAATAATCATGAGTTTTGCCTTATAAGGGCGCACTGCCATGAAAGTTCTACCAAGAACCAATGATAAAGTATTAAGTACATTTTCCGTTCCTGATCTTAAAATTGATTCACCAACGGAAACAAAATTTGAAGAATCGACAGTTTGAATCGAACCTGACTGACCTGTCATTTCTTCAACCATTGCCTGAACCAATGTGCAGGCATCAACAGGTGTGAGAATACGAGCCATAATTTGTTACCATCCTTTCATTATGAGATTACATCTCTGAAAATATTGTTGATTGCTTCAGTTGTCGAAACTTTTGTTTGAGTTGTCGAAACATCAGCTTTGATGTTTGCCTTTTGTGCAGCTTCAAGTTTACTCGTTAAACTTTCAACTTGTTTCTGTAAATCGGTATACATCGTTTTATAATCAGGTTCGTCATTCGCAACCGGTTTTTCAACTTCCGGTTCGTTCTGCACTTCATTCTTTGCAGCATCTTCCGCTGCAGGTGCCGGTGCTTCTTCCGTAGCTTGTGACATAGCCATGATTTCTTTTACATCTGCAGGCTTATAACCTGCCTTTGCGAATGCCAAAACATCCATTAAACTTAATTTTCCTTCCATTTCTTTTACCTATCCCTTTCTTTAATTAACAGGGCAGACATTGTTTGGTGGTTAGCCAAGCACCCATGCCTACGCATTTAACCCGGGGCTTATTGCCTGCCCCTGTTACCTTTAAAATATCATAATTGACCGAATTAGTCAATAAATATTGGTATACTTATTTTCAACTGAAAAAGGACCGTCTATACCACCGGTCCAATTTCAGAAAAAACATAAAGAGGTTATTTATATGAATCTATTCGTAATAGAAACCACTGTTAAGGAAACGATTTATCGTTTCTCTTTCAAAAGAATCGCCTGCCATGTCAACGGATGCATCAGAACAAAGAACATACCCTGAATGATTGCCAATTGAATCTACAGCTTGTAAAGGTCTGCCTTGTGTAGCAATGAAGTTTGCATTAGTTGGATCAAGTGTATGCGGTGCATATGCGAGTATTTGAAATTTATCACCATATGCATTTTTACTTTTACCATTTATTGCACCTGTAGATGAAACACTTCTTCCGTTTGCTGACAGTGCAAATTGTGCTGCAGATGAAATTAAACCGACACCACCGCCAATGTAATTACCGGCAGCAATACCAATTGCGGAATTTATTCCACCACTTATTGCAGATACGGCACCACCGATGTTTCTTGTCATTGTTGCAATAGGCATTTCAACCGCAACATTAAATTCCAAAGTTTGAATGACAGCACCTGCACTTCCTGCATTGATAATTACAACAACATCACCTGTAGTTCTGTCAACGCGCCACTGGATATAAAGATTTGCTGCGCCTACAAGATCGGATGTATTTAAATCAATTATTCCATACATCGGAACCAATAATTTCATAACAGTGTATGGTGCAGCTTCTCTAAAATCATTATCACCACGCCAGGGAATAGCAATTGTTTCCGCACCGTCAACATATATTGATGAACCTGTTATTCTGTAACCGGCAACACCGAGTGTATGATTTGCAATTTCATAATTTTCCAATGATGTCATTGCTGAAGCTGAAGAAACAGATGAATATTCAAAGGGCATCCATTTCAAAGAAATTATTGCATTACTTACGTTATTATAATATTGCAAAACATCCTGAATGATATTTGAATCAAGCAAATCATTTGCCAATGCCTGAATGCCTGTAGCATTGTCATAATATTGTGCAGCAAAGTTTGAATAAGAACCTTTTGAATTGACAACGGAAACAAGATAGCATCCTGTATTATCAGCAAAATATGCACTTGTAGTGCCTACTGTTCTCACAATAGTTTTCTGTGCTGAAACATATACTCTGTCATCGGGAATCCAAACATTGTATGCACTTGATGAACGTAGAATCATTGCTTTTGTATTGCCGATTTCGGTTTTATGCGTGCCAAGACAATCTTCAACAAGATCATACTGTGTCATTCCGTTTGCAAGAATAACAGGTGAATTGACAAAATAATATTTTCCAAAGTCCGGTATATAACAATAATCAATATTTAATGTATTGCCCGTAAGAATAATTGAAGGTGAATCAATTGTTGTATCTTCCTTCAATAATATTTCAACTTTGGTTCCTGTATCAGATGGTTTCTTTGTAGAATTTTCCCTTTTGGAAAACCCTGTCCAATAGTACATATCCATTTTATTCACCATCCTTTTCAATCTTGTCAATCAGTTTCTGAATAACAAGTGTATTGTTATTGATTGCTTCAGTGATCTTATCCATTTCATTTCTGTGGTTGGATGTCATTTCCTTTAAGTCTGCGCGGTAATTATCACCATTATTCTTAACATATATTGCCATAAAAATACATGCAGCTATAGGAAAACCCAACGAACCGACAATCTGAATTAAAACATTGGCATCCATCTTTATACCCCTTTCGTATATTTTAGATAAATCCAGCCTGCACCGGATTTAAGTTTGCCCCAATTATTCTGTTTTTCAACAATTGTATAAACACCATGATCCTTAATATGTCCGACAACTTTGTATTTGGTTCCCGGTCCGCTTCTTACATTCAAATCATTGCATGTAACCTTTACTTTGAAAGAATCCGGATTTTCGTTCATAGGGTTTTCGGGAACCGGTTTTTGTTCGATGCAAAGTTCATTGTTGATTCTTGTAATGATTGTCTTAATATTATTCTTGATATACGGTCCGGGGCATTCTGTAGCATCAAACATATAATGAAATGTCATTGATGCTTCTTTTGTTCCGTTAAAATAGGGAATAATACATCTGCGCCTGCATATATCAGCACAAAGTAAGACAAGGGATTTCATGACCTTTTCTGAAACTTCCCATCCGGGCTTACCTTTACAATTGGAAACTTCAATTGTTATTGCCTGTTCATCATTCCATTTTGATCTGCTGCACCAACTTCTTTGTTCTTCAGGAACCACACCAATGATTTCACCATCTTTTCCGATGCAATAATTACAGCTTGCCTGTCGTTTTACAGGCTTGAAAATATTGGCAAGGGCTTCACCTGAAATCACACCTGCAGCATGGTGTATTGTAATTTTTGTGATTTTCTGTCCGTTTCTTGATGAAAAGTTTGGACTTAAAATTTCTTTTGTTATGAGTTCGGAAAACATAATATTCACCATCCTTTCTATTTTAAATATATATTTTTATCTTGAAATAGTCAAGAAATGCGGTATACTTATTTTAATGTTCGCCATAACAATATTTGATAATCACGAAAAAAGCATCCCTTCCTTTCCGGGATGCCTTTTTCATTTCCATATTCAATTGTCAAGGTGCAATGACTGTGATTATCAAAAAGGCATTTCTGCCTGATCTTCAGAAATATCTTCCCATTCAAATGTTCTGCCACACCAATAATTTAATCCCTGACATCCAACACCAAATGTTGAACATTGTGTTGTATAAGGGCATTTTGTTCACATAGCTGCTTTGATAGCTTCAGCAAGTGCATCCATTTCATCGTTGAGTTCCTTATCGATGTAAAGGAAATCCTTATATTCATCACCTGATTTATACTGCGGACCGCCAATCCACATGTTCTTGTCTGTTTCATAGAAAGAACATCCTTTCACGGTGAACACACCGTTGATGCAAAGTGTAATGGGTGTGATTGTAAGCTTTCCTGCTTCGCGCTGCTTATCAGTGTAAATTCTTCCGGAATAATCGAAAGTATCACCTTTCATTTCAAATTCCTTGTAACCGTTGGTTGATGTTTTTGTTTTCTTTGCTGCCATTGTTTCATATCCTTTCTTTATTAACATATTCTTTATTTAAATATTCCTTAATGGATTTATTTAAATCACTTTTGGTTTTATTCTGACGAACATATTTTGCAACATTACCCTGAAGCCATTCATCAAAAAGAATCTTCATTTCATCTGATCCGAAAGGAATCATGATCGTGTTGTATGCACCATCAATAAGAAGCAGACCTTTCGTTTCATTCTTCCATTTATCATCATGCATGAATACCACCATCCAATTCTTTTAACTTATCCATACGAATATGACCTGCTTTTTCAATCATTGCTTCATATTCTTCTTTTTCAATATATCCGAGTTCCTGAAGCAATTCAAGCTTTGCAAAAGTTACCATCAGATCATTGTATGTTTCTTCCGAAACTCTGTCGTAAGTATCATATGCAGTTATTGTTGCAGATAGTGATGCTTTAAAAGCCATTTCAACATCATCAATAAGTTCTGCAATATTCATGTGCTTACCTGCACGAATATTAAATTCAAGACAATTCTTCATTCTTTTTACCCATCCCTTTCATTTCTTCAAATGTTTTACAATTAGCGCATTCAACCTTATAAGTTATTCTTTTACATTTTTCACACCAATAACAAATATGTTTCCAATCACCGGTTAAAAGTTCCCATATCTTTGGTGATTCTTTGAATTTTTCCTGCCGGTCTTTGATGTAGAATTCAAATTGTATGATCGCATCGTGTCCATCAATAGCATCAAATTTTGCATACTCTCTGCGCCTTGCGTTCTTTCGCTTTAGCCTATACGCGATTATATATCGCATTTTATCACCTTCCTTTCCTTGTGTCTTTCAGAATCTTTTCTTCATTTAGATAACCTTTTATCTGAAGAAATGCAAGAAATGATTCCGGACAATCTTCAACAACAAACTTATCATCTTCTCTTTCTGCGATTAACCATAAACGGTATTCATTCGTAATCTTTACACGATCTCTGAAAAGCATCTGTTCACATCCCTTCTTTCAATTTACAAAAGTAAGTATACCAACTTTTATTTATTTTGTAAAGTAGGTATACCAACTTTTATTAAATTATTTTCCCATATCATTCCAATTAAGTACAATTTCATTCTGATCATATATTGCAAGTACACATGAAATAGCTGCCAATGTCATTCTATTTAAATCATCATGTGAGTTTGCAAGATTCATTTCATTGATACATTTTTCAAGTTTTTGATATAAAGGATTTAATGTTGATGTATCAGGTTTAAAATTAAAATGTGTTTTCATTGTTTACCTTCCTATATTTTAAAAATTTTCTTATAATTGATAATCAGATCATACATTGTATAATGTGTAAATTGCATCTTATCTTCAATGCAGGCTTCTCTTAAATCCCATACATATTCATTATAAAACCGCTTTTGTTCATTTTCTCTTGAAAGGTTAAACACCGGGCATTTATCGGATTTTGCATAGGTTGAATAAAAATAACCTTCTTTCTGATAAATATACACCTGTTTCTTCTTATAGATATATGAAACAAAAGGCTTATAACCTTTTAATCGTTGGTGCCTTACACTTGAAAAATCATCATAAGCAAAGTGACCTGAAAATGACATGTCAGCCCATGCGGTTCCAGTCATTGCAATTTCAATGCCGGACTTTTCTTCTATTTCTTCATCTTCTGCTGACATATGGATGTAATGAAGAAATATCTTTCTTTCTTCCTGATATAAAATTTCAGTGTCAAGAATATCCATATCGGCAACAACATCCGTTACATCCAATATATTGAAGGTTGGATTGTTTATGCTTGTTGCATTGGCAAGGCAGATAAGTTTCAATTCGCCCCTGCCCCTTTTTATACGATCTCTTGAAACCGTCATGTATATATCAAGCAATGCATCACCTTCATTTCTTTTTACAATCTCATATGATTTTGGGATGAATTCATCGAAGATCAGAAAATCACATTCTGATAAATCAAATCCTTTTACATCGGATGCAGCTGAAAGTGCCACACAATATCCAACCGGATTACCGCAGGGTTCCCCCTCTTCATTAGAATGATAAAAACCTGCAATTCCTTTTTGAATCTTCATCGGTTTTATATCCCATCCGAAATCACGGTTTAAAGGTACAAAAGGTGATAGATCAAAAGAAACACCTTTTCTTTTACCGTTTGCACAAAGTAAATCAACATCTTCTTTGGTTCTCTTTAAGAATACAAATTTCTTATTATCTTCAATACACATACGAAGTGTTGAATAAGTTTTACCCGGACCACGTTTTGACCATATAAGATAACACCATGCGTTAGGAAATCCTTTAATATCTTCTCTTATATCATAATATTTCATATGTTCACCTTTCTTTGTCCGGTGGGCAATTATCCGGACAATCTACACACATTGGACAAATTAATTCTCCTTTCAGTTCTGATATATGTTTGTCTAAAATAAGAATAAGATTATTCATTGCACCAATTTCAAAATCATAATCATTTTTATCATTGTCCCTATGCTTTATCATTTCTCCCTTTATCTTTTCAAGTTCTATTTCGAGTGGTATTCCATTTCTAATAGCCTTGCCAATAAATGAACTGTAATCATAAAAGCAAAAATTAATATCATCTGCTTTGTCAAAGGTTTCTTTTACTTTTTCAGGCATATCAATTATCAGTTTCATTGTTTATTCACCATCCTTTCCTATTATATTTGAATCCTGTAACGCCATCCTGTAACCGTCTGCAAGTCCTTTTTCGTATTCATGCTCAAGCTTCTTTTGATTTCTTTCTCTTTGTTTCATTCTTTCATACTTTCTATGACAATCCCCACAATAAGGATTTATTCTGTCATCGCATCTGTGTCTTGTGAATTCATTACCACAATCAATACATTTATATGTGTATTCATTAAAATACCATATACCTTTTGAATCTAATTCAGTTTTTATAAGCTGTGCCTTCATTTATTCATCCTTTCCTATCAAAGACCACACCAACAATATTGTTATTATTGAAATCAACACACCAATCAAAACACAATAAATATCCCTGCCGGAAAAATAAAATATTCCATTGTCATAAGACCATGCATTGAATTTCTCGAAGTTTTGCATTAACTGTTCCATTTAATCATCCCCTTCTTCATATGTTATCATTTCAATTTCTTCTTCCCACAACTTATCCCAATCAGGAACCGAAACATCATCAAGTACATAGGTTGTTGGGGATAAATCAATTGAATCACCGCGTTCATTTCCGTTTTGATCTATCCAAATATCAGGTTCAAAATAATAGGTGTGCTGCAGCTTTCCGGTTGTTTCACCATCGAATACAAAATTCTTATGAAAGTTTTCAATATTATCATCAAGACAATCAACACCTTTCTTTGGTACACCTGCAACTGTGATTTTTAGTTTCTTATCGGATGCTTTACGGCAGCAATATCTTTTGGCACCAGTTGTGCGAAATTCAGTATATTCATTATCAAATTCAGCAACACCAAGCCAGAATTCCCTTCCATCTACAATTACAGCACCATATCCGTTTGCCTGTAATTTATCTTTGCAATTCTGATTAAAGATCGCAACTTTTTCATCATCCCATTTTGTGGAATAACATGAATCAGTGTCTGAATAAAGCCATATGCCATCATCGGCAACGCATTTTCCCAATGTGTGAAGATTATAAAATGCATAAGAAGTTACCCAAACACCCCATTGATAAGGTAAAATAGATGTATATTTCTTGACATATTTATCATACAAATCTGCATCTTCTTCATCTTTCTTCACTGAATAATCACCTGTTTGATAATTTTCTTCTATAAGCTGCTTGATGCATTTCTGTACTGTCATTCCATAAAGACTGTTAAGTTTAGCTTTTGCAATGGAATATAAAACAGGATCACCATTTTTAAGTAAACACTTATCTTTGTAGCATTGGAACACATAATCAGTAAACCAACGCGGCAAATAATCCTTCTTTGCAAAATGTACTTCAGTACATACTGCCTTGTATTGGTACTGTTCATGTATGATGCGAAGGTCCGTTTCGTTTGTATACAGTTCTGCATATGCGCTTTGTAAAATCCTGCCGTTATCTTCAACAACATTGATTGTTTTTGTGCATTTACTTAATTGCAATGCAGGCATCGGAATCTTTTTATCCTTCAATTCCGGATTGATCATCACAAGCTTGAATATAAATGCATATCTGTCTGCATTCCTTATGATATATTCAGGATCAACATCCTTTTCAAGTGGTGCAAACCTTTCCATAGGGAATTTTTCAGATAGCATTACATATGGATAACTTGATGAAAAATCAAGACAGATTATCTTTCCTTTTACCGTTCTTGATATATAATGCCTGTTTGCGTGCGTATAACCGCCATGAAAAACCATTTCAAGAATTTGATAAACATGGAAATCCGGCACCAAGCGCAAAAACAAATCCCTTGCATGATATTCTTTTCCGATGGTTCTTACCGCTTCACGCGGAATACCGGTTGCGGTATAAGGCATTGAGTACACACGTTTATTTAATGTGTTCATTGTCTTTTGTATGCATTCAACACCTGCCAATGTATCATTTTCAATATAATGAAGTTCTTCTTTGGTTAGTTGGCTGTTTTGGTTCCTGTGCTTATCATAATCCCATGATCCAACCGCCTTTTTATGTTCAACATCCAAATCGTTAGCCCATTTTTCAAGTTTTCGTTGTGCTAACATGAGTGAATCACGAAACATAATTCCGTTATTAAAATTGATGAATAATGGATAGTGTGATTTTACATTAAGCTGCTTATCAGGTGTTCCGAATTCACGCATCATGAATTTACGAACAAAAACCCAGTCATATTGCATATTATGCCAATAAAAAATTGTTTTATCACCGGGCATTCTTTCATGCATTTTCTTGATGCATTCAACGAATTCTGAAGGCTTTTGACCATATAATGTGACAATATTGGTATCAAAAGCACGCAGAGAAACAGTCCAAGCAACTATGTAGTTCCTGCACTGTTTACCCTGCATTTCTTTTGATGTTTCAGTGTCTGCCATAATAATACAATCATTGTATATTTCGCCCTGATGTCCGTTTCCGGAACGGCAAATATACATGATTTTTGAAAACACATCAAAATCAAAATCTTTCCAATATGTCATTTTATACGAATATTCACATTGAAAGAATTTCCTTCTCTCATTATATAATTGGTATCTTTTCATAATCCCTTATTTTAATGCTGCAATAACTTCTTTTGAATAATCTTTTAAAGCATTATTTATTACATCCTGCAGCACTTCATCTTCAACCTTTATATGAATATCTTTCTTTGCTTTTATATCTTCAGCAATTTCTTTTTGATTGCTTTTGATATTTGCATAAACCTGTAATGCAGTTTTGGAACCGTATTTCTTATCAAGTTTTTCATGAAGCTTGCTATCAAAATATTGTGCCATATCCTTCCAAGTCAAATCTTTCCAATTTGGATCATCTTTTCGCATCGTTTTGTTGATAGAATCCGCACGTTTCTTATAAACTTCAATGATACCCTTCTTTGTAGATGTTGGTGATTCAAGAAAATGCTTTATATCTTGAATTTTAGATAACAGGTCCGTATCTGATTCAGGCGGCGCAGTATTGAATCGTTTGGCTTCTGATCCTGACCATACTTCAATGTCATGTTTTGCCCGGGCATAAGCCCATTTTGTCGCAACTTTAAAGCTTTTATCACTTTGATACTGTTCAAGCCTTACAAGTCGCTGATCTGCAGATTTTGCCAAAGTCCGATATACTTTTTCCAATTCTTTTCGTTCCATTGGCATCCAAAAGTCCGGACTCATTATTTGTTTGGTTGTATAACCTTTCAATTGCATCACATCCTTTCCAAAAATAAGTATACCCATTTTTGATAATCAATGTCAATG
>Ga0310690_10007242_pt1 | contig 14355 bp, 15 predicted proteins | sample AusTroGonzalo_MG_2_FD_207661 | JGI IMG/M metagenome (GOLD analysis project Ga0310690, IMG submission 207661) | Bovine rumen microbial communities from tropical cattle in Woodstock, Queensland, Australia - Gonzalo_04 (v2) (version 2) | ecosystem: Host-associated > Mammals > Digestive system >...
TCGTTGAACTGAATCCGAAATACCGCAATGCGAACGGTGGATATTCCTCCGGGTATTACCTGGTGATGGATGACAACTTTACTGATATTGATAAGCTCACATTGTTCCCCAATGAAGAAGAGAATCACGTTCACGGACAGGGCTATCTGGATCAGCACGAGTTTGTTATGATCGATAAGGATCATTACCTCCTGTTAAGCTATACCTGCCAGCTGGTGGAAAACCTGCCGGAAAGCCTGGAAGGACTGGATGGAAGCAGCTCCACATATGTATGGTCCGGAATTATGCAGGAAATAAAAGACGGAAAAATCGTTCAGGAAATCAATACTTCCGATTATCCGATGCTTTATGAGTCCGCTGTTGAAAAAATCGATTATGCGAATGCGACCCTGGACGGCATTACCGTGACCGTCGGAGAGATGGAAGTAGATTCTTATGCAGACGGCATTATGGATTATGTTCATGTGAACAGCATGGACTATACCCTGAAAGAAGACGGAACAGTCGATAAACTGTTGGTATCGATGCGTGACCAGTCTGCTGTTTATCAGTTCGATATGGCGACCGGTGCGATCGACTGGATCCTGGGCGGAAAAGCCAGCACGCTCTCCGGTTACGAAGAATTCACATCTGATCGTTTAGATGATAATGGCGCCGGATTCAAAGCACTGACCTTCGGACAGCATTTTGCAAGATATGCAAATAAGAAGGAAGACGGAACGGTAGAGGGCAATCCTGTAGTCAGTATTTTTGACAACCAGACCGGTATGGCTCCCTTTATCACAGCCGTTCCGATCCCTACGCTGACAAGAGTATTCAAGGCGGAGATCGACGAGGCGACAGGGACTGCAGCGATCCTGGATGTGATCGACGGTACTTATCTAAACGGGAAAACAGACAAATACCATATTGCGAGCCACTGCGGAAGCGTGCAGTATGGTGCGGATAGTTCCGTCATGATCGGCTGGGGACTTCATGCAGTCATTGACAACATCGGACCCTTTGCTCCTGAAGGAACCATCACAGATATCGGATACGACGATCTCCGGATCGGAAGCAGACCGATCTTTACCGATTACGATATGGAAAATGACGTGGTCACATTTGAATTGAGCGGCATAAGAAATCCGTTGGAAGAGAATCACGAAGCATTCTTCTCATACAGGACATATAAATCTGCAAAATAAAAAAGACAATCGATTGAACGATTTGCATAGAGAGGCTCCTTCGGGAGCCTTTTTCCTGTTTCTTGACAAAGAAAAGCAATTAGAATACTATCCTCAATATAAGAGAGGATAGAGCAATGAGACTGTTGCAGATCATATACTTTTTGGAAATCGCAAAACAGAAAAGCATTACCAAAGCAGCGGAAGAACTGTATCTTTCCCAACCGGCATTAAGCAAACAAATGAATCAGCTGGAAGAAGAACTGGGTACAAAGCTGATCCGCAGGATGTCCAGAGGGATCCAGCTGACGGAAAAAGGTGAGGAGTTCGCAACGGATTGTCAGAAAATCATGCAGGACCTGGATGCGGCGGTCAAAAAAGTATCCGGTTCAAAAGCGCCAAAATCCGGAACCTTCCGCATCGGATGTTTTGACGGAGCGGAAGTAGATGACTTTATGCCCGGGCTCTATCAGCATCTGAGAAGTATCATTCCGGATATCCGGATCAAGCTGACCCGGCAAATGATCCGGGCAAACAGGGAAGCTTTTCTGGAAGATCAGCTGGATCTGCTGATTGAGCCGGTGATAGAAGATACCGGCGACGATCCTTTTTTGAAAGAGTTCTGTCAAACAATACTTGCTTATCGGAAAGGAGCGCTGCTGTATTCCAGAACCTCTCCTTTGGCCCGAAAGGAACGGCCCGACCCGGAAGATTTTGCAAGGGAGCCTTTGCTGATTCCGAATATGAAAGACAATCTTCATCTTGCAGGACAGATGATTTCAAATGTCGAAAAAATAGGGATTACGAACCCCTTGGTCGAGTACGAAAAAAATATAATTTCTTTGATGTCTGATCTGAAACTGGGGAATGGCTACAGTCTGCTGTCCGGGAACATTGCAGATGCCCATCCTGATCTTATCGCGTATTATCATCCTGACATTCCGGGCGTGAATATTACAGCAGCCTGGAAAAAGACAAATAGTTTCGCGGAGTACGTATTGGGAAAAAACTGCCTGCAGCCTTGCCGGACAGACTATTAAAAGCAGTGGCATTCTTCATAATTTCTCTGATACTGTTTGTATTTTAAAACTGACAGATATGCGTCAGTAATGTTTTTTATTTCACAGATCCCGTTATGCTTCCTTAGCGAATCCTCCTTGCTCATTCGTGTGTTGTTTGTCAGTTTATCATACTTAATAATTATCAGAAACTCTCATCCAAAATAATACACGCTGTTCCGCGAAAGAAACGAAAGAAAATGTTAAGGAATAAACCGGATCGAGTATGGTTTGGTTGATAATACTACGTGTCGGCGACAAAAAAAGAAAGTATAAGGAACAAACGCTCGTTGTTATCATCAAGATCAATACTGATCATTTCTTTCAGCCTGTTTATCCGGTAGACCAGTGAATTCCTGTGAATGCATAGCACCTTTGCGGCAAGGGTCTGGTCCCGCTCGCAGGACAGATATACCCGCAGAGTGTTGTAATAGTCTGTTCCGTTTTCCTGATCATGGAGTTTCAACTGCTGCAGTAGCTGGATCCGTTTCTCTCATTTCCAGAATATCCAGAAAGAGATTGGAGTATAAAGGATTCCCAACGTTGATCCGGAACCAGAGATCCATGAGCGAACAGAAGGCTTCCGCGAGCTGAATACGGGAGTTCAGATGTTCCGTCCGTCCGCCCCCCAGAGCAACGAACCAGCCGATCAGTTTACCGTCGGTAGAATAAAAGTTGCGTACGATATCATGCGTTTTCAGGGATTTTACCACATATGGCTCCCGGGAATTGATGTGTTTGCGGATCTGCTCATTGATCACCTGCAGTTCGTTTGCGCTGAGATAAAGAAAATAGATGTGTACGGCAATTAGATTTACAGACAGCGACGGAAATATGTTTTTCGGAAGGAACCTCGATTGGTCCGCGGGTTATGGGCAGAAAGTCATTGTCACCGGCAGGGATTTTGAACTGCAGTCCGCTTTTTGCGGGAAAATGGCGGCCAAATTCGCTGTGATCGGCATGGGAATCGAAGAGGCCGGCATTCCGTTGTATTTTGACTGCGGCAATGAAGCGGGGGTTGCGATCGCGGGGCTTAATTTCCCGGGATATGCGTCTTATGAAAAGTCGGAAGTGTCGGGGAAGACAAATGTTGCGGTATATGAGTTTCCGCTGTGGGTCGCAATGAATTATTCAAATGTGGATGAAATTGAAGAGGCGCTGAAAAACGTTGCCCTTGTTGCGAAGCCGGTGAGTGACAAATTTCCGGTTTCTATGCTCCATTGGCTCATTGGTGATGCTAAAAGAAGCATTGTCGTTGAGTATACGGAAAATGGGATGGAGATCTATGATAACGATGTAGATGTGCTGACAAATCAGCCGGGGTTCTTATGGCATCGCGAGAATTTGAGAAATTATATGAATTTACAGAGTGATATGCCTGAGAAAGTGGATTGGCGGAATGCGCATTTGGTTCCCTTTGGGTCCGGGGCGATGATGAGGGGGATTCCAGGGGATTATTATTCTACGTCGAGATTTGTGCGTGTTGCTTATTTGATTACACATTATCCGACGAAGGGTTCTGAGGAGGAAAATGTTTCCAGGCTGTTCCATACGCTGGCGGGTGTGGCTATGATTGACGGGGCTGCGAAGATGTCGGATGGGAAGTATGAGAGGACTGTGTATACTGGGGGATTTTCGACTAAGACAAATACTTATTATTACAATACGTATGAGGATCCGACAATTCGGAGTGTGAGATTATAAGGAATAGGGAGACAGAGAACCGTCCCCTGTCTCCTTTTGTCCCCTGTCTCCTTTTATTTGTGAAGTTCCAGATCCCAGTAGTGCGGTTTGTCCGTCATTTGGAACCACAGATCCTGTTTGTAATAGCCGAGTTCTACTACCTCGAAGAATTTGTCGATATTCTCAATTGGCGTGTCGGCAGGAATATCGCATCCGGAAGAAATCATGAAGTTGTTGTGAAGCATACAGCGAATGAGCAGATTTGCGGTGCTGATTGCCATTTTGTTGGAACTGTCCGCGTTGAAGACTGCGGAAGGGCTGATATTTCCGAGGATCAATACGTCTTCGGGCATTTTGTCCAGGATTTCCATCATATTGGTCGAGTCGCCGTAGTGGAACATCCTGCAGCCTGTACCGATCGTCTCGTCGATCTTGCGCTCCATTCCGCCGGCGCAGTTGTGGTACATGATCATGAACTCCTTATCCTGCACCTCGTCTGCAATCCTCTTGACGTAATCGGTGGAGAATTCCTCCATAAGAGACGGCGAAAGAAGTCCGGCGAGCGGCTCGGCCATGATAATTCCGTCCGCACCGATCTCTTTGTACGTTTTGATGTATTTTAAAATGAACTGCGTGGCTTTTTCCACAACGGTATGTACGAGATCGGGATCTTCCAGCGTCTCAAGCAAAATCTCATTGACATCCATCAGACGCCCTGCCAGAGAGAACGGCCCGCAGCAGTTGGCAAATACAGGGCGATCGCTGATCAGCATTTTTGCCAGTCTTATTCCTTCAACGGCAATACCGGTACGTCCGTCCCCGACTTCGGGAACCTTCAACGCGTCCGCTTCCTCCTGCGTCGTAATGAGCTGCCCGGTGATCGTCGGGATTTCGTTGGGCCTGTGGACACAATTAGCGCCAAATGCTTCCGCCTCAATGGAAAGATCCATATACCCGCTGGCGATCGGCATATCATATCGGTCAGCCAGCAGCCTCATGCCCAAAGCCTGGAACTTCGCATCGTGGGAAAGCTCTTCGATGTTCACGAACATCAGTTGAATAGAAGGATAGGAAAGAAGAGGCATGGCCTTCTTTTTTGGGGTCGTCATTTGCTTTTTCAGCCAGTATTCCATGTTCATAGTAATAATCTCCTTTATAAAAAATGCTGGGAATATGGTGGTACCGAGTTGGGGTGAATTATTATTCTCGAGATTGTTACAGCCGATTTTCATTATATAAGAAAGAAAAGGACTGTCAATTGGAAGAGCTTAGTATGAGAATATCGTTATACAATTTGTCCGGTTTTTTCTAAAGGGAGACAGGGGACGGTAAATAGTGTAAGGTTAGAGTTATGTAGGCCATTCTTTTTTATATGGAGATTATTAATATGCGTAGGAAATTATATATCGCTGTCGCTTCTATGATCCTGGCGGCGCTTCTTTGCTTTATGTCGGGCTGTTCTGCGCTGCCGGGGGTGATCCGCACGGCTGTGGATTTGGCGGAAGCTTCTGCAAAGGAGGTTTGGACGGATGATTCGGACGGCGAGCACGACAATTTGGACGGTGAGCACGACTTTTATGGCGACGAGCAAGACGATCCTGAAAGCCTTCGGGCTGACAGAGGACAATGTGAAGTACAGGATCGAAGAGATCAGCAAACGGCTTGAGACCGGGAATTAAAGGGAGGGACACGAAATGGCAAGAATGACATCAATGGAAACGCTGGAAAAAAAGATCGAAAAGGCGCAGGAACTGGTAAGCCGGAAGAAAAAAGAGTATGATGCTGCGACGGCCGCGCTCGGCGATCTGCTGGACAAGAGAGACGCTCTCCGAAGGGATGAACTTGTAAAGGCGATCATGAAGAGCGACAGGACTTATGAAGAGGTGCTGGCTTTTCTGGACACCGATACTGACGATGAGGAAGGGTGATGGCGAAGAAGAAGGAAAGAGACTGCTCTAAGTGTATCGCGTATTGTAATATGCTGGGCGGAGAAGGATACAAATGCGGTCTGGGATTTGAAGTGGTTGAAGACTGCGAAGGCGGATACGGGACATGGAATGTGGTAATACACCCTTATGAGAATTCCTGTAGTTCAATCGAATTACCGACCACGAAAGAAGAATTTGTAGAGGCTGCCGCTAAGCTTGGAATTGCGTGGGACATCGACGAAGTAGTAGACTTTGATGATATATATTAGGCTGTTTAGTCGGAAAATTTCAGGAAAGTAAGGTTCCAGATAACCGATCAGAAAAGTCATTGATCTTTCAGCACAACATACACAAGTCCGCGTATATTCTGCTGCGCCCGCTTCAGTTCTTCTTCGGATGAAAATCCGAAAACCGCTATCCCGACCGGTCGGTTATCGGCATGGATATCCTCAATATATGCACCGGGTTCTCCTCCGGGAAAAGCCCGGAATGTAAGGAGCGATTCTCTGATGGAAGGGTCTATATGCACGTGATCGAAGATTCCGGGCTTAAAGCTGAAAACGGCATAAGATAAAATATGATTCCTCTGCCGCCGATAGCTTTTCAGCTCTTCATAATAGGACAAATCTCCCAGCGCAGTAGTTACAAGCAGCTTTGTATAATCTACCCCGCAGAATAACTGTATGTCCTGCTGGCAGTAATATCCGGCCGGGCGCGGATTGATCTCGATGATAAAGAACCTGCCTTCTTTCGTGAAAAAGCCTTCTATGTTGAATTCACCGAGCCGGGCTCCTGACGCTGAAAGCATCTTTTTTACAGCGGATTTAAACTCCTTTTCCTGACTTTCATCAAGAGTCACGGGATAAACGACCAGTACCGGCCGAAGCGGCGCTTCCGGAAAACGAAAACACCAGCATGGCCCGTCCCAAAGGATGTCGTCTCCGACAAGAAATACATCCGTTTCCAGAATCCGCAGAGAGTCGTGCTCTATGTATTCCTCAATACATACGGCTCCGTTTCCGGAATAAGCGGCTGCTTTTTCAAAAGCGGGTATCAGTTCTTTTTTGTCATGCAATACAGTCTGTCCAAAAGAAGATGAGCACAGGACCGGCTTCACAATGATCGGAAAATGAAGGCCGGCACATTTTTCGGATAAACCAACGCTTGTATCTGTTTCAAAATATTCCGGGCAGAATACGCCTGTTTCTTTTTGGAGTTTTCTGAATTTTCCCTTTTCCAGAAGACTTTTCACACATTCCGGACTGTTCCCCGGAAGCCCCAGCTCTTTTGCGATGACCGCCGCCGAGAAAGCGGACCTGTCCCAAACGCCCAGCACGCCGTCAATTTCTTCTGTTTTCGCGATCTCAAGCAGCCTGTCTGTTTCGTCCCCATTTACCGAATAACACTGATCCGCATTTGCCGCTGCTGTGTCATCCTCTTTTCTGACGCATGCGACGGTTTTGATCCCGAGCTCCCGCGCAGTTTCCACGGCCGTAAGAAGCCGCCCGTCCATGGATGAGGAAATAACCATTATTTTCTTACTCATCTGTATTTTCCTGCCTTCCGCTGTATTTTTCCAGAAGTCTTTTTTTAATTAAAGATGAACTGATCTCCGGAGTCCTTTTCAGACGAATAACGGATTTTCCATGTTCATGACACCATTTTTCTATGACATCGAAACGCCCGCCTGTATGATACTCCCCCAGCGCAAGAATATCAAAAGCCGTCATTTCCATTGTTGCAGGGACAAGCGTATCATAAACAAAAACCTCGTCCACGATACGCAGGGCTGATATCATCTCTAGGCGCTCTTCGGTCTTATAAAACATATCCTGACCGGGCTTGAACTGCAGAACATACTCATCGTTCTGTACGCCCACGATCAGATAATCTCCATATTCCTTACATTTCCTGAACAGGTTCAGGTGCCCGATATGAAAATAATCAAACACGCCGAAAGTCAAAACCTTTTTCATATTCTTTTCTCATCTCTGTAAGTGTAATAAAAACCGGATCATACACCTCGGTACCGGTGCATAAATCCTGATATTTCTCATATAAAACCGGCAGTTCCGTACACCCGAGTACGCATGCGGTATTCCTGTGCAGGAACTCCCCAAAAGCAATGCAAACATCTTCTGTGTATTCATTTCTTTTTACAGCCTCAATACAGTTCCGAAGAATCTGGTATTCTTCTGTCGCCGGAGTTTCACACCGGATACCACGCGCCCGGCATGCTTCCTGCCAGATCCCGGAATCTATGGTCCCCTCGGAAGCCAGAAGAAACACTTCCTTTACTTCCTTTTCGCTCAGCGCGTCTGCGCAGACTTCAATGAGGTTCAGGATCTTTCCCTCTGCCTCCGGGAACCGGGCGCAGATATCGGGAAGGAACAGATGCGCCGTATTACAGGCCAGCAGGATCCGGCTGGCGCCGCTTTGTATGAGATTTCGGACGGAATCCGTCATCTCACGGATCAGCTGTTCTCTGTTTTCACCGTACAATGCAGCTCTGACGCGGCTCGGCATGGTACACCGGTTATCAATAAGGATCCTCGGGCGCTCCCATTCCTTTTCGGCAGGAAAAACGGCCGCATATTGCCGGAACAGATGAAGGGTCGCATAGGTACCCATGCCTCCTAACACGCCGATCACATACGATTCCCGGTCCATGATTCTTCCCCTTCCATAATATCCATCTCTTCAAGGATCTTTTCGGCTGCATGCGGATAATTCACGGCAATATTCTCACGGACCCAGTCATCCATTTCATACCGGATGGGATAAACACCATTCGAAACATCCGAAATAAATCCGATGATATCCCCGGAACTGCGGGCAATCCGATATCTTTTGACCGCTTCCTTCATCTGGGTCGTCAGATGCTCTTCCTTCAGTCCTTCATTTAATACAAAACATCCCGGTTTTCCCGTGAACAGCCACTCCAATGTAAAGGAACCGCAGTCATTGATGATCGCGTCACACTCCGCAAAAAGGTGCAGATAATCTCCGCCGTCGGAATACTCGATTCCGGCCTTTCTGATCTCATCCAGATAGCATCGCACCTGATCCGGCGTCCAGATCTTTTCATTGATCATTCTGGCAAACAACAGCGGATGAGGCCGGAACACAAAATCCACATCCGGGAACAGCGCCGTCAGTTTGGGTATTAATGTATAATAAGTCATAAAGCACGATAATGGCAGACCCTCGAAATGAATCAGATGATGCGCTGTGACCAGGATTTTTTTTCGCAGACTGTCCTTTTTCGATGGATATTCCGCAAAGGCATCCATTTTTGCATACCCGGTCAGCACTGCATTTCTCCCGCGGATAATCTGCAGCCTCTCACAGTCAGCCTGCGAATAGACCGTTTCAGTAAAATATTTCCACACATAATTCAGCTCAGGGCCTTTCATCCTGGAATACATGGTATAATATCCGATGTCATAACCGTAATTTACATACACCGGCAGGACATTTCTGCTTATGGCGTATTGAATGGAATGCACTTCAGGCGCCATGGCATCATAAGGATCCGCATAATAAATAATATCGAACTGATCCGTAGCATCTATGTAACTGTCTGTCTGAATATCCCAGCCATCCAGCACCGCATCAGCGCCGTAAAGGGTCACGAAAAAATCCCTTGTCCTAAGATAGGTTTGTTCCTGATGGAGGGTGCCTCTGGATATATCAGGGATGATAACGACTTTCGGCTCCCAGCGCTTCCGGTTTTTCTGCATAAGGCGAAATACGTCATGAATTCCGTACATCGCGTCGTTTGCCACATATGCGGCAAAATGAATGACCGTATCTTCCGACTTTTTTTTCCGCTCTATTATTTCTCTGTAATGCGCCGGCAGGCTTTCTGCCCGTCTTTTGATCCGTTCCCACCTGTCAGGATCATCTTCCAGATTCTGCCGGATCTCCTCCAAAGCTTTGTCTGTCATGTTTATCAGCCTCCGGTATTCTCTGTCATACAATAGTAAAGCAGCATATTTCGCTGATCTTAAAAAACTGAACAAGAAAACGTTCCTCTGAATACGGATTCCATACAATGCCTCCGTCATCATCCAGAAATACGACCGGAAGCCAATGTCCAGGATCTCCTTCACAGGCCTCTGCCCGGACCGCGCATGGATGCCCGGAATTGTAAAGTTCTTTCAGAGTATCTTCATTATAACCATAAAAGCCTTTGAACTGTATATGACGATCTGCCGCTGAAATATCCTTCACAGACGATACCTTTTTGGCCAGCCTTGCTGGCGTGAAGGAGTCATCCTGTACAATACCGTAATGTATTAACAGCACTGCCGATGCAACCATCAGCTGATCCGATGATTCGACATCCTTCCGCTTCCATTTGTAAAACCGGCGGCAGGCACGTTTCCGTATCAGATGCTTCCGGACAGCAAAATATGCGACTGTAAATACAATGCCGGCGATCAGAAGCATCAGCATAACGCTGCGCATTCCGGACGTATTCAGAAGTATCGTTGAAACAGTTGAGAAAAAGGCCGTGAACAGATCAATCCCGACCGATTGAACAAAAAGGACATCGACCATTTTTTTGTCGTTCAAACGTTTCAATATGAACTCATACATACTGAAGCGGAACGGATCAAAGACCAGCACGCGGATCAGAAATGCCGAAATGGCCAGAACGACCGCAATGAGTCCGGTTCCCAACCCGGCCATAAATCCCATAACGGAAAACAGTATAACACATGATACGATCATGAAAAAGCTTCTCAGCGGATCCACTTTTCTTTTTCTGCCGGAGTATAGCATAAGATCGCTGAACATTTTAACAATTCTGCAGACCAGAAGGAACATGGAAAAGAAGAAGACCGTACCGTTCTTATCGGTCAGCAGGGAGAGATCATTTCCGATCATGATTTTCAAGTTGTCCCCTGCCACAGTAAAGATGGCCATGAACAGAACGGACAAAGACAGGCAGCTGATCGTCGTCCTGTCAAAAAAACGTATTTTGGCACCCGGCAGCGCCTCCCGAAGGGTCTCTCCGGTATTCTTTGTACTTCCCGTATCATATCTGCTTACCAGAAATGCCAGAATGCAGGAGCTTACACAGAAACCGATGCAGATATACATCGGCAGGTTCTCATTGATCTCGAAGAGCCGGCTCATAAAGATCGCCGCGATCAGGCTGATGACGGAATTAATGGTCCCGGCCACGGAGAGAATACGGACATAATCAATTCCGGCAGGATCTCTTGCGGACGCGTTCTTGACAATAATGACCGACATTTCCTGAAAGACCAATGCGATCAGATAGATGCTCTGCCCGATAATTGCCGCAGGAAGCGTTCTCCCGAATGTCAGAATAACAGCGGCCGAAAGGAACAGGAACGCTGAAAGCATGACGCTTGCGCCGGCCCCAAATCTTTGGACCAGAAATCTGGCCGGCAGCTTCATCCCCAGCGCGGCCCAGAATGAAACGGAAAATACCAGTGAGGTCTGTGCCATATCCAGTCCGTAGATCATGTCTAAAATAAGTACATTAAACCAGCACCAGATCATCAGGTCATCCGATGTGGACTGATACAGACAGAATACTGTTTTATTAAAGCCGCGTTTTGCTCCGGCATTCCGATTCATTTTTTATTTTTCTCCGCGGAAGACAAAAACGGTGGTCTTGTAATAAAAATGCCCTTCCTCCCGAAAGCCTTTGTTCTTCAGAATCTCCCCATAGACCGGATTGCAATAAAATACAGTCACTTTTCTGGGAGCTGCTTCCACCGAAGAAAGAATTTGATCCAGGCATTTTTCCAGTATAGTCCCGTCAAAGGGATTGTAAAAGTAAAAAACATCATAGTCCCGATACATGGAAAAAGACGCCGCATCTCCTTCATACACCGTTGCTCTTCCGTATACTTTTTCCAAATTGTCCCTCGCCAGAATGCTTAGGTTTTTATCATATTCAATTCCCGCGACCTTGTCAAAGCAAAGCCGTCCGAAAAACAGAAGAACAAGACCTTTTCCGCAGCCGATATCCAGTACAGAATGTCCCGTGCCGCACTGCATATGCTTCCGAATATATCTCTTAAGAAACGGAAACGAGAACACCGGGGACGGAAAGTATGAATACCGTCCGTCTGATTCATCTGATTTTTCGATTCTCGAATACTCTGTTCCATGCCAAATATCATAGAGCCTCACAGGGATTAATGAGATAAAGTAGGTCAGCGTATACAAAAGTTTAAATAATCTGCTCAAATAACTCCTTATTCTTACAATTCATTCAGCTGAAATCTCTTGAAAACAGCATATCCACCGTTTTATGATCGAAATCCATCATTTAACCGTAATAACAATGCTCTTTGTAACATACTTCGTTGTTCTGCAGTTCCCGGTCTTCTTAGTCGGGCTTACAGTTTTAACGGACTGTTCAGCCTTCGTGATCCTGAAGGTCGTTGTGGCTGTGCCGCTGTAATTGCCCTTTCCTTTAACGATTATGGCCGCTGCGGAACCGTTATGTTTTTCACAGCTCTGTATTTTTTATGATATTTCAGATAACCGGCCTGATTAAAAACCTCATCTGTTTCAACTATAATTATTATACAAAATACTTTGTTCCTCTTCCCGTACCGTGGATTCGAATATAGCTTTCTTTAACCAGTTTATTCAGAATTGTTACGGTTTTTGATTTTCCAAACCCTGTCAATATTTCCACAATTTATAATACTGAACCTTCTTCCGATATGCAAGGGAACAAAACGTTCCCCCGTACATTATCGAAAAAAGCAGACGCCCCGCAAGGGAGCGCCATCATACTATTTCCTGACTATTACTCCCGGCAAATTCCTGATCGTCAACAATCACATCTGTGATATAACGGATATCCCCAGATATTCAAAGACTTGCTTTCAATATAAAAATGCTGTACACTCAAGAAAAAGCGCAAAGGAGGACTCTTATATGAACGAAAACATCAAATTATTTCTGGAAAAAGTCGAAGCAGATCCGGAACTTAAGAAAAAGTTTGCCGAAGTAAAAAGCCCGGATGAAGCGTATGAGCTTGCAAGCAGTATTCAGGACGGATTCACAAAAGAAGAATTCATCGAGGAAATGACCAAAATCAAAACCGCTATGGAAGAAAATCTGACTGATGAAGATCTTGCCAAAGTTGCCGGCGGGGGAGATATCATAGATACAGAGGATATTGTTTCCATGGTCACTTCCGTAGTGGTTAGTGGTGTTGCTGCTTTTATGGGTAGTGTTTAATGCTCCCTGTTATGGGGCGGCAGACACCAAAGAAATCTCCGTTCCGGATCAGATGGCCTGGTTTTGCGACAAGGAACTGTCCGTTCCATTATCCCGAAACAAGTTTTTCCAGAAGACAGCTGCTGCCCTGTACATAATCCAGCGACGCCCCGATCATGTGTTTGTCGGTCTGTCCCGGCAGTTCATGGCTGTTTTCATTCTTCATCTAGTACCCCGTTTTTTAATTAACTGGACCAAATACTTGCCTGCTTTCCCGATAGCACGGTTCCAAAATCCTTAAGCGTAGCCCGCTACGCTTGCGTTTTTGAAACCACACTCTCGAAAAAGCATTCTGCGCATTAGTCCAGTTACTTAAAAACCGGTGCACTAGTATAGCTCTTACTAATTAACTTGCCATTTTACTTGCCCGAAAACCAGCTAACTGCGTTGTCCTCAATCGGCGATGCACCCACATCGCCTCATTCGTCCGCCTTGTTAGCTGGCTTTCGTTCTTCGTAAAATGTACAAGTAATTAGTAAGAGCTATTGGGATTATGAAGGGGGATATATTCGTGAAAGCGAAAACAGTACAGGCGATCCTGTTTTGCTGCTGCTTGCTGATGGCTGGCTGTATAGCAAAAAATGAAGCCGTGGTAAGGGGAGAAAAGAACATGAAGATCTACGATATTGCACAGGAAGTTTTCGACAGTGAAGTATATCCCGGTGACCCGGCGCCGAAAAAAAGCATTCTCAATTCAATCGAAAACGGTGACGATTACAACCTGTCGGCTTTCAGCATGTGCGCGCACAACGGCACGCATATCGACGCTCCGTTTCATTTTCTTGAAGACGGAAAAACGGTGGACGAAGTGCCTCTGGAAGCATTTGTGGGAATGGCCTATGTCGCAGAACATCAAGGAATCGTCACCGGCGAGGATGCCGCGGAAATGCTGAAAAAGGCGAGCGAGCAGGATCCGGAGGCTGCAAAAAGGATCCTTATTAAAGGGGATATCGAAGTCTCTTTGGAAGCGGCAAACGCATTTGCCGATTCGGAAATCCTGCTGCTGGGGAGCGAATCCCAGACGTTCGGATCGGAAGAAACGGAAACGGAAGTGCATCGCATACTGCTTGGCGCCGATGCCGTATTACTTGAAGGAGCCCGTCTGACAAACGTTCCGGAAGGGGTTTATCTGTTAAATGCGGCGCCGCTGGATCTGGGCGGCGCGGAAGGATCGCCATGCAGAGCAGTACTGATCGATGGTATTGTAAGCTGACGGATCGCGCGTTATAATTATAA
>Ga0310690_10007244_pt1 | contig 14346 bp, 13 predicted proteins | sample AusTroGonzalo_MG_2_FD_207661 | JGI IMG/M metagenome (GOLD analysis project Ga0310690, IMG submission 207661) | Bovine rumen microbial communities from tropical cattle in Woodstock, Queensland, Australia - Gonzalo_04 (v2) (version 2) | ecosystem: Host-associated > Mammals > Digestive system >...
TTCGAAAAAGTCCAAATAAAATTTGGCTTTTTGCTCACTTATTCGTACCTTTGCACCCGATTTTCGAAAATTATCATTATTTAAAAGGTATATGGCAAAAATGAAAGGCGCCATTGTGGTGGATACTGAGAGGTGCAAGGGATGTCAGTTGTGCATCATCGCCTGCCCCCAGAAAGTCATCGCATTGGCCAACAAAGTAAATCTGCACGGTTACCCCTTCGTGGAGGCTGTCAACGAGGAAGCCTGTGTGGGCTGTGCTTCGTGTGGCATCGTCTGTCCCGATGGATGTATCACCGTGTATCGTAAAAGAGTGGAGGAGTAAATTATGGCTGAAGAGAAAGAAGTTGTGTTGATGAAAGGCAATGAGGCGATTGCTCATGCTGCTATTCGTTGCGGATGCGACGGCTATTTCGGCTATCCTATTACTCCGCAGAGTGAAGTGATTGAGACGCTGGCAGAACTGAAGCCTTGGGAGACCACCGGTATGCAGGTGGTGCAGGCTGAGAGTGAGTTGGCTTCTATTTATATGGTCTATGGTGCTGCCGGTGCCGGTAAGCGTGCCATGACCTCATCGAGTTCCCCTGGTATCGCCCTGATGCAGGAAGGTATCACGTATATGGCTGGTGCCGAGGTGCCAGGCGTGTTTGTGAACGTGCAGCGTGGCGGTCCTGGTTTGGGAACCATCCAACCCTCACAGGGTGACTATTTCCAGGCTACCCGTGGTGGTGGCAACGGTGACTATAAGGTGATTGTGCTGGCTCCGTCGTCTGTGCAGGAGATGGCCGATTTCGTGGATCTCGCCTTTGAGTTGGCTTTCAAGTATCGCAACCCTGCCATGATCCTGAGCGATGGTGTGATCGGTCAGATGATGGAGAAGGTTGTTCTGCCTCCATTCAAGCCCCGTCGTACCGACGAGGAGGTAATCAAGCAGTGCCCCTGGGCATCGACAGGTAAGCCCAAGAACCGTGAGCGTGTGGTGATTACCTCACTGGAACTGAAACCTGAGATCATGGAGCAGCGCAACATTGCCCTCCAGGAGAAATATGCTAAGATTCAGGAGAACGAGGTACGCTATGAGGAGCAGTTGATGGACGATGCAGAATATGCAATTGTCGCTTTCGGCTCAGCTGCCCGTATCGCTGAGAAGAGTGTGGAGATTGCCCGTGCTGAGGGTATCAAGGTCGGTCTGTTCCGTCCCATCACCCTGTTCCCATTCCCCATCAAACAGATTACGGAGTTGTCGAAGAAGGTGAAGGGTATCCTCGTCGCCGAGATCAACGCCGGTCAGATGGTGCAGGACGTTCGTCTCGCTGTGAATGGTGCTGTGCCCGTCGAGCAGTTCGGTCGCTTAGGAGGTATCGTGCCTGATCCGGAAGAAATCGTCGAGGCTTTAAAAGAAAAGATAATAGGATAACCTAGGAAAACCTAGGATGACCTAGGAAGACCTAGAAAAACTAGAGAATTATGGATAGAAATCAGATAATTTCACCCGAAAATATCGTCTGCAAGAAGCCGACGCTGATGAACGACAATAATATGCACTACTGCCCGGGCTGTAGTCACGGTGTGGTGCATAAACTCATTGCCGAGGTCATCGAGGAAATGGGAATGGAAGACAAGGCCGTAGGTGTATCACCTGTAGGCTGTGCCGTCTTCGCGTACAATTATATTGATATCGACTGGCAGGAGGCTGCCCATGGTCGTGCTCCCGCGCTGGCTACGGGTATCAAGCGCTGTTGGCCCGACCGTCTGGTGTTTACCTATCAGGGTGATGGTGACCTGGCATGTATCGGAACCTGTGAGACCATCCACGCCCTGAACCGTGGTGAAAACATCGTCATCATCTTCGTCAATAATGCCATCTATGGTATGACGGGTGGTCAGATGGCACCCACCACGCTCATTGGTCAGAAGACCTCTACTTGTCCTTATGGCCGTGATCCACAGTTGCACGGTTATCCCCTGAAGATGGCTGATATCGCTGCTGGTCTGGAAGGAACCTGCTATGTCACTCGTCAGAGTGTCGAGAGCGTGGGCTCTATCCTGAAGGCCAAAAAGGCGCTGCGTAAGGCTTTCGAGGCTTCGATGGCTGGCAAGGGTTCTTCTCTTGTAGAGTTCGTCTCTACCTGTAACAGCGGTTGGAAACTCACTCCCGCCAAGGCTAACGAATGGATGAAGGAAAATATGTTCCCCTTCTATCCCAAAGGAGACCTGAAAGATACGACAAATCTTTAATGAAGAATTGAAAAATTGAAGAATTGAAATCATGAAAAAAGAAATAATTATCAGTGGTTTCGGAGGTCAGGGCGTGCTCTCAATGGGTAAGATTCTGGCTTATAGTGGACTGATGGAAGATAAAGAGGTGACTTGGATGCCTGCCTACGGTCCTGAGCAGCGTGGTGGTACGGCCAACGTGACAGTGATTGTCAGCGACGAGCGTATCTCTTCGCCCATCCTCAGTAAATATGACATTGCCGTGGTACTGAATCAGCCCTCTCTGGAGAAGTTCGAACCGAAGATCAAACCCGGTGGCATCCTGATCTATGATGGCTTCGGTATCATCAACAAGCCCACCCGTAAGGACATCACGATCTACGAGATCAACGCCATGGACAAGGCTGCCGAGATGAAGAACGGCAAGGTGTTTAACATGATCGTTCTCGGTGGACTGCTTAAAGTGGCTCCCGTCGTCAGCGACAAGGGTGTGGAGAAGGCTCTCAAGAAGACACTCCCTGAGCGTCATCATGACCTCATTCCCCTCAACATGGAGGCACTGAAGGAAGGTTCAAAGATTATAGAAGAAGTAAAATAATAAGGTATTTATGAAGAAAACTATTTTATTGCTGGCAATGGTGGGGCTGTCGCTGCAGTCAGCATATTCTCAACGGGCTCTCTTAGAGAGCAAAAACAGTGATAACTGGTATATCGGTATCAACGGTGGTCTCAGTTCAAAGACGACTCATAACGATGATCGTTGGGGCAGTTTGAATCCTTCTGTTGGAATCCGCGTAGGACGCTATTGGACACCAGTCATTGGTTGGGCAGTTGAAGGCAACCTCTATCTTAGGGATAAAGGCTTTGACTTTAGCAATGCCTCAAGATTTAAGGGTACAAATCTTGATGTTCTTGGTACGCTGAACTTGAGCAACTGGTTAGGCGGTTATCTGGGCGAACCCCGTATGTTTGAGGTCGTTGTCCTCGGAGGTCTTGGGTGGAGCCATATCTTTGATTCTAAAGTCGGAAAGCAAAACGACCTTGTTTCAAAGATAGGCCTTGACTTCGCATATACCATTGACAAGAATAATGCCTGGCAAATCTATGTGGAACCTGCCATCTGTTATAATATGACACAGACTGGTCGTGCTCGTTATGACCTGAATACATCAGCATTGCAACTTCTTGTCGGTATTAACTATAAGTTTGGCAATAGCAACGGAACACACAACTTCAAACTTGCTGACCTGCGCGACCAGACAGAGATAGACGACTTGAACATCTTTATCAATGAGTTGAGGGGTGAGGTTGCCGCCAAGGACAAACGGATTGCCCAGGATATCCGAATCATCAACGAGTTGACGGACTCATTGGAGGCTGCCAAGAAGGTGAAGCCCACTATTATTAATAAGGTTGAGCATAAGGTGATCAATAATAATGTGCTTCAGCCTACCGTCATCTTCGGACAGGGCAAGAGTTCTGTGGATGCTGCCCAGATGGCCAGCGTGGCTATGATCGCCAAGTATATGAAGAATCATCCGGAGTCTCAGATCCTGATCAAGGGTTATGCTTCGCCAGAGGGTAATCCAGAACTGAACCAGAAACTCTCCGAGGCTCGTGCTACTGCTGTCAAGAATGCACTGGTCAGCCGTTATGGCATCGCTGCCAGTCGTCTTACCACTCAAGGTATGGGTGCTACTGATGAACTCTTCGATGAAATCGATTTCAATCGCGTGGCAACATTTACCGACACGACGAAATAAGTATTTCTTATCGTAGATAATAGGAATCGGCTTGAGATCCAAAACTCAAGCCGATTCTTTCATTTTGTCTTATGGTGCGCTTTCTCGAATTCCTTGAAGTATTCTTCGAAGAAATTGTGCTCCAATACTTCCGAAATCCGCCAAAGCAACTTTGTGCTGATTTCTTTCCTGCTGAAGATGTTATAGACATTTGTCCTCTCGCATGGAATCTCCTTTGCTAAACGAGTTACAGTCATTTTTCTACTCTTCATCACCTCCCTGATACTGCGTCCGATGTTCATAAATAAAACGTTTTATTTCTAATATTATCATTCTTCGGTTGCAAAAATACAACAATAAACTCAATAAACCAAATGTTTTCTTCAAAAAAAATATTAAATAGTTGGGAATTAGGGGATTTTAGTGTAACTTTGCACACTAATTATATAAGGAATTTATGAAACATCAATTGAGAAGCGCAGTCTGCACGGAAGGAAGGCGAATGGCTGGCGCCCGTGCTCTGTGGGTGGCAACGGGTATGAAGCAGGAGCAGTTTGGCAAGCCGATTATTGCCGTTGTAAACTCTTTTACCCAGTTCGTTCCAGGTCATACGCACCTTCATGAGATAGGGCAGATTGTTAGGGAAGAGATAGAGAAGATGGGCTGTTATGCCGCAGAGTTCAATACCATTGCCATCGACGACGGTATCGCGATGGGACATGATGGTATGCTTTATTCTCTGCCCTCACGAGATATCATTGCCGACAGTGTAGAGTATATGGTGAATGCCCATAAGGCTGATGCAATGATTTGTATTTCCAATTGTGACAAGGTGACACCGGGTATGCTGATGGCTTCTATGCGACTGAATATCCCGACAGTGTTTTGTTCGGGCGGTCCTATGGAGGCTGGCAGATGGCGTGGCGAGAATGCCGACCTAATCACGGCAATGGTGAGGGGTGCAGACCCTGAGGTCAGTGACGAAGAGATGAAAGAACTCGAAGCCTGTGCCTGCCCGGGATGTGGCTCGTGCTCGGGTATGTTCACCGCCAACTCCATGAACTCGCTGACCGAGGCTATCGGTCTGTCATTGCCTGGCAATGGCACAATCCTCGCTACGCATACCAATCGTATCGAACTCTTCAAGGCTGCTGCCCGTCAGGTGGTTAAAAATGCCTTCGCCTATTATGAGGATGGTGACGAGAGCGTGCTGCCTCGTAACATCGCGACTCGTAAGGCTTTTATGAATGCGATGGCGCTGGATATTGCGATGGGTGGTTCGACAAATACCGTGCTCCATCTGCTCGCTGTGGCACAGGAGGCTGGCACCGACTTCACGATGAAGGACATCGATGAACTGTCGCGTCGGGTGCCTTGTCTCTGTAAGTTGGCCCCGAACACCCAGAAGTATTCTGTGCAGGAGTGCGGACGTGCTGGTGGTATCCTCGGTATCCTCAATGAATTGAACAAGGGCGGCCTTATTGATGGCTCTGCCATCCGTGTGGATGGTATGACCCTCGCCGAGGCGATGAAGAAATATGATATCCTAGGTAATCCTAGTGATCTCAGGAATGCTAGTGATCTTAGATCAATCTACTATAGCGCTCCGGGCAACCGCTTCTCCACGAAGATGGGTTCGCAGTCGGAAGAGTGGGAGAGTCTCGATACCGATCGTGCCAACGGCTGTATCCGCGATCTCGAACATGCCTATACCAAGGACGGTGGACTGGCTGTGCTCTTCGGCAATATCGCCCAAGACGGTTGTGTGGTGAAAACGGCTGGTGTCGATGAGAGTCTCTGGCATTTTGAGGGTCCTGCCGTTTGCTTCGACTCTCAGGAAGATGCCTGTGAAGGCATCCTCGGTGGCAAGGTGAAATCAGGCGACTGCGTGGTGATTACCCACGAGGGACCAAAGGGTGGCCCGGGTATGCAGGAGATGCTTTATCCCACCTCATATATCAAGAGTATGCACCTCGGCAAGGAGTGTGCGCTGATTACCGATGGACGTTTCTCGGGCGGTACCTCCGGTCTGAGTATCGGACATATTTCTCCTGAGGCAGCCAATGGCGGTAATATAGGAAAGATCAAGGATGGTGATATCATCGTCATTGATATTCCCAGCCGCTCAATCAACGTGAAACTCTCCGACGAGGAACTGACAGCCCGTCCGCAACAGCCGTTGAAGCGTAACCGTGTTGTATCAAAAGCCCTGCGTGCTTATGCACAGAGCGTTTCATCAGCAGATAAGGGGGGGATAAGAATTATAGACTAGGCTGTCTTGGGCAATCCTAGGAAGTCCTAGGAGGTCCTAGGTTATCCTAGAAAAAATGAGAACAATAAAATATGCTAAGAGATAGGATTACAGGATCGAAGGCGCTGATGCGGGCGCTGCAGGCTGAAGGGGTAAAGACCATCTTTGGTTACCCTGGTGGCAGCATCATGCCTGTCTATGATGCGCTTTTCGACTACACACGAGGAGAGAAAAAGTGTTTCGATCATATATTGGTGCGACACGAACAGGGTGCCACCCATGCTGCAGAAGGCTATGCACGCGTCTCTGGTGAGGTGGGTGTGGCCCTCGTTACCAGTGGTCCTGGTGTTACGAATACATTGACAGGTGTGGCTGATGCCATGCTTGACTCCACGCCGATTGTTGTTATTGCAGGTCAGGTAGCCATCAATGCCCTTGGTACTGATGCTTTCCAAGAGGTCGATCTTGTGGGTGTTGCCCAACCTATCTCGAAGTGGTCGTATCAGATTCGTCATGCTGAGGATGTGGCGTGGGCTGTCAGTCGTGCTTTCTATATCGCCCGTACGGGTCGTCCTGGCCCTGTGGTACTCGACTTCCCTAAGAATGCGCAGATCGAAGAGATTGACTGGGAGCCGATGAAGATCAATTTCGTACGCTCGTATGTACCATATCCGAAACTCGATGCTGAGGCTATTCGTCAGGCTGCCGAGTTGATTAACAATGCCAAGAAACCGCTGGCACTGGTGGGACAGGGTGTGGAACTCGGTAATGCCCAGAAAGAATTGCAAACCTTCTTGGAGAAAGCTGACATTCCAGCGGGTCGTACGATGCTTGGCTTGAGTGCACTGCCGTCGAACCATCCTCTGAACGTCGGTATGCTGGGTATGCATGGCAACTATGCCGTCAACTTGAAGGAGCAGGAGTGCGATGTGCTTATCGCCATTGGCATGCGATTCTCCGATCGTGTGACGGGTAATACCAAGACCTACGCCAAGCAAGCCAAAATTATCCATCTGGATATCGACCGTAGCGAGATTGATAAGAACGTGAAATCCGATGTGGCTGTGGTGGCCGACTGCAAAGAATCGTTGCCAGCCATCACGGCTTTGCTCAATAAGAACAACCACCAGGAATGGCGCGACTCGTTCAAACCACTTGATGAGCAGGAACGTGTGAAAGTCATCGAGCCTGCCATCCATCCAAAGGAGGGTCCGTTGCGCATGGGTGAGGTGGTGAATGTCGTGGCAGAGAAGAGCGCCGATGATGCTGTCCTTGTGACGGATGTGGGGCAAAATCAACTATTTGCGACCCGTTACTTTAAATATCACCACCAGCGCAGTATTTGTACCAGTGGCGGTCTTGGAACCATGGGTTATGGTATGCCTGCTGCCATCGGTGCCACCTTCGCAGCCCCTGAGCGTACCGTCTGCTGTTTTATGGGCGATGGTGGTTTCCAGATGTGTATCGAGGAACTCGGAACGATCATGGAACAGAAGGCGCCTGTAAAGATGATCCTGATGAACAACCATTATCTGGGCAATGTTCGCCAGTGGCAGGATATGTTCTGGATGCGTCGTAAGTCGTTTACGAAGATGATGAATCCCAATTATGAGCATATTGCCCAGGGCTATGGCATCTCCTACACAGCCGTCACCGATCGCAAGGATCTGGCATCAGCCGTTGAGAAGATGCTGGCCACTGATGGACCTTATATCTTGGAGTGTGCTATCCTTGAAGAAGACAATGTGTTGCCAATGACACCTCCGGGTATGAATGTAAACGAAATGATGTTGGAGATTTGATTTATGGAAGAGAAGAAACTATATACCCTGCTGGTTTATTCTGAGAACGTGGCTGGTATCCTGAATCAGGTTACGGCTGTCTTTACACGTCGTCAGGTGAATATCGAGAGCCTGAATGTGTCAGCCTCGAGTATCCCTGGTGTGCATAAATACACGATCACTGCATGGAGCGACGAAGACCAGATCATCAAGATTGCCCGTCAGATAGAGAAGAAGATCGATGTGGTGAAGGCCAACTATTTCACTGACGATCAACTTTTTATCCGTGAGTCCGGACTCTATAAACTCTCAACTGATATGGTTCTGAATAATCCGGAAATCTCACGTACCATCCGTCGTTTCGATGCTCACATGATAGAGGTAAACCCTACATACGTCATTGTGATGAAGCACGGCATCACAGAGGATATCATTTCGCTCTATCGTGCACTTGATACCTTTGGCTGTGTGTTGCAATATACCCGTAGCGGTCGTATTGCCGTCACTCGTGGCATGCAGGAGCAGGTCAGTGAATTCTTGGAGGAAAGGGAGCAGAATGGATAAAGTCGGTAACTATCAGTTCCTGGCAGAGCCTTTCCATTGTGATTTCAGTGGTCGTCTGTTTATGGGGCATCTGGGTAACCACATGCTCAATGCCGCAGATTTCCATTCTACCGATCGTGGCTTCGGCATGAAGTATCTGTTGACCATACAGCGCAGTTGGGTACTCTCGCGACTCGCCATCGAGATGGAGGAGATGCCACAGATGTACACCAAGTTTAATGTGGAGACCTGGGTGGAGTCTGCCATGCGATACTTTACCAGCCGAAATTTCCGTGTGGTAGGGACTGAAACCGACGAATATGGAAATTCATCGGAACATGTTTATGGTTATGGCCGAAGCATCTGGGCCATGATCGATACGGAGAGTCGTCAGCCGACGGATATCTTCAGCATCGACAATGGGGCCATCAACAATTGGATTGTGAAGGACAAGGAATGTCCCATCGACAAGGGAGGTCGCGTGAAGATGTCCGACGATGCCGAATTCGTCCGCACCATCGATACCTACTATAATGACGTGGATATCAATGGACATATCAACTCCGTCAAATACATCGAACATGTGCTCGACCTCTGGAATCTCGACTGGTATCGTGAGCATCAGATCAAACGTTTTGAGATTGCCTACGTGGCAGAGGCCCATGCCGGCGATCAACTGTCGTTCTGGCGTGAGCAGACGGGCGAACTGGAGTTCTGCATCCGTATTTCCAAGACCGACGGCACGGAGTGTTGTCGCAGCAAAGTGTCATTCCAATAAAGAAAACAATAATATAAACGATATGAACTATCTTGATAGAAATGAATTTAACTTCGAACCAAGTCAGAAGGTGATTGATGCCGTCAAGAATTTCAATCCCAAGGACTTGTGTTTCTATACCCGTATCTACGACGAGGGAAAGAAGAGTGTAATCAGCGTACGTGTCAGTGAGATCTACGGCATTCCTGAAGACCAGGTGCTGTTGGCCTACGGTGGTGAGGACATCCTGAAGAATGCCATCCACTATTTCCTGACCAAAGGCGATAATAAGAAGATCCTCATCCCAGAGTTCTCATGGTGGTACTACAATCGTGTGGCCTCTGAGTGCGACGGTGTTTTCGAGATGTATCCTTTGCATGAACAGGAGGACACCTTCGCCTACGATGTGGATGAGGTGATAGAATATACCAACCGCGTACATCCCCGTATGCTGTTGCTGGCTTCGCCCAACAATCCGACGGGCAACTCCCTGACTTCCGAGGAGATCGGACGCATTATGGAGAACATCCCCTCTGATACGATGGTACTCGTCGATGAGGCATACGCCAGTTTCATCACCACCGACACCGACTATATCGCTCCGTTGGTAAACAAATACGGCAATCTCATCATCTCGCGTACCCTGTCTAAGTTTTATGGCCTGCCTGGTCTGCGCTGTGGATTCGGCTTCATCGGCAAGGGACACGACCAGTTCCTGAGTTACATCAATAAGTACTTAGGTTTCAACCGCTTCTCGGAGGCTGTGGCACTGGCTGCCCTCGACAGCGACGAGCACTATCGCCGTGTGGCCGATGACATGGAGTGGGGGCGTCAGTTGTATAAGAAGGAACTCGACTCGCTGCCTGGCTTCAAGGTCTATAAGTCGGTGGCCAATTTCATCCTTATCAAGTATCCTCTGGAAATCAAGGACGCTCTGATGCAGGCCCTGAAGGTGCAGGACTATAAGATCAAGTTCATGGGCGACAAGGGTCTGGAGTCTTGTCTCCGAATCACCTTGGGTCGCAAAGAACAGACGCAGGTGGTCTGCGACACCATCAAAGCGGTGTATGGGCAGATGAGAAATGAGAAGTGAGAGATGGACAAGGGTTTTAAAACAACACTGAAATCAGCAGAGACGGAAGACTGGCTTGACCTCCATGTCATCCGTCCTTTCTGTTATTACCTGGCAGTCTTCTTTGCCAAGTTCGACATCCACCCCAACACCGTCACCATTTGGTCGATGGTCATCGGTGCCGCCAGTGCCATTTTCTTCGGCTGTGGCAGTTTCTATTATAGCGGAGGGTGGGGGCTTGCGATGAACATCATCGCCATCGTGCTCCTGATGATAGCCGATATCTTCGACTGTACCGATGGTCAGTTGGCCCGTCTTACGGGCAAGAAGAGTCGTCTGGGACGAATCCTCGACGGCGTGGCTGGCTTTGCATGGTTCATTCCCATCTATCATGTGCTGGTCTATCGATTCTACCTGCACCATGAGTTGGAGTTCTCGTGGCTCGGCATCAGCGACACGCCCCAGAACGTGCTCATCGCAACAGTGGTGGTCTATGTGTTAGGACTGATATCTGGCATTGCAGGCTTGGCAGGTCAGCAACGTCTGGCCGACTACTATATCCAGGTGCATCTCTTCTTCCTGAAAGGCGAGAAGGGTAGTGAACTCGACAATTCCCGTCGCCAGCAGGAGATTTACGACGCGATGGATAAGAATACCAGTGCTGTGGAGCGCTATTTCCAGAAGTCATATATTGGTTATACGCAGAAGCAGGAGAAACGCACGCCCCAGTTCCAACGCCTGTTAGGGAAGTTGCGCGAGAAGTTCGGCTCTACCGACAACATCCCCGAGGATGTGCGCAAACGGTTCCACGACCAGTCGTTACCCGTCATCTTCTGGAACGGACTGCTCACGTTCAATTTCCGTTCGTTCTGGCTTTTCCTGTTCTGTCTGCTCGACGTGCCTGTGATGAACTTCCTCTGGGAGATTGTCGCTATGGGTCTGTTGTGCTGCTATGTCAACCGTCGCCATGAGGCGTTCTGTAAGAAGATAGCCGATGACCTGGACTAAGCAGCGGCTCAACAACCTCTTTTTCTTCCTTGGCTGCGCTGCCTGTGTAGTCATGTTGTTCACCTTCGACGTCAGTTTCGTCGAACTGTGGGAGCATCTCACCCATGCCGGCTACTGGCTCATCCCTATCATTGGGGTGTGGATCTTCGTCTATGGACTCAATGCCCTGGCGTGGAAGGCCATTATCGAGGGGAACATCGGCGGACCTGTGCCCATCAGTTTCTGGCGTATCTACCGACTTACCATTACGGGCTACGCCCTCAACTATGCCACTCCTGTGGGCGGACTGGGCGGTGAGCCTTACCGCATCCTGGAACTGTCGAAGGACATCGACAAGCAGCACGCTACGTCGAGTGTCATCCTCTACGCCATGATGCACTTCTTCGCCCATTTCTGGTTCTGGTTTGTCAGCATCTTCATCTACCTGGCTCTTGCCGCCATCGGCGACCTGCCCATCACACCTGCCATCGGCATCACGTTGGGCATCATCGTTGTGTTCTGTCTCGTGGCCTTCTGGATCTTCTCAAAAGGCTATCGTAACGGCCTCGTGGTCTATGTCCTGGGACTGATTGGTAAGATACCTTTCCTGCGTGGTTGGAGTCGTAGGTTCCGTGGACGCCACGCAGAATCCCTGCGCAACATCGATGCACAGATAGCCGCCCTCTATGGTCAGGACACGTGGGCGTTCTATAAGAGTCTGCTTTTGGAATATCTCTCGCGAGTGGTACAGAGTTCCGAGGTGATGTTCATGTTGCTGCTCTTCGGCATCGACTGTGGGGGAGGCTTGGGCGGTCTGACGCTGACATTCCTCCATGCGATACTCATCGTATCGTTCACCACACTCTTCGCCAACCTCATCGGTTTCCTGCCTATGCAGATAGGCGTTCAGGAGGGTGGTTTCGTACTCTCCATCGCAGCCCTCGGACTCTCTGCAGCCCTCGGCATCTTCGTCAGCATCATCTGCCGTGTGCGCGAAATCATCTGGATCGCCATCGGCATGCTGCTGATGAAACTAAAATGACTTATTTCTCCAGTCCTTTGCCAGACATGAGGAGTTCTACCAGTGGACGGTCCTTGTAGGTATGACGCTGCTGGTCCCAGAAGCCGAAGTCGGCATCGTAGCACCAGGTCGTCCAGGCAATGTTGAACTCGTCGAAGACGGTCAGCATGTCACGATACCAGTTGTAGGCCAGTTCACGATCCACGGGCTCATAGACACCCCACTCACCACAGAAGAGTTGCAGATCGTATTTCTTGGCGGCCTCGATGGCATCCTTGAACTGCTCACGAATCTTGTTGATATCCCATATCTCTTCCGTATATGGCTTCAGGTCGGCCTTGATGGCGGCAGGTGCTGCGTCGTAGTCTTCCTTCGAAACGAGCACGCCGGGATAGTTCACCTTACCTTTATATTGTCCTAAAGGAGTCCACCACGCACCGTAGTGGGTCAGGATCATCGGGTTGTAGTAGTGGAAGGAGAGGATGATGTTCTTGTCGCCCTCGGGTACCTTCAGATATTTGATCGTCTGGTGTCCCTGCCACAGGTTGCTGCCGATCACCAGCGTACGTTGTGGCTCCAGTTCGCGCAGAGCCTTGTGTACCTTGGCTACCAGTTGGTTCCACTGCTCATGCTCAGGAGCCACAGGCTCGTTCATGAACTCATAGGCCACCCAGTCGCAACTGCGGTCTTTCAGGAATTCCGACAGTTGGCGCCACAGGTTGATGAGTCCCTCCTGCGATTCCTCCGAGGTAAACAGCGTGTTGGCTGCCTTATCACCTTCATTTACGGCATTGAAGTAGTGTGAACGGATAATATGCAGATCGACGATGGCACGGAGGTTGTATTTGCGAGCCCAGTCGAGGGCATTGTTCAACAGATCCCAAGCCTCGGGGAGTTTGTTGCCCTGCTCGTCCCAGAACTGCACCTCGTCGATAGGTAGGCGCACGAAGTCGAAACCGATTTCTTCCAGACGTGCGAAGTCATCCTCCTGGATATGCAGGCGACGGGCCTCGCCGCGCTGCTCCGACTGCGAGAGCCAGTGACTGACATTAGTGCCGCGTTTGATGCGGAAGTTATTGACTTGTCCTGCCTGATTCTGATCTTGAGTCTGGTTCTTGTTCTGACATGACGTGATTGCAAACAGAGCCGCAAAAATGACGGCCAGGGTGATGATTTTCTTACTCATAATTGTTAGTTTTGTATAGTTTTGCTGCAAAGATAAGCATTTTCCTGCAACTATCAAAGAATAATGGTGAAAAATACATTAAAAGTTAAGGTATGTTTGGTAGTTTGCTCGTTTTTCACTAACTTTGACTGACGTCGAAGTTAGGCTGCATTTCGGAAATAAAAACAAAAAAAAGTATTTTTCTTTTGTATTTCGCTCAATTTGCACTAACTTTGCAGGCGATTTATAGTTAACCCCCTCGTCGTATCCTCAGAGTAGGGTGGGAGCGGGCTAGAAGAAGACGGTGGTGAGCACCAAGCGTCCGGCTCTCGGGAAGGGCTGGCATGGCACGCAAGGGATATGTATAACATTTAAAACTTTTGCAATTATGGCAGAAATGAATTTTGGTGGCGTGATGGAAACTGTAGTCACCAGCAAGGAGTTCTCTTTGGAGAAAGCACGTGAAGTATTGAAGAATGAGACCATCGCCGTGATCGGTTACGGTGTGCAGGGTCCTGGACAGGCTTGTAACCTGCGCGACAACGGTTTCAATGTGATTGTCGGTCAGCGTCAGGGTAAGACCTATGACAAGGCTGTCGCCGACGGTTGGGTACCCGGTGAGACACTGTTCTCTATCGAGGAGGCTGCCGAGAAGGGCACCATCCTCTGCATGCTGCTCTCTGATGCTGGTCAGATTCAGCAGTGGCCTACCATCAAGAAATATCTGAAGCCGGGCAAGACGCTCTACTACTCTCACGGCTTCGCTATCAACTGGAGTGACCGCACGGGTGTGATTCCCCCGAAGGATGTCGA
>Ga0310690_10007246_pt1 | contig 14345 bp, 29 predicted proteins | sample AusTroGonzalo_MG_2_FD_207661 | JGI IMG/M metagenome (GOLD analysis project Ga0310690, IMG submission 207661) | Bovine rumen microbial communities from tropical cattle in Woodstock, Queensland, Australia - Gonzalo_04 (v2) (version 2) | ecosystem: Host-associated > Mammals > Digestive system >...
CCTCTACGTAGTAGATACTCTTATAGTAGACGTTAAAGCCTAGACGCTCGGCGGCAAAATAAGCAACGTCATATACCTCTGTCTTATCCATCTCTTTCCACTCGTCTCGAATCTGTTGGTCGTAATCCTCAATATTGTCGTTAATATCCTCTATCAGCTCTTCAAGAGAGTACGCGCCGTCATCGTAAGGTATACGCGGCTCACCCTCACCGTCAAGTGCCAACACCTCACGTTTCTCCATCACACTCCAATAGATAGGGTCTGCTTGGCAATCCGTATCTTGAGTGTTAAGCTCGTGCTGCAGCTCTTTCAGAAACTCATAATCCTCTTGGGAAACTTCTATCTTACTCATCTTTCTCGCCTTTTAGTCTCTTGATACAATACTCTACCAACTCGTTCTGCATACGTGTTGCCGTCTCGGGGTCTAACCCTAGCACACCGCCGCCCGTCAAATATCCCCAACCACGGACATAGAGCAACGGTATATATGCATCGTCTTGGCCGTCAAAGTCATTCTTTACCACGATAATATGACCATTGCCGTTATGCACTTTCTCGAACGGCTTAGCGTCCTCGCCATTAAGGAGCTTTACCACGCGGTCATACACTTCGAGGTCTTCAACGCCAAAGTTAAAGCACATATGATTCTTACTATCCCATATGTAACAACAGAACCCCTCGGGGTCTTTCTTGAACGGCAGCGTCCACGCTTCCTTGAAAGTCTTAATCTCTTTCTTCATACCTCAGTTCTTTAATCAACTCCGCCTTACGTTTCTCCCACTTGATAGAGTCGCGCTCAGCACAATACTTGCAGTTACCTTTGTGTGTCGGTGCTGTAACGCCGCTGACAACCACATACTCACAGCTGTCTATGGTGCACGTGTCATACACATTGCTCATATCTTGCCCGTCAAGAGTACACCCCGTCATTATCACGGCTAAGAGTGTAAACAGAATCAGTTTCTTCATAATCAGTTTCTTCATAATCAGTCCTTATCTTTTGGTTCTACATCAGATTCTAACAAGTGTAAGACAATCAGAGTATTGGTCAAAGGATTTGATACGACAACTCTCCTTTGTCCCGTCAGCATACTTGACTTCTACGATAACACGTTGAGTCTCGCCAACACCACAGAAACTTATAATAGACTTCAAGTCTTTTACTCTCATATCCATACTCAACTCTTTTCTTTCTCCTTAAATCCGTCATTACACTCTTCTGCATTTCTCTTTCTGAATATGCCGAGCCAACTACACCAATATTCATTGGTATGTGATTTCGACTTACCCAAGTAACCGCAGTCTTTACATTGCCTATCCATACTCAGCTCTTTTTGCGTCTGATAATCACCTTATCACCATATTTGGAGCACTTACTAACAATCCAACAAAACACTGCAGCCCAAGAGAATAGCCCGAGGATAAAGGATATGACAACAAAGAAAGTCAAGTCGGATAAAGTAATATCCTTTTCCTTGTCTTCATTCCAAGCCCATCGCAGAAAGATTACAATGGCCAACAAGCTACCTGCTAGATATACTAATTCTGCTATACTCATACTCAATCGTCAATTAAGTCAAGAAACGCGCAACAGCTACCCTCACAATCGAACGTGTCAGAGGGTAAATTGTGCTGCTGCCTATATATGGAAAGCTCTTCAAGCACTTCGTGCGCAAGGTCTGCCGCTTTCTTTATAACCGCGTCAATATCAAGCCCGTCAAGAGTGACTATCGCGGAAGCCGTTGTTGTTACCTTCAGTTTCTTCATACTCAATCCTCGTCAATAATCGGGTCAAGGTACATCCAACGTTTTACGCCGTCCTTCTCGCACTCGTAATCGTCACATTCCTCATCATCCCAACACTCGCACTGGGGATTCCAATAACGAACACCATAGCCACCTCTCATCTCAACCAAACAAGGTATCTGAGGATAGTTCTGTTCTTTGTACTCGCCGAACACCTCGGGGTACTCACCTTTCTCGGTGTAATGCCATTTCATATTTATTTTATTCTGCCTTTAAATTATTTATAAATCTTTCTTTCTTCTTATTCTACAAAGCTCTTCAAAAAACTTCTCTATATCATATTTACTATAGCCCTTTTCTTTTAGATAGTCCTTTAAATCATAGGCAACTTCTTTTGCGCCGTCTCTTTTACCAATCATATAGAAAGCAAAGATTAACGGAGCAAAAACACCCATTATACAGACTATAATTATACTATTATCCATTTTCTTCTGCTTTTAAAAGTTTTACTTTCTTGTTATGATTTGTGCCGTTAAACAGCGTCTCGTAATCGTTAGTGCCCTCTATAAAGCCCCACAAGTCGATAAAGTCACGCTCACGATTAAACCATCCATGGTCACGCAAACATTCACAAGCGAGTATCATCGCCGTCCTATGCTTCTCTTCATAGACAAAGGCATTATCAGCGACCTTATCCTTGTAGTAGTCCATACCCGCCTCAAAGCCCCTTTTAAGGAGCGAGGCATAAAACTCCAACTCTTGCTTGCTAGGATTAAACCCGTAGTCCTTTGCCGTCTCTTTAGCATAAGCCTCAGCGACCTTTTCTTCATTCTTACCCTCTGCAGTCTTTTTAGACAACATTACTATTGTAGTAAGAATATCACCTAGCACAGCGTAATCATGCGTCATTTCAGCCCTCTCACGCCCCGAAAAGCAAGGGTCTGCAAGAGCACGCTTAATCTTCTCTCGGCGGTGCTCTATCTCTTTGTAAAGCGCGTCTTTATATATTACCATTTTCCAAATCCTTTATTTGTTTCTCCCTTTCTTCCCACATCTTCTGCATATGCTTGGAACGATACGCATTTCTTATAGAGAAAGCCGACCACCATTTGTCACACTTGCCACAATACCACTTGTCATTATTATACTGATGCATGATACTGCCACACTCAGGACATTTGAGCGGCTTCAATCGGAATACGATTAACAACACAGCAAACACAATCAATACAATCCACCCTTCTATCGGCGGCATACACGATAATATAACCATCTCAATCATCTACATTAATATTTTCTTCGTCAATATACACATTCAAAGCCTCATCACAATACGCGCCCTCACAAGAACCGACCCGTGGCTTACTGACATCACCCGTAGTCCAAGGGCAATACGGGCAAAGGCTGTCTTTTAACTCTTCTCTGTTCATAATGAAACTCGGGAATCTCAGCCCAATACTCGGGTTCGATATTATCAAGATGATTCTGAAAGAACGCCTTGCTATTGTCGTCACGCTCACACTCACTCTTGCTGATGGTCATATAAGTGTCTTGATAATCCCACCAATAAGCCGATACGAAATCATAAGGATTCTTCTTACCACTTTCAGCCTTGTTGTCTTGCAGAAAGCCTACACGTATTCCCTTGGGGTTAAAATCCTCATTAATCCACTTGTGATGATAAGCCAACACTTCCACACCCAATGGTGGTTTCTTTTCTTGATAATTAATCCACTTCATAATAATCACCTTTTTGCTTCATTCATATTCTTCAACTTAAAGAAATACTCTTCACCAATCCTATTTAAGATAGACTGCTGCAGCTTAGTAGCCACTTTGCATCGTTCATCACACTCTATATCTTTTATCTTGTCACAATGAAATCTTGACGGAAAATTGTAGCCAATCTCTTCTATCTTGTTTCTAGAGTTTATTTTTACCCATATAGAACCTAGATAGCCGTGTCTACGGAATATGAACGTGTCTGCAAGCCAATACGGATTCTTGATAGCATACGTTGTCATTCTTTTACTATTATCAGTTTAACATTATCACCTCTTGACAAATGTCTGTCACTTGCACAGAACCCCTCACTCTCTACATAGTCAGCAAAATTGGCAAAGCACCGCACCTCTCCGTCTATCGCCTCTTTTCATCATCAACTCCTTTTGTTTGAGCATACCTTGGTAGTACGCCTCTTCTATCTCGTTCAATATCACGGGGTCTTTGATACCGCATACATAACGATATTGACGATACTCTTCTGCCTCTTTCTCTTGCTTCGTCATACTCAATCCTCCTTAATTACGATTACTTTTACTTTGTCACCATCTTTAAGATTGCTGGAAGCTAAATTACACCAGATTTCATTATCATCAGGTCTTGCTATTCCATCAACAGCCTTTGCCATCATCTGCTGCTTCATCTCAGCCTTACCTATATAAAGTAGAGCGTTTTCGTTGAGGGCGTTTTCGTCTTTCTGCTTCTGCCATTTTGCACCAGCCTTGAAAGTCTTAACGATATTACAAGGTTCGTAGCCGTGTGATTCTTTCTTTGCATACGTCTTTGCAGCTTCCTCCAATTCCTCGCTTGCAATTTCTTCACCCCGCATTTCAGCAAGGATAATTTCGGAGTCCTCGCCCTTATGTGCTTCGGTAAACGCTTGGGCTTTCTTTTCAACCTCTGCCATTGCCTCGTCAACATACTTCATAGCAAGTTTATCTTGACTGAGGGCATTGTTGATACCGCCTAATTTGTCGCTCACTTGCTCTTCGTTCATAGAGTCTAATGCTATCTGAACATCTTGTAATGCTCTGTTGTAGCTTATATCACCCTCTTTCCATAGGGAATGAAGCAGTTGGTCTATTTTCTCTTTTTTTACCATACTACACAAGTTTCTTAATGGTCTTTAAGGCAGCGCGTATTTCATCTGTGTGCTTATCCATAAAGGCAAACACACCCTCGCCAAAGATTTCTTTAAGACGTTCCTCGATATTGCTAGAGAAAGCCCATTGGTCATCCTTACACTCTTCATTGTAGAGCATAACCATATTATAGCCATTACTACCGAGGTGTATTATTATCGCTGCATAACACACTAGTTTGTCTTCGGCCTCTATCGACCATTTGTTACTCATTATTCCGTATTCTACTACCATAATTACGCTTAATAGATATCTAATTCTTCTCTTTCTTCTACACGTCCCTCTAGCAAATCAACAAGACACTGATACTCTCTTATATTACCCTCTAGGCTTCTGAAAGGATAGAAAGCAAAACTCTGAGGTGTAGAATCGCTCTTCACAAAAATAGTAACACAGATAAAGACTTCACCCTTTTCGTCATAACGATAGTCAATAGTAAAAGAGTAAGCCATAAGCTTTCTCTGTAGCACATACAACTGCTCGAGTATCTTTCGCATTGAACCGAATTTTTTCTGCTTACGCAACTCTTCAAGATGGTATTCTGCGCCCTCTACGATAGTATTTATGTGCTCACCGTTCTCGTAATAGTCGCATACCACACCCTCGCCATGGTCTTTGGTAAGGGTAAACAGCGTCTCTACACATACTGCAGCCAATCCGCCCTCTAACACGTCACAATCAAAGAAATAATAATTCTTCTTATCAAAGAATACTGAATCGCCTATGCGCTTGGAGTATTCTGCGGCTAGCTTACTCAGCCTCTTGTACCCGCCACCTTTGATGGTGTATACGGTCTTATAGCCGTTGAGTACGCCGTAGTCATTCTCGTGGCCAGCCTTGACCTTCTGCTTCAAACAAAGTGCAATCTGTTTCATAACCCTTTCTTCAACTCTTTAATTTTCTTCTCTAAGGCTGCTATCTCAGCCTTTTTCTTATCCCTCTCTTCTATCTCGTCCTCGATAACTTCAACCTCTTTTTCGACAATATGATAAAAACGCTCAAGCATCTCTTCTTCTGTCTCGTCATCAGGCTTATTGGCATAAAACGCATTTTCTTCATAACCGTGCCAGAACTGCTCGATAGAGGTATAGCCTTCTTTCTTCAAATCACCAAGGAACTTTATTGCCCCGTCTATATCACGGAAAAGCTCTTTCTCTTTTATCTCTCTGCTACGTGTAGTCTTTTCACATACAAACGCAAAGGGATTTTTATTCTCTATACGCTCAATAGCTATCTCAGCAAGTTTTCTTGTCTCGCCGCCAAACCATTCATTCAAAAGCCTCTTCTTTAACTTTGCGTCCATATCACTTAAACATTTCTGAGTTACACACCAACACATCACCTACGATTATCTCGTCATAGCCCGCCATACGAGCGGCCAACGTAGCATTATGGTTAAAACCCAACCCGAGCAACTTGCCCTCTTCGTTGAGAATCATTATCTGAGACTTACTCAAAGGCAATACCTCTACATAGCCGCCTACTATCTTCTGTGCCTCTTCAAGTGAAAAGTTAGTACCGTTCTTTGGCTCTGCCTTCAGAACTATGCCGTCTGTCATCAATACTTGTGCTGTCATACTATCCACAGTTTTTAACGTGTGCCTCACGCTCTATGTAGTTTTTACAAAAATTCAAAAGAAACTGCCTATATTCTCACGAACGTTGGCAGTAGCCAAACAAAAACCTTATCAATATGTCACCGCAAAGGTAAACATTTATATTTTAATAAACAAGCTTTTTGCCGATTTTCTTGTTTATTTTAACCTTATTTAAGTTTAAAGGTAATATTCAGCCACAATTGTACCGCTCGAGCACACTTTCCTGCGTTTCTTGATATTCATACCTCTATCTCGGAGGTCGTGAATACGGCTAGCCAACCTAGTGCAACCCCACATCATAATAGCGTCCCAACTAGTAATGCTACGTCCCTCTTCTAGCCACGCCTTGATTTTATCACACTGCGAGGCACAACTTACTACATTCGGATTGTCATTCATAAGCTCTTTATCATTATATAAACTTTATTCTCTCTTGATAGTATCTCGAAGCCTAGGCGTTTGTACCATTCTATCAACCATTCTTTATCCTGCTCTACGTCTAGCTGAAGGAACTTCATTCCTCTTGTTCTAGCTCTGTTAGCGCAAACGACTAGCAATTGCATACCGACACCCTTATGTCTATGCTCTTCCAAGACGCTTAGTCCTTTGATATAACCCGTATTAGGCATATCATAGTCATATTGGATTTCTACCACGCCTATCCCCCCGTCTGCTATAATCGTCTCGGAGATACCCCACCACCATTGATTTTTATGTATTATCATATCATCTTGTATAAGTTACCAACGGCTCTTCACTCACACAGATTGGCTGCAGCGGTTTATTATAAGTAAGTACACCCACCCATATCTTACGCCTAAAAAGGAGCTTTATGACTTCTTTCCATGTCAGCCGCCAACACGAAACAACCTCACCATTCTCGAACTTACATACTGGCAGTGGAATCACACCCTCTTGGTCTTTGCCATAGACGGCATTACAGCCCGCAAACTCTATTGGTTTCATATCTTACAAATCTGTTGGTGGAACAATACCGAAATTCTCAAAATCCTCTTTGGTCGCCTCTCGGTAGTCCGCTGCCAAATACTCGCGGTCTATCAGTATCGGGTCGCCGCCTTTCGGAACGTCTACGGCCATAACGACCATCCCTACTTGGTTGGCCGCATTAGGCTCACCCGTTACATAACCCAAAAGACTTTCTTTCTCTACGATGTATCTCATAGTCAAGATGCGTGATATTATTGCCGTCACCGCTTGCGGTAAAAAACAAGGAATCCCGAACTCAGCAGCCTATTGTGACGGTTTGCTACCTCATTCAGAACCCCTTATTAAACCCTTATTACTGATAACCGTCACGAAATCAGATTTTTATTATAACTTTATTCTACTATTTCAAGTTGCTCTATCGTAATACCTTTATCAAAACAATATATTTTCAAACTATCCCAAGAATTAGTCATAAACACAAGATTATTGTTGTTCTTCTTTCTCAGTTCAAGAACTAAGGCCAACTCTTTTGTATGATAAGAGCCTTTTACGATATACTTTTCTAAACGCGGCTCTTCACGCATACCATATAGCAGTTCATCTACTGACACATCGAGTAATTCTGCGATTTTCTTTAGTGTCACTACCGATGGCATAGTATTACCCGTTGTCATTCTGCTTATAGCTTCTTTGGTATAACCCAACTTATCAGCTAACCACGCATTCGTAAGTCTCTTCTTTTGCAGTACATCTTTAATGTAAAGAGTAACCAATTCTTGCTTATGCTTCATATTGTCAAACAGTTTTAAGTGTGTCTCACTTTTAATAAAAATTTTCTGCGGCAAAGATATACATTCTTTTCTGTTCTGCAAAATTATTTGTGGTTATTTTATTGTATTTCACATTTATTAATCAATAAACACCCAACTGCTCTTTCGTCACCTTTCTCTTTACAAGCGGATGGCCAAGGATATTATGCAGGAAGTAATAGCGTACCGCGTCAAGTATGTGATTATCGTGGTCTTCGGGGATATTGGTATACTTTCCGTCCTTATCCTTTGCATAGACATAATTCCTAAGCTCATGCTGTGTATTGAGCGAGCGTTTGGTGACGAATATCTCATAGTCAAGCATCTTACTGATACCCGCCTCGATAGAACCCGCTCCCTTTGCCACGGGATAGATAACAACACCACCAAGGGCTATCTCATCAACAAGACGCGGGTCGGCACTCTCCGAATAAACAAAGCCACCCTCACCTCTGTCTGCCTCTTGACGCAGCTCTCTGACAATATCGCCGCTAGTCATAGCATTACGATAGCATAGTTCATCGATATATAGTCGGTTATCCACAATTCCACAACGGGCGATACCCGTAACGTCATTGGTATATCCAAAGTCGATACAGCGTCCGATTTTCTTCGCATACTCGGGGAACTCATCGACGATACCCCACTTCTTGAAGACAGCACCCTCGGCGACATCAGCCCATCGTCCCATAACGATATGTGCATAACGCTCGGGTTTGTTAATCTTCATATCAAGCACCTCTTTCAAGAACTCTTCCGACAGATTCTCGATATTATCAAGATAGGTAGTATGGATATGCAGTACGTTCGGGTGTGTGCTTATCTGCACGGGCACGCCGTCATACTCCACTATCCTATGTGTCTTCTCGATGAACCGCTTGTAAACCCAGTGATTAGAGTCGGCGGGGTTCATAATGATTACAACCCTATTCTGTAGTCCCTTGGTACGGATAGAGAGCATAATACGCTCGAACTCATCTTCCGACACCCATTCCTCGGCCTCATCAACAACGAACGTAGTAACGCCTTGGATAGATTTCAGCTTAGCCGTCTGATTACCGCTTGACGTATGAATACCACGGAACATCACCCTTGCGCCCGTCATCGTGTTCACCACGTCTGTCTTCGTTTTCCTAAAGAACTGCTCCGTATCGTCAACCTCTACCTTCTCCCAAAACTCGGGGATAACAGAGATGTTGGCTGAGGTCATAGTATAACGGGTGTATAATATCTGATGGGCTAGCTTACGCTCGGGATTATACTCGAATGTAAGACGCTCAATGAAGCGGGAGCTGTTGTACGACTTGCCCGAGTTGTGGCTAACCGTCCCATCTGCGTGCAAATAGCGTTGATTCCCATCTAAATGAATACCGCACCATTCACCATTACCAACAGATTCTATTGTTAGCTTGGAAACCAACCAATCACTTCTCTTGTGAGGATAAACTTTCTTTCTTTGAACCTTACAAGGAATACGCCAAACATCACCACAAATAAAGATTCTATAAACTATACCACAATCTTTACCTTTACAAGTAGCACGCTTCTCTGTAACAGAGGTTTTAAACCCCAATGTATCAGCAATAAATTTAATATTTTTTGCAAGAATCTTATTCTTTTGAATTATCTCATAACTATTACAGTGCATATAGCCATCCGTGTCAAGCAAACCCGCCAATAACTCGAGTCGAACCTCTTCACTATTAGCAATATACTCTTGCGGAATATGTTTGTTACCTACGAGATTATAGAAACGTAATTTTTCCATAAAAGGATTATCGTGACAACCCTTCTTTTTTAAACGCAATGTTTCTGCTTTACCACGTTTGCCATTCAATGATAAAACCATTCCGTTTCTATCTACATATTCTTGCAAATAGTCTTTAATCTCTTTGTCGGGTGTTGTAATCTGAGGATATACAGAAGTTCCATCACCTAGCCACACACCAAGCATATAAGGCTCTATTTCTACGGGCTGCTCCTTATAAGGAATAGAGTTTGCCTTATAACCATACCAACGTTCTCTAAAATTCTTACTCTGCTTTAAGAACTCTTGAACATTGATATCAATCTTATCACCTCTATCGGGGTAGCGGCCTTCAGAATATATGCCCCTACCCTTTCTTATACTTAATATATGCGCATCGTTAACATAGTAGTCCTCAGCATTTGTCTGATGAACCCTATACATCTCACTGAACCCGTGATAAGTTCTGAGCACATTCCTTGGAGTACCATCATCACCCATAACCTTATCACCAACCTTAATGTCTTTTATCTGCTTTATGGTCATATCTGCCATAAGCACCTCTTGGTCGGGACGTTCACAACCACGCCCGCCTGTAATCAGTATGATAAACTTATCCGTGTTATTATATAGCGGATAGTATACGCTCTGTGTCTTACTCATACCTTACCCCTTCTTACCTTTTCTATGCAGTTGGCCACCCACTGAGTATAATACTGCCTAGCCTCGCCGTCCTTAAAGGAGAAGCCGCCGATACCTAGCTTGTCACATAGCCAGTCGGTGCAGTGGCCGCTCTCGTGGGCTATGACACCTACACCCGTCTGTCTCGGTTGCCATATACACACAAGACAACCTTTCCAACAACTCTTCTTATCTCTTACAGAGAAAGTTGTGGCTATCGAGTCACGGTAGTCGTTGAGGTCAACATTGTCAATCACCTCGTCATCATCGTTGAGGAAATAGAACTTTCCTTGCATTGCCTTTGCCGTGGGGTCAACAGCAGCCCATAAACGAGTAGGATAGATTATAGGATTAAATTCGTATATCTTTCCCATTACTCTTGTGCTACTGCTTGTTGCTCTTGCCTCTCTAATTCATTCTCTCTCTCAAGCCAAGCGGTAATGCTCACTCCGTTCTTGACCTTTATCGCTACGTCACCCTCTTCGATACCCTTTTGGATATTCCTAAACTCGGTATCGTGGTGATAAAGGAAGTTAGCCAGTGCTTGAATATTTGGTGCTGTCTCTGACTCCGATTCTGTCACGTCCTCTATGCGGTTCTGCATATCGGGCACACCGTTGATTACGTTGTACCTCTTGCGTACAACCTTACCTTTGATTTTGATTCCGCCTAGTGCTGCCTTGAGGTATCTGCCCCTTACAATGCCTAGTACTCTTGCTCTTCCGTGTGCTAACTCTTCGGAAATTCTTACACTACGGCGAGCGTTTTCTTCTTCAGTCCATCCCTTGTACTTACCCGCTTTCATTTCTGAGAATGTGGTAGGTGTGAGACCGCTGATAGTGTTTTTACTGACGTTTCCGTCCTCGTCTTCGTCAACCCCTAGGTTATCCCCTAATGAGTATGCAATTTCCCCGTCGTTGAGACCTTGCATAGCGAGTGCATATATCTCTTTGTAAAATGCCTCGCCGTCATAGTTGAACTTTGGTTTTGCCATTGTCTTATATATGTTTATGTTACTTATTTCTTCTTTGGTGTCTTACCAGTCTTGGTGCAACCTCCGCCTTTGTCTGTCTTTTTCATAATCGAATTATGTAGTTTGACATCATTTAATAGAAAAATTCCCGTGTTTTGATTTGATATGTAAAGATTTCAGAAAATATCGTGTTAAGATATTTCATTTAACCACCCACATTACCTTTTGCTGCAGTCTTGATGGTGTTGCTACGCATAGACACTGATGAATAGCGTCTGTTATATACGTCACGCCAATACTTAGCTGCTTGTGCCCTTGACAACTCGCCGTCCATATAGTACCTCTCTGGGCCAAGCGATTCCACGAACTCGTTAAAAGATGGTTTCTTTGCCATACGCCTAACCTTGGTTTAGCCCCATATAGGTGCTCTGTGAATACTGACGGGCGTTAGCTTGTCTTACAACCGCCCTTGCGCCGTCATAGTTATCGTTCTGCATAGCCTCAGCCCTAGCATATTCGTTCTGCCACGACCTAGACTTTTGGATATTGTTTCTGTAACGCTGATATGCCTTGTATGCTCTGTTTGCACGCTCGGTACTAGCGTTTGCCTCTATCCTCAAGAACTGCCTACGCAATTCTGCTACTGACTTTGCTTTTCTTCTGACTCGACTTTCCTCCTATATTTTTATCCGTTTGTATTGCCCTTAGACGCTTGTTCTGCCTCTCTGTAGGCGAGTGGTGCTCCTATGCGGTCACGATAAGGCATCTTGATGTTTGCCCTACGTCCCCAATCGGGCACTGCAGACTGCAAGCGGTCGTTGATATTGTCTCTGTATGTCTGAGCGATACGTGAGATACGCGCTAGACGTGTACCCCTTGCGGTGTTACTCAATCGGGCTGCTTGCTCGTTGATGTCACCTATTGACTTTGCTCTCGGCTCTTTTCTCTTGACTCTATACCTCTCTTTCCTTTTATCCCACGCTGTAGCCCATATAGGTAGCACGTGAGTATTTTCTATCCATTATCGCCGTCATCGCATTGGCCAAAGCCTCGCCGCCTTGCTTCAAAGCCCCTCTTATGGCCTTTCTGTCGCTCTGTGACCTACGGGTGCGGTATATATTGCCTAGATACCTAGAACGAGCCTCCGTGACCCTAGAAAAACGTTCCTTGGTCATTTGGCCGTTCCATATCAGACGATTGTACTGCGCCTCTATATCTTTACGCGACTTTGCTCTGACTCAGCTTATGTTTTATCCGTTAGACGAACCCTTTGCCGCTTGCTCTACGGCATTAAGCATATTCTTACGTGCTCTGCCGATGCGGTTGTAGTTACTCCACCCGTACCTCTGAAGGAGGTCGCTAGCACGTCTGTTGATAGCAAGCCCCGTGGCAACCTTATCGTTGCTGTTGTTGCTCTTATACGCTAGTGTTCTATTAGATACTCTGACTCGGCACTCCTTTCTTTATCCTACACTCTGACCACTTGCAACCTTTTGGGCGAACTTCTTACGAGCATTGACCGTCTTCAAGTTATTATAGCGGTCATACTCCTTTCGGGTAAATACCGTTATTTCGCCTTTATCACCTATGCTCGTGTGAACACCAACCCAGTTTTCATTGGTGTTTCTGATAACATTTACGCCCGCTTGATTAATACGATTGTATTTAGGACGGCCTTTTCTTGCCTCAGCCATCCTATACAGACGTGTTATCTGCTCACCTATCTGCTGTCTTGTCTTCTTACCCTTTCTGACTCGGCATTATCCGTTTGAATTACCTTTACTAACAACATTTGCATTTACCTTTCGGTATCTGTCATCCATAAATGTTGTTTCAAAATTTGTACCACGGTCATAACCACCCACACCAGAAGTGATTTTGCTATATCCACCACCATTAACAAGTCCCCTATCATTTGGGTCTCTATTAAGGTATCTGTTAGCGGTATTTCTCACTCTCTGCGCTCTTTTAGTATTACCAGCTACCTCTGCTTGTCGTGCTAACCTATCAGCAGTTTGGATAATATTACTATACGTCCTCTTGGTCGTTCTTTTATACCCTTGCCGATATGCGCTATTTGACGCTTTAGCACTTATTCTTCCATCTCTATCAATTCTTCTGACTCGGCATTATCCGTTTGAAAGACCCATATAGGTGTTTCGGGAGTACTTGCGGTTATATGCCTCAGTGCCGCCTTGCTTGAAGCTGCGCTGACGCATAATCCTATCGGTGTACCTATCAGCGGCTATGTTAGCTGCTGCCACCCTAGAAGCCGTTGCACGAGGGTTATTCTCTATCCTCTCGGCTTGCTCTAGTATCTCTCCGAAACTCTTACCTTTTCTGACTCTGATTCCCATTATTAAATTTAACCCGCGTTGATGCCCATATAGGTATTCTGTGAGTATTCGCGTCCACGCGCTGTATTCACGCCCTTACCATTGTTGATATCGTTAGCAAACTGCTTTGAACTAGCGATATTCCTCGTATACCGACTAGCAATCTCACCTATTCTGTTTATCCTATTGACAGACTGCGTAGGCGTGACTGAGAAGTTCAAGGTACGTCTTTGCATCTCTTGTGCTAGACGTGCAGCTTGCTCACGTATCTGCTGTATACTCTTTCTTCTCTTGACTCGGCTCTATCTCCTTTGCTAAGATATGCCCCTCACCGCTGCAGTCAATCAGCGTCTTTCGGGGCGATAAATCAAGCATCATAGGTTATCCTGCTGACAAGCCCATTGAGTAAGTACCGTCGGCGTTCTGACGGATAACGTTACCGCCATCACCTACCATACGTCCGTCAACAATCTGTGCCATTCCGTTACGCAACCAAGCCTCAACGACACGAGGGCTAATGTTGTTCATACCCTTGCGCACGTCATAGTCACGCTGACGGCGGTTTGAAAGTGTCTTACGTCCG
>Ga0310690_10007247_pt1 | contig 14342 bp, 17 predicted proteins | sample AusTroGonzalo_MG_2_FD_207661 | JGI IMG/M metagenome (GOLD analysis project Ga0310690, IMG submission 207661) | Bovine rumen microbial communities from tropical cattle in Woodstock, Queensland, Australia - Gonzalo_04 (v2) (version 2) | ecosystem: Host-associated > Mammals > Digestive system >...
AAGAAATCTACGCTCTGGAACGTGAAATCGAACAACAGAGAAAGCAGAGAACTAAGCACGTAAGACGCGCAGTAAACCCAGCGCGGTAAAATGCGCGTAAAGTGAAGTGATAGGAATATGGCATATCAATCTGGATTTCTACACCAACGTGTGACCATCAAGAACAAGACGGATGGCACAACATTCGGTGAAACTACCGCGTACACCGATGCTGCAACCGTGTGGGCAAACATCAGCTTCACGAAGGGTATGAAAGCATTGCATGAGGGAGCGTTGGATGCTTACGATACGGTCATCGTTAGAATGCGATATAACACCATCGTCAACCGCGACAGCCACCTGATGCATGACGGCAAGGAATACCAGATACAATCGTTTCACCGCGACTATCAGGAGAACATCATTCAAATCACTGCAACGGAAATTGTAAAACATTGACCATTGAAAATTCAAAAAACTATGAGCAGAAAGACAATCGCAATAGTGCATTTCAATACGCCTGAACTGACAACGGCTGGCATTAAGTCCATCCGCAAGAAGGGTGGTATGGATTGGAAAGTAGTTGTTTTCGATAACTCGACAGAACGACCATTCGCCATCACGGAACCTTTGGGCGACGTGACTATCATCGACAACACAAAAGGACAGTATATCGACTTCGAGAAGGAGCTGGCGAAATTCCCGAACAAGTGCTCCTATCTGCCACACTTCGCTTCAGCACGACACATGATGTCGGTGCAAAAGCTGTGGGAGATTCTGCCCCAGGGCTTCATTCTGATGGAGAGCGACGTTATCCTCTCGCAGCCTATCGACTTCATGTGGGACGAGAGCTATGCGGCCGTCGGAAAGATTCAGCACTTTGCCGGTACTGGAAGACTGGAACCCGACCGCCTGCTGCCGATGCTGTGTTACATGAACGTGCCGAAGCTGGTGGCCAACGGTGCTAAGTATTTCGACCCTGTGCGCAATTTTGGCTTACACTCAGACGATGTGAAAGACCCTCTCAACTGGTACGACACAGGCGCATCGCTCTTGGAGGACATCAAGAACACGAAGCCCGCATTGGTGGCCCGTGTCTATTGGAATCTCTACGACTACTTCAGTCACTATGGTAGCGGCTCATGGAAGAAGACATACCTCGAAGACCAGAAGCATTGGATTGAGATGCACTGGAAGGACTGGATGCTTACAGACGAAGAAAAGGCACAACTGGCGGCAATCAAGGAAACACCGCTGACAACAGAACAACCAGCGGAAAAGCCGTTAGAGGGTGCTGCTGGCAAAAAGGAAAGTAAACCCAAAACAACAAAACGAACGAATAGTAAGGAAACAAGTAATAAAAAGAAGAAATGAAACAGACAAGATTCATCCCCATCGAGACCTGCGGCTTGCAGTTGCGCGAGCCACAGGAAGGACAGACGGAGAGCCGCGAGATTGAAGGCCGTCCGATAGTCTTCGGTGTGCGCAGCGTGAACCTCACCCCGTGGTCGAGCACCCGCAAGGTCTATGAGGTGTTGGAACCTGGCTGCATCAGCCGCGAACTGCTCCAGAAGTCCGACGTGGTTCTGAACCTGAACCACAACAGCGACGTGGTGAACGTACTGGGTCGCTATCGCAACTCAGACCGCGACACCCTTTCGCTCGAACTGCGAGGCGACGGCATTGACTGCCGTTGCGACCTGCCGAAGACGAACAACGCCAACGACACGCTGGAGCTGATCCGTCGCGGCGACATCAACGGAATGTCCTTCGCCTTTGAGGACGACTGGGAGGACAGCGAGAACGGCGTGTCCTTCGAGAAGACCAACGACGTGGAGGACGGCAAGGAGGTATGGTTGCGCCATGTGAAGCGCATCACCGGCCTCTATGACGTGAGCATCGTGACCCATCCTGCCTATGAGCAGACCACCGTGGCCAACCGCGAGACTTCGGACGCTATCGAACAGGCTATCGACGAGCAACTGAAGCGCGAATGTGGTGACGACGAAGAGGCAAAGCGCAAGGCTGAGGAAGAAGCCAAAGCAAAAGCCGGGGCAGAATCCAAATCCGCTCAGGAAAAGAAAGAGCAAGAGGAGCGCGAGCTGGAAGAGCAAGCAAAGCGTGCTCGCCAAAACAAGATGCTCTTGATGAGGGCAGAACGTCTCCGCATAGACATCGAAATCTAACTAACCTTTTTATAAACTTAAATTCTGTTTTTATCATGGCAAAAATGACAAAAGCTCAGATTCGTGAGCGCCAGGAGGCTATCATGAATCAACTCGACGAGATGGAACAGAAGTCTCGTGAGACCAACGGTGGCGAAATCAAGTTCACTGAGGACGAAGCCGCCAAGTATGATGCACTTGTACGTGAGTCTGCCGGACTCTCTGCCCGTGCTAAGGAACTCGCATCTGACGCTGAAATGGCTCAGATTCGCTCTAACGAGGAGAAGGGTGCCAAGCTGCGTGAGATGTTGCAGAACTGCAAGAACAAGCGCGAGAATGCCACCACTATCCTTGCCAACGCTGCCGCTGGCAACGTGAACGGCAACCTCGATGCAGGTGGTCTTATTCCCGTCACCATCGAGGAAATCATCGACACCAAGGTTCCAGGCATCGAACTGCCTGCCGACCTGAAGATGGTTACCGGCGTGACCGGCACCGAGATCATCCCCTATAGCACCAACGACGTGAAGTTCACCGTCAATGGTGAGGTGCAGAAGGTATCGGAGCAGGGTCTTGACTTCGCTAACATCCAGGCACAGCCCCAGCGCGTAGCCGCTTCTGTGGCCGTCTCTCATCGTGCCATCGACAATGCCGCTTTCGACATCCTTGGCTTCATCACCTTCAAGCTGCGTAAGGGTCTGGCTATGTTCACCGCCCTCCACGTTTATTCTCACTGTAACTTCGACGTGCTGAAGAGCCCGTTCGCCAGCGTTACTCCTGAGACCCTGACGCTGGACGAGAACATCGGAAAGAACCTCGCCAAGAAGATTGCTGAGATGTATGACCTCGGTTTCGAGGGCATTCCTTACCTCACAATGGATAAGGTGACTGAGGTTGAACTGGCTTACACCAAGGCCATCCCTGGCACCGCTGGCGACCGCACCGTAGTCGAGGACGGCAAGTGCTGCGGCTATCCCTACACCATCAGCCCCTACGTGGACTATGTGCTGAACAGCGCAAGCGTTCCCGTGAAGGACAGCGACCGCTACATCGCTATCGGTCACTATGGCTACCTCGCTTTGCAGCAGCATGGTGAGTTCCGCTTCAATGTCGATGCCGTTAGCTCCGCTAACTTTGATAGAGGTACTGTAGTGCTGGGCATCTCCACAGATCTCAGCCTGACAGAGCTCAGTTCGAAAGTTAATGGCAAGAACCAGATTCAGGCCTTCAAGCTCATCAAGCTCGTGGAGCCCGAGGCTTCTACCACCGTCTAAATTTTCTTGTTCTTCTTCTTCTGGTTTCATAGTTCCAGCAGACCACGGAAGGCACTGAGGTAACAGCCAGTGCCGACCGTGGAAACCAGGGGATGAGAAAAAAGTGATTAACAAGTCAAACTGATAATCATGCTAAGACTCGACAAAATCTTCTATGATGCCATTGTTGCCGACGATGAACTGATGCAGGCAATCGGTGGTCGCGTGAAGTCCACATGCTTCGAGGTTCCGCCAGATGAGCAGGACAACACGCCACTGCCGTACATCATCATCCGCGACTACGGAAAGCAGCCTGCGCAGACAACGAAGGACGACGAATGGATGCCGAGTCAGTGGCGTGTCGGTGCAGGTATCGAGGTCGGGGCAGCAAGTCCTAACGAAGTTGACACGCTGGTGATGAAGGCAATGAAAGCCGTTGCCGCATACATCAGCACCCTTGACGCACAAGCCGAAAACATACCATACCTTAACGAAGGATTCCCACAGACACAAGGAGTTGATTGGGATTGGACCAAGCCCTGTTATTTCGATATTGCACAATATCAGTGTGACATAGACTATTACGACGATGAGCAAGACGAAGACTAACGACGAAGTGCCTGTTGACGTACAGGACACTGGCGAGGCTCAGGCTCAGACTCAGGAGGAAGTGACTCAGCAGCCCAAGACTACCAAGCAGATGCTCACAGCGAACAGCCGCGAGGAACTGGCAGAGGCTTTCGAGGCTCTGAAAGCACAGAACCCTGACAAAACTCTCATGGCTGGTGCAGTCGGCCAAAAGGATGACGGCACCTTCGAAATTCAAGTTGACTTTGTAACCAACTAAACCCATTAAAAAATGGCAACATTAAAAGGTCAAAATCTACGCATATTTACGGAGGCGGACAGCGAACTGACCGTTATTGGTATGGCGACCAACTGCACAATCACGCTTCAAAATAACACCGACGACAGCTCGACAAAAGACGATGTAGGCATGGCTTCCAAGCCTGTCACTACGAGCAAGTCTTGGAGTGTTCAGGTGGAGTCTTTGAGCGTTGTAGATGCAGCCGCAATGCTGACAGCTATCAAGAGCAAGACTCCGTTCTCCCTCGTTTGGGACGAAACTGGCACCACTGACAACCAAACCAGCCAGAAAGCAACCTTTGCCCGTGGCGGTCAGGCATTCTTAAATGATGTCAATCTGACATTCAATGACAGGGAGAATAGCGCAAAACAACTCCAATTCAGCGGTAGCGGCGGGATTTCAACCGTTCCTTCTGCATACACAACGGAGGTCATCTCTGTTGGTAGTTACACCAAGGGTCAGTTCGTTCGCCTCTTCCTCGGAAGCGACAACACAACCGCTCCTGCGAAGGTTATTGCCGCAGCGAAGCAGCTCAGTCTGCATGTTTCGATGCAGCTCGAAAATGCGACGACCAAAGACACAACTGGAGATTGGGAAATCCAAGAGCCCGTTGCTCTCAGCTACGACATCACCACCAACGCTCTTGTGCGCAGCGGCGATTCAATCACCTCTCAGGTACAGGCTCAGGCTCTCTCCGACATTCAGACAATCTACGAAGACGGCACTCCCGTCAAGTGGGTTATTGCAAATGTCAGCGGAGCCAACCAGCGCACGAAAGGCACGGTTATTGCCAGCGGCTCCTGCGTGCTTCAGACCCTTACCATCAACGCACAGAACAGGGCGAATGCCACCTACACTGCCCAGCTTCAGGGCTATGGCGAATACACCGTGGCAGCGTAAAATCTACCGACCGCTCGCCTGTCTTGCTAATTCTGCTATCAGCAAGCAGGCGGGCGGTTTAAATCTTTTATTTTTACGGAACTATGAAAACTAAAGAAATCACTATTGCAGGCAAGCAAGTTAATCTTTCTTATTGCTATGCTACAGAAATCGGCTTCACAGACATTGCCGAAACCAGTCTCGACAAAATCGACACCAGCAACCCGAAGCATATCATCGCGCTCATAATGGCATCCATCCTTGCTTATTATCAGAGCAAGGGCGAGGAAAGTCCAATCAAGGACAATGAACTCATGTTCAATGCCGAACCGGAGGAAATAACCACAGCCTTCGTTTCAGTCCTGGAACTCCGCATGGATTGGTATAAGCTACCCGTAGGAGAGCCACAGAACGAAGCACCAGACGAAGAGAAAGAGGACCCTGAAAAAAACGCCTAACAGCCCACGATCTATATGAGTTGTTCGTGGGCGAAATAGGCATTCCACGTCGTGAATTTCTTTACGTCATCCAATTTTGGGAAGCCCGTAGAATCCTGCGAGGCTATAACAAGCGGGAGCGTGGATTCTGGGCGGCTATTCGCTGGCAAACTTTCTACCTGATGTCATCCTTATCCGGCAGCAAGCATCTAAAAGAAAATAACATATATAATCCAATCGACCTTATGCCATTCCCATGGGAAAAGAAGCCAGCTCCACCAATGTCAGATCAGGAAATCCAAAACATGCAAGAAGATATGCGAAACTATCAAGACTGGCTCCGCAATGAACGAAAAGATAATACTTAGCATGACCACGTGGCCACCGCGTTTCAGCAGCGCGGTGGTCGCTATGCAAGTCCTTTTGCAGCAACGTCAAGAAGCAGGACTGGAGCAGCGCGTTCATCCAGTGCTTGTCCTGAGCGAAGAGGAAATCTGTGCAAGCGAGCACCGCCGCGAATCCTTCCACCTCATGCGCAAAATGGAAGACATGGGTGTTGAACTCATCATTGACAAAGGCAACATCCGCAGCCATAAGAAGCTCATGCCAACACTTGAACGTTATCTAAACAATCCCATCCTCTGCGTGGACGACGACAACAGGCAAGCACAAGGCTGGCTTCGTACCTTTGTCCGCGATCATGATGCGCACTCCACAGACATCATATACGCACAAGGTTGCAGTCGTATCTCTGTCAAGGACGGCATCATCACCGAGAACCGCGACAGCTTTTGCATATTTCTGCTGAAACAGGGTCAAATTACAACCAACATCAAACCAGGCAGCGGTGCCATACTCTATCCAGCGCATACCTTCACCGACCCGCGCTTCTTCGACCGCGACCTGTATATGAGCGTCTGCCCAAGCGACGATGAAACGTGGCAGTGGGCTTTTGCAAAGATAGCTGGCAAAACATACAGGCTGCTATCTGCTTGCAACATACCAGCCAGCCTCGGTGCCCGCCAAGACTGTTCTCTGTGGAACATCAACCGAGACCTCTACACCAAGACTCACAATCTCATCGCGGCTGCCATCCCAGAATACTTGGAAGTCCTAACGAAAGAAGCCGATCATTGAGTCGGCTTCTTTTTCTTGCTAATCTTTTTAGCTATCATGTTGAAGTCATCATGCACAGACTCAGCCAGCACCTTTGCATACCTTAGTGTCTGCTTTATGTTCTTGTGGCCAAGCATCCTGCTCACGTTCTCCAACTTCACACCATTCCTGAGCATGTACGTGGCAAAAGTGTGGCGGGCAAGATGTGAATGCAGGCGGGTAGAAATACCGCAAGCAATCCCGATGGCATGAAGCTCACGGTTATAGACGGCATTGATAATCTTCGGAGTCGCCATTCCATGTTTCTTCAGGACTTTCATCACTGGAGGTAATAGCTGACTCACATACGGTTCTCCCGTCTTGATGCGCTTGTCGGTTAACCGCCATTGCCCGTTCACCTTCTTGTATTTCTTGAAATCGAAAGCCTCCGCATCCTGATAGGAAAGGCCAGTCCAAAGTTGAAAAACAAACAAGTCTTTCGCCATATCCATCATGGAGCCAGGAGTAGGGGAGAATTCCATAATATTCTTCACCTCTTCATCCGTAAGGTATTCGGTACTCTCTTTATCTCCGCGCTTGAACTTTCCTTTGAGCTTATTGTATGGGTTGCTTGCCAACTTGTCCAACGCCTCCGCTCTATTCAGTAGATGCTTCAGGTTCTTATGGTAATTCCAACGCCCGCTGTCGCTCAACTTCAACGATTTATAAATGCGGGACCTCAACCACACGTCAAAAGCAATGATATTGTCCGCCGTCACGTCCGACCATGACCGCATCCCTTCCCATTCTTTCAACCGCTTCAGCAAAGTCTTGTAGTGCTTCAGTGTTCCAGGTTTGATGTCAAGACGTTCAATTTCCGATTCTATCCATTCAAGGAAGTCAGAAGAACTTCCAGGCTCCCACACTTCACGTCTGATTGCAGCCACATCAATCTCACTCCCATTCTTGATGCGCTCATTCACGCATGCCATGATCTTCCCGACAAGCATCGACAGCCTATCGTTCAATTCATTCGCCTGCGGGTGGTTAATTACGCGATCATACGCCCACTGCTTCGCACGCACCCGTACACCAGTATTAATATAGTAAGGCTTGCGGGCAATCGTAACTCTCACTTCGAGCGGACCTTCTGCGCCCTTCTTAACTCGACCGCGATGGTCAAAAACAATAGCAGTTGTAATCATAGATTTTTGGTTTTGCTTTGTTTCCCCACCTTTTTGCATTGGGGAAATAATGGGGAAACATTTTCTCCAAAATCCCCTAAAATTTCCCAATTTCTACAAATATACGAAACCCTCTCAAAGTCCCATTCTGCCGCCAACCGCCTTGTTTTTATGGAATTAACAGATTTAGTCTTGTGACTCCGCTGGGGTTTTGCATAGTTGTGTATGTATTTGGTTTTTAGGTCGGTTTTGTTTTGGTGGGGAAACAAACAGTTAATAATTAGGTTTATTTTTATTTATTTGCATAGTTTATATCAATATATGCGTCGGTAAAAAAATGGATTCCTTCGTCGTCGGTGTAATAACCGATGTAGAACGGGCATGGACACGGTAGATTAGTATGTTTGCGCACTTCATCGGTCATATCTCGTGGCACATAGCCGATGGTTTCGAAGGTTGGCGTGACTATCTTAATTGCATTTGCATCGTAGGGATTGTCTGGCTCTGCAGAGAGAAAGCCCATCGTCTCGCCGAGGTGCTTCATGGCGACATTTTGATAGTGTGTGATGCCTGCTATATAGAATTCGACTATATCAAATGGGTATTTATCTTTCGGCCATACGCTGACATGATAACCTTTGTCCTTCACACAGAAAAATTTGAGCCGTTGGACTTCTGCATTAGGATCGTTTTTTATGATTGGTGTAATAGACTCATCTGGTTTTTCATTCTTTTTGGGTTCAAATAACTTGAGGAAGTAATAAAAAACAGCAATAAAAGCGATCCAAAGAAGAAATTCCATAATTTATTTCTTTAGTTGATTAATTTCTTCGGTAAGAATGGCGACTTCACGGCGGAGTGATTCGATGGTTTTCACTTGCTCGGTAACAAGCTGAATGATTGAGTCGGCCCACTTCGGAATTGCTTGATATTCTGCCGTTGGTTCTGATAATTTCTGGACTGGTTTTTCGCTACGAGAATTTTCGTCAGGATTTTTTTTATAATCCTCAATAAGCATACAGATTGGTTTTAGTTGGAACCATTCAATATTAAATATACCAGGGAATTTATCCAGCATCTTGTATATTGTTTTATCCGAAACCATTTTCTTTTTTGAGCGCACATTGGATAAGGTAGATTCTGCTACTTTTATTATTTCACAAAGTTCTTTTTGGCCGTTGACATGTTTGTGTGATATGAGATGATCAACAGCAGCAATAAAACGCTCATTTTTGAGCACTTTCTCAGTTTCATTTGCCCGAATTAGCCTCATTTCTCTTAAAAAAAGTTAAATAATTAGCCTAAATTGGTTTAAATTAGTCTAAATGCTATATATTTGCACACAGAAAACCAAAACGGACACAAAATAGCCCTGCGACCGAAAAGGTCACCTTGTGCATAGTAGGGGTACTTGCAAAGGTAGGGCTTTTTTCTGAAATACAAAGCAATACTATATAAAGTTTAAGCAAATTTAACAAAATGGCACTTGACAGGGAAACACGAATGGAGCTCGCTGAGGTAATCGGAAACGCTATTGCAGCAGCAAAACAGGCACAGAATGAAAGGTATGTGACTGGCAAGCGTCTGTGTGAGATGTTCCAGATGTTCACTCCATCACGCCTGAAGACTTGGGGAGAAACTTTACCAAGGATTCGCGCGACGTTCATCAGCGAAGATGGAGAATCTGAACAGACAGGATGGGCGTATAACGTGGCAGAAATTCAGAAGATGATAGACCGCAATGAGCTGGTGTTCACGATGAAGCCGAAGGACCATGAAGAGTCTGGATGTCAATATAGGGCATCCAACGCGAGCAAAAAATACAGGGGTTCCTGTATTGCAAGAAACGGACAATAGACAAAAACAATAACCAATAAAAAATATTATGGAAACGATTGAAAAACTTACAGTGAAATTTATTATTGCAATGATGCTTGTGACGGGAATAGCTGGTCTCGTTATTTGGTGCTCGACGAACACATGGTGGAACGGAATGATGGGAGCCATAGGGCTTCTGGTTGCCTACTTTATGATTAACGACTATAAAAAGGAATATAAAAAGGAGGAATAATATGGAATTGGTAGGTAGAATTTCACGCCTCTTTGAGACAAGGGAAGGCGTAAGTATTAGGACTGGTCAACCATGGAAGGCTTTGCCATTCATCTTTGAATTTATCGAGCATGATGGAGACAAAAAGTATTCCAGCTTTGTAAGGCTCGAAACATTTAACACCTCTATTATGGAACAGATTGGTCAGTTTGTAGTGAAGGATGAGAACGGCAAAGCAATCATCAAGGACGACTGCATGGAACTGACTAAGAATGTTGAGGTGCGGTGTGTATTGCGATTGAACGTAAACATGTACAATGGAAGGGTTTATAACGAAGTCAACTTGCAAAAGATGGAAGTCTTGACTACAGATGACAAGCCCGCCAGTGAAGCAACTGACACGACAGCAGGTAATTTAACAAATCAGAGGCCGGCAGAATCGTCGGATAACTTGACCTTCTAAAAGATACAGGTGTTTGGTCAGACCCAAGTGGGCGGGAGGCAACATACGTTGCGAGAGGCCCACACAGGCGGTGGCATCCCAAAAGCGCAGAAAAGGGAAAGAGCGCGGGTACAAATGCTGATAAGCTGAAGCCATAAGGCCGGATCATTGGAACCAGCACCGCCACATAGCTATAACAACCAGCAGAACTGGTCACTCAGAAACCACACGGGGAACTCTTCGAGAGCCATCAAACGGAACGCTGCAATAACGCGGGAAGCAGCCGAAACAAATACATAGTGGGACGAGAGGCAATGCACTGTTAAAGGTGTATCCGAGCGGGCAGGCGGACGTGAGTCATCCTGACAGTAGTGAGAGCAACCGCAACAATGGACGACCAACGGGGCGTGACCCCAAGTGTGAGCTGGGTATATGGTAGTGATATTAAAATTGAAACATATACATTGATATAGATAATGGCATTCTGCTCATAGCAGGATGCGTACAGAGGCTTTGTACGTTGAGCCTGTGAATCGACGTACACATTGGAAGGTTGGGTGAGTGGCTGAAACCATCACATTGCTAACGTGACAGCCGGAAACGGCTCGGAGGTTCGAATCCTTCACCTTCCGCAAGTTTGTATAGGTTAATTAATTTATATGGCGGTTTATCTTGCCGTGAGGCATACGCCAGCAACTCGGATTGATAAATATTGATTACAGCAGCCCGTCGGGAGATGCGCTGCTTTTCTATTACACAATCAGCAAGCGAAGGTAGTATAAGACTATGGTACTATTTGGGGATAATGAGCACCGCGCCGGAGTGCCTGACAGGGTTTTGCGATGTCAGGCTTTTATTTTGCAAACCAAAATGATTAAAAGAACTATGAAGAAGAATGAAGAAAAAGACGAGAAGGATGGGAAGAAAAAGCGTCATCCAATTCTTGACCATCTTGAAGATGAGATTGCTAAGCGCGAGCATATCCTTTCAGTCCTTGAAGAATCGATAGAAAGGAATAGTCAGTGGCTTTGTGCAAATTCCAACCTTAAACATGAAAATGCTTTACTGCATCAAGAATTAGAATTGGCGCATACAGAAAGACAATACCTATTGAATCGTATTGAGATTCTTGAAGATATTATAGAAAGACAAAGAACGGATATAGATCTTGATCGTTATATGGACGCTATGGCGAAGGCTCTGGCTATGTTCCCCATTTCGACCGTAGGAGTTATTGAAGAAGCAAGTGGAGTTAAACGTGAGACTATTAAACGTATTGCTAAGGATTTGGGCATTGAGTTTGACGAACAAGAGCGTCAGGAAGCACGCAAAAGATTAAAGCAGTGTGGACTTGATGACATTGAGAACAGAGGGGGAAGGAATCGCAGAGCAGTTGAGGTCATTCACGACGGAGTAGTCATTGCTTCATTCCAATCAGCAAGGGAAGCCATGGATGCGACTGGACAAAATGACATTTGGGAGTATATACATAACGGAAGACAAGATTCAAATGGAAGATCTTATAGATATAAGGAACTATGACAGAGACAGAAGAGAAAAAAAATGTACCACCAATAGGCGATGGTGAACAGGTGCCGACGTTCCTGGCTGGGGATAAATGGTACGGCGTGGATGTCAGCGAAGACATGCTTGACTTCGACAAGCCGTACAGACCGCCAAGATACACGCTTGAGCGAAACGGCATTCCATTCGCAGACGTTGGTGAGTTGCACATCGTTTCAGGCAAGCCTGGCAACGGCAAAACAGGACTCATGGCACAACTGGAGGCTGCAACGCTTTCGGGTCGATTCTGTAACTTGCAAGGTCGTGAGGTCAATCACAAGGTGAAAGACAAGCAAACGGGTGAGGTTACGGAGCAGAAGATACCGACGCGCTTGCTTCATATTGACACAGAGCAAGGCGAAGACGATACCATAGCATTCAAGAACCGCGTCTGCTCAATGTCAGGCATTCCAAGCAGCAAGGCAAAGGAACAATTCTTTATCTTGCGACTGCGAGATACGGAGTTGGCTGTGGATAGGTGGAAGAAAATTCTGTCTGCCATACACCTGATAAAACCGACTGACATCTTTCTTGACGGTATGCTCGACATCGTAGAGGACTACAACGACCAAAAGGAGTGCCAACCAATCGTCCGAAAGTGCATGATGGCAGCCACAGAGTACGATGCAAGCCTTTGGGCAGTGCTGCACGAAAATCCGCTTGTGGATAAGCTGGTCGGTACGCTTGGATCAATTACTCAACGCAAGGTCAGCGAGATATTCACAGTGGTAAAGGTGAAGCAAGCAGACCTGAAAGAAAGTGACCGCAAGCCAGGACTACCAGACATCTATTTCCGCGTGAAACAAGTAAAGGCTCGTGGCCGTGATGTTGAAGACTGGCTATTTCGCTATGAGAACAATATCGGAGGGTGGGGACAACCTATCGAAATTGAAGACACAGGAGCGGCAGTAATTGATAATAAGCGTGCAAACGAGCTGAAGGAATGTGACGAACTATTCAAGACGTACAACTGGACTGCTTCAGGCACAACTTACACAGAGCTTGAACGCCACATCCGAACGCAGGGACATATCACTTCAAACCGCAAAATCAGTGAATTGTTCAACACGGGCATGGAGGCTGGCATCATATACAAAGGTCCGAATAAAAAATACCACTATAACGGATTAAAACCTTTGCCAGATGATGGAGCGCAAGACTTGCCATTCGAGAAACCAAACGAAAACGAAGAAGACCCATTCTAAGTCAACTCCCACCGCATAGCCCCGTACCCCCACACCCCCTTAAATATATATTTATATATTTAGGGGTGTGGAGGGATACCAGTGCAAGCGGGCGACGCGCGCACACGCGCATTTTACATCCAATGTTCGCGCTTGATAAAATCGCGGCGGCGGGCGAAAAACTTCATTACTATAAAAGGTGATGCCTTCATTAGTAATAAAGCTACTACCTTTCATAGTATAAAAGATTAAACCTTATACGATATGAGCAAAATCGAGGACATAACAATCAGGCGAATACTTGACGCTGCGGACATCGTGGACGTTGTGAGCCAATTCGTGACGCTGAAGAAGACAGGCGTTAGGTACATGGGACTTTGCCCATTTCACGAGGACAGGCACATGGGTTCATTCATAGTCTATCCGAAAGGAAACTGCTACAAGTGCTTTGCCTGCGAAGCCAAAGGCGATGCGGTGAAGTTCCTGATGGAACATGAACACATGTCGTTTATTGATGCTATCCGATGGCTCGGTCAGCACTATGGCATTCCCGTTGACGACGTTCCATTGAACTACACTCCGCCAGTGCGAAAGGATCCTGAACCGCTGCCGGTGCTGGAGGTGCCATTTGAATATGTGGTTGAAAGAATCCGCTACGAGCATGACAACCTTGTGGACTGGATATGGTCGCTTCCATGGGACGGTGCTCAGTATGGCAGGATAGGAAACACACTCGCGGCTTATTGCATCGGGCACTCGAAGAAAGGACACACTATATTCTGGCAGATTGATGAAAAACAGAGAGTCCGCACAGGAAAGATGATGAAATACTATCCAGTTGACCACCCGAAGGCAGGGCATCGAGACAAAGAGTCTGAATATGGCTTCGACTGGATTCATTCTGCTCTTTTCCGCTCGGATAAGTTCCCCGAGTTTGACGACGAGAAGATGGAGGTTAAGCAATGCCTGTTCGGACAGCACTTGATGAAAGCATGGCCGAATGCCACCATCAACATCGTGGAGAGCGAGAAGACGGCAGTCCTGATGGCCATAGCCTACGGCAACAATGCCGCTCAGATATGGATGGCCTGCGGTGGGCTCTACAACATCACACGTGAAAAGCTCAAGCCGCTCATGGATGACGGCCGACGCATTCAGCTATTCCCTGACCGAGACGGCATAAAGAAGTGGATTGAAAAGGCCGTGCAACTGAATTATGACAAACTTGGATTCAACACCGAGG
>Ga0310690_10007249_pt1 | contig 14339 bp, 11 predicted proteins | sample AusTroGonzalo_MG_2_FD_207661 | JGI IMG/M metagenome (GOLD analysis project Ga0310690, IMG submission 207661) | Bovine rumen microbial communities from tropical cattle in Woodstock, Queensland, Australia - Gonzalo_04 (v2) (version 2) | ecosystem: Host-associated > Mammals > Digestive system >...
ACCTCCTTGAACACTTCGGCGATGGCATCGTGAGCCTCACCCTCGCTGTAGCCGCTGGCTGCCGTGATGTTACAGGTGATGCTCTGGAACAGATTGAAGTGCTCGATGTTTGACGGACCAACAATCTCCTTCAGTGAGACGAACTCGGCAATGGAAGCCATCTTGTCGCCTTTCACCTTGACGAATATGTTGCTCAGCGACGAGGGGTCGAGACGGTATTCGGGCGAAGAACAGGCCATGATGCGATAGACCTTACCGAACTGGTTGAAGTTACCGATATAGCTTCCACCGCAGTAGGAGCCGAGCGTACTGAGTACGACCTTGGGTGACACACCAGCACGGTCGCATTGGGTGGCGTCAACGTCAACCTGATACTTCGGGTAGCGCTCTGAGTAAGACGACATGGCGGAGCTGATTTCAGGGCGCTCAGCCAGTTTGGCCAGGAATTTGTCGGTGTACTTAGCAAACTCCGACAGGTTGCCGTCCGTTGGATCCTGCACGATGAGGCTCACACTGTTGCTCGTACCGTAACCCGGAATCTGAGGCATCTGGAAGGGCAGCACCTGCACATTCTTTATATCCTTGCAGGCGTAGTACAGACGGCCGATGACCAAATCGATCATGTGGTTCATACCAGGACGGTCATCCCAATTCTTCAGGCGGCCGACCAACGTGGCGACGCTGGAGCTCTGGCCCGTTATCAGACCGTAGCCGCACGACACGGCGAAGCTCTCCAGCTCGGGAATCTCCTTCACTTTCTCCTCCACCTGCTTTGTCAGCTCCTGCGTCTGCTGCAGCGTGTAGCCCTCTGGTGCGCGGATCTCAGCCAGGAACACGCCCTGGTCCTCCTGCGGCACAAGGCCCGACGGCAGGTTATTCATGAAGAAGAAGAGCAGCACGCCGGCAACGACCAGCAAGCCCCATGCCAATACGGGACGCTTGATGAACTTCTGGACTGCCTTCGAGTATTTGTTGAAAATGGCATTATAACTTGCGTTATAGGCTTTCTTCGTATAGTAAGTCAGACTCTTGCCTTCCTTCTTGCCGTCAGTCACCTTCAGCATGATAGCGCAGAGGGCAGGACAGAGCGTCAAAGCCGACACGCACGACAGACCCACCGACGAGGCGATGGTCACGCCGAACTGCGTGAAGAACGTGCCCGAGGTGCCCGACATGAAGGTGACGGGAATAAACACGGCCATAAATACTAATGTACACGAGATGACAGCTACCGATACCTCGCTCATGGCCTGACGTGTGGCCTCGCGGGCATCGCTGATGCCGCCCTCCATCTTGGCCATTACCGCCTCGACCACCACAATGGCGTCGTCAACCACCGTACCGATGGCGAGCACCAATGCAAACAGCGTCAGGATATTGAGCGAGAAGCCCGCCAGCATAACGATAGCGAACGTGCCAAGGAGCGACACGCAGATGGATATGGACGGGATAATTGTAGCCTTGATGTTCTGCAGGAAGAAGAACACCACCAGAATCACAAGGATGATGGCGATGATGAGCGTCTCCACCACGTTGTGGATGGCAGCGAAGAGGAAGTCGTCGCTGGTCATCATGGTGATGAATTCCAGGCCGGCGGGCATCGACGGCAGCATGTCGTCACACATCTTGGTGATCAGGGCGTTCACCTCCGTAGCGTTGGCACCCGGCGACTGGAAGATCATGAGCATGGTGCCCGTGCTGCCGTTGATGTTCGATGCGAAGTCGTAACTGACGGCGCCAATCTCCACCTCGGCCACGTCACTCAGGCGTAGCAGATGTCCACCATCGCTGGTCTTCAAGACGATGTCGTTGAATTCCTCGACGGTCTTCAGCGTACCCTTGTACTCCATCGAGTACTGGTACTTGTTTCCGCTCTGCTCGCCCAGAGAACCTGTAGATGATACGAAGCTCTGGCTGTCGATGGCGCCGAACACGTCATTCGGTGTCAGGCCGTACTGAGCCATCACGTCGGGCTTCATCCAGATGCGCAAAGCGTAGGTGTTACCCAGGGCTATCACGTCGCCCACACCGGTGATACGCTGTATGCGCGGCTTGATGTTGATATCGACGTAGTTCGAGATAAATTCGTCGTCATACTTGCCGTCAGCACTCTTCACGGCAAGGATTCGTAGGATGTTGCTTTGCTGCTTCTGCACCGTCACACCCACCTTTGTCACATCGGCGGGCAGCAGTGCTGTGGCTTTCGACACGCGGTTCTGCACGTTCACCGCCGCCATATCGGGGTCAGTGCCCTGCTTGAAATAGACAGAGATGCTCACACTACCCGACGAACTGGCCTTCGAGGTCATGTAGGTCATGTCGGGCACGCCGTTGATGCTCTCCTCCAAGGGCTGGATGACCGACTTCATAATCGTGTTGGCATCGGCGCCGGTGTAGGAAGTCGTGACGCTCACTGTAGGCGGTGCGATGCTGGGATATTGCTCGACGGGCAGCGTGCTCATACTGATATAGCCCACCAGCGCAATCACTATCGAGATGGCACACGCCATCACGTATCTGTTGATAAAAATATTGTTCTTCATAGTTTACTTTTCGTTTTTAGGTGCTTCAGGGAAAAGGACCTGCTGGCCTTCTTGTACGTTGTTGGCTCCGACAGTCACAATCTTGTCACCAACGTTAAGACCGCTCGTCACCATGAAGTCCTGGCCGTTGCCGATGTCCTGCGTCGTCACGTAAACGGCTGTCGCTGTGCTGTCGGCATTTACCTTATATACCAGCTGCTTGTCCTGTAGCTTCACCACAGCCACCTGCGGCACCACTATCACGTCTTTCTGGCTGTAAGGCATGATCACCGTGCCCTGAACACCAGAGAACAGATGGCCGTCGGGGTTGGGGAACGAGGCCTTTGCGCCTAATGATCCAGTAGTGGCATCCACAACGCCCGTTAAGCTGGAGATACGCCCCTTGTGCGGGTACTCCGTACCATTTTTCATTATGAATGTCACAGGCGGCAGTGCGGCCATGTACCTGGCCTTATCTTCCTTAGTCGCGCCAGACGAGACGGCTTCCTCGACAAGTGCCTCAGATACAGAGAACTCAGCGTCCATGCTCGTGTTGCCGCTCACCATTGTCAGTTGCGTTCCAGGCGATACCTGGTCACCAGTGCGTACAGGAATCTCACCAATGACACCAGTTACGGGAGCCGTAATAGTGCAGAAGCCTAAGTTCACCTTCGAACGGTCCACCTGAGCACGTGCCTGTGCCACTGAGGCCTGAGCCTGCTTGTAGGAATTCTCCGAGTTGTCGAGCATGTAGCGGCTCACAATGCCTTTCTCAAACAGATTCTTGTTTGATTCATACTCCAGCTTGGCACTGTTCTCCTGAGCCAGTGCAGCCTGAAGGTTGGCCCGGGAAGCCTCTAACTCCAACTGCGCATTACGCTGGTCGATAACAAAGAGTACCTGTCCCTTATTTACCATCTGACCTTCGACGACAGCTATCCTCATTAACTGACCGCTCACCTGTGGTGTGATAGTTACGTCGGTTTGACCCTTCAGCTTTGCACTGAATTTAAGGGGCACCGTAATGTCCTTTTTCTCAACAGTCATCGTCTCAAACGATGTCTTCGTTTCCTTGGGCATGTCGATTCCACACGCTGTCAAACCACTGACAGCCGTAGCGATTACCACTGTCCACAACTTTGCATTTTTCTTTTTCATGTTGATTGATATTTATTTTGTTTTGTTATTGTTTCCCTTTTGGGATGCAAAGATAATAAAAGTTTGCGAAGAAAAGAAATTTTAGATAATTTTTTTCTTTTCTCTACAATTTTAAGAAACGGCGTGTAAGGGCATTCCACAATGAGGATTTGCGACGCAACACATGAAGTGAATAGGCGGAACTAAGAAAAACCCCAAAGACACCAATGCCCCAATGGAGCAGTGGCTGACTAATGAAACAGGCCAGATAAACGAGAATACCAAGAAGGAACTGAATTAGGAAATAGCGCACTACTGGCGCTGAAACAACGTAGCCGTAACGAAAATGCATGAAGGTCGCTACCGCTACGAGTTCGATAACATAAGACACGACAAGAGCCACACCCGTTCCTACGAGTCCCCAATACTGGTAGCCATAGATGGTGAGCAGAATAAACGACACATAATAGGCCGTCTCAATCAACAGATAGCCTACGGAATTACCTTTGGCAAGGTTGGTATAGCCAATAGGCAGTGACAAAGCTTTAAGGTACATGGAGAATACCGATACTTGGACCATGGCAACTATTGGCAGGAACTCATCGCTCAGCAGCAGGGGTATGAGCAGGGGCACAAACACTATGAGGCCCGACAGCAGCGGGGAAACGATGAGCAACGACACTTCTATCTGACGGTTAATGGTGAGGTTGGTGGCCTTCACATCGTTACTAACTGCTGAGAGACGGGGGAAATAGTCGGGTTCCATGGCAGAGAACACCATGCCAGCATAGGTGACTGTGAGCATGAAGCCTGCGTTGTAAAGTCCTACTATGTCAAGGTCGCCACTTACCACATTCAGGTAAGAACGAATAAACATCTCTGCACCACTGCCCATAACAGCGGCAAGAACAAAAGCCACACCCAACTTCACCATGTCGCTACCCTCACGGAGCACGCCCTTCAGCCCCGAATGATGCAGGGGATAGAGCCGTAAGGAGTGGCGCACAGTCAGGAGCATTGCAGCCAGAGCCATCAACACTATGACGGGAACAATGCCTGCCTGTCCGAAAAAATAATAAATAGGAATGCCGATGAGTAGCGAAAGCAGCGCGTTGTAAATCTGTATGACAGCCAACGACCGCAATTGGCGGGTGCCTTTAAGAATGGCTGTTTCACCTCCCGTAATGGCGAGGAGCGCCACAGCAGGTGCCAAAAGTACGAAGTGGAGAGTGTGATTACCCCAGGCAAAGGTGGAACTGCTGAGAGCAGGGCCCGCTACGATACAGACTAACATGCCCAAGAGTGCAGTCAGCAGAGACCACGTACGCACCACCTGAATGAAACGACGGATTCCTGCCTCATCACCATGATCATAGAGTTCAGACACGTGCTTCACAGCCGAGAACGAAATGCCAAAATTGGTAGATTGCGAGATGAAGTTAACCGTAGAGTTGAACAGCGAGACCAATCCCATGCCGTTAGGCCCCAAAAGGATGGCAATGAGCTTGTTGCGTACAAGGCTGACGACGATGTTCAAACCCTGTACGCCACCGAAAATACCCGTATACTTTAGTACATGGCTGTAGCTGTCGGTTGACGTCTGCTTCATCTTTTTTATATAAAACGAACGCAAAATTACACATTTTATTACGATTCTCCAAACTTTTTATTACTTTTGCATCGTGAAACTAAGCATCATCATCCCTGTGTACCGTGTAGAGGCCACGCTCAACCGCTGTGTAGAGAGCGTGACAAACCAGTCGTTTGATGACTTCGAAGTGATACTCATTGATGATGGTTCACCCGACAGATGTCCCCAGATGTGCGACGAATGGGCCCAGAAAGACCCGCGCATCACGGTAATCCACCAAACGAACGCAGGCCTCAGTGCCGCACGAAATGCCGGCATTGAAAGGGCGCAGGGAGACTATATGACATTTGTAGACAGTGATGACTTCATTGGCACAGAGACACTGGGTGAGGTTGTTGACCTGTTAGGCGACAACGACATGTTGGAATATCCCGTCTGCCGTTTCATCGGCGAGAACCGTCAGGAATGGCTACGGCTCGATGACAAGACCTATACCAACATGGATGATTATTGGCTTAATGCCCAGGCCTATCTTCATACCTACGCCTGCAACAAGATTTACCATCGCAGGTTGTTTGAAGAAGTGAGATTCCCTGTTGGCCGGGTATTCGAAGACGCCTATACCCTGCCCCAGCTTTTAAAGCGGGCACGGAAGGTTGCTACCACCAGTCAGGGCACCTACTACTACTGCGACAACAACCAGGGTATCACTGCCACTGCTAACGGTCAACAACTACGCATGTTACTCGATGCTCACTTGTCGTCGGGCATGCCTGTCGACGACCTCTATTACCTGCATCTGCTCAATATTCAGATTGACGTTTGTGAGCTCACTGGCGACGAGCCACGGCTGCCAAGACGACATATTGCAGCAGTAGGAAACAAAAAACAAAAGCTCAAAGCTACAGTATTTAACATTCTCGGTATTAAAGGAATATGCAAAATCAGCAAGATATTACATCGTTTCAAGAAACCCAGCCGTTAGTCTCGTTTATTATAACGTACTACCAACTGCCCGTCCAAATGTTGTGCGAATGTATCGACAGCATTCTGACACTCCCGTTGAGCAAGACCGAACGTGAGATTATCGTCGTTGACGACGGTTCCGATGAAAGTCCGCTTAGTCAACTACAGAAGTATCAAGATGACATCATCTATGTGCGTCAAGCCAATACCGGACTAAGTGGAGCACGCAATAGGGGCATACAGACAAGTTGTGGACAGTATTTGCAATTTGTAGATGCAGACGACTACCTGATTCGCGCCTCTTATGAACATTGCCTTGACATAGCATGCCACAAGAAGCCCGACATCGTATTGTTCGACTTCACAGACGGCACTGACGACAACGAGCCATCAGTCCTCAGTACAGATAATCAGAAGAGCGGCACGGAATACCTGTTTCAACACAACCTCCAAGCAACGGCCTGCTGCTACCTATTACGCAAGAATATCCTTGGCGGCTTGCGGTTTACCCCAGGCATATATCACGAGGATGAGGAGTTCACACCACAACTGCTGCTCAGGGCTGATACCGTGATCTCTACTGATGCACAGGCCTATTTCTACCGCAAACGCCCCTACTCCATCACCACCCAAACCGACAAGCGTACGGTGGTGAAACGGTTGAATGACAAACTGCTGGTCATTAATAAGCTAAATCGTATTGCCGATACCCTGCCTAATAACGAACGCATAGCATTGGGACGAAGAGTAGCACAGCTGACCATGGACTACCTCTATAACATCATCATGCAGACACGTAACAGGCATTATCTGGAACGCAAGGTTGCACAGCTGCGCAAGGATGGTTTGTTTCCCCTACCCGACCGCGGCTACACAGTTAAATACAAGTGGTTCCGCCGCATGACCAACAGCAGTACAGGACGAACCATTCTGATGAGAATCCTACCACTACTGAACAAGGAAAGATGAAGATACTGTTATTAGGTGAATACAGCAATGTACATTGGACGCTGGCCGAGGGTTTGCGACGGTTGGGACATCATGTTACCGTAGCTTCCAATGGCGATTTCTGGAAAGACTATCCACGCGATATTGACTTGGCACGCAAGCCCGGCAAATGGGGAGGCATCATGCTCATGGCCAAGCTGTATGCCATGCTACCACGTTTCCGAGGCTATGATATAGTGCAGCTCATCAACCCCATCTTTTTCGAATTAAAGGCTGAACAGCTATTCTGGTTCTACAACTACCTGAGGAAACATAACAAGAAAGTGGTGCTCGGCGCTTTCGGGATGGACTGGTATTGGGTACACACCTGTACCGTCGACAAGCCTTTACGCTACAGCGACTTCAACTTCGGTGACAAACTACGAACCGATGAATCAGCCATTAAAGAGCAACGCGACTGGATTGGCACTACCAAGGAGCGTCTGAATAAACTCATTGCCGAAGACTGCGACGCTATTGTTACCTGCCTCTACGAATACGATGTTTGCTACCGTCCACACTTTCCCAATAAGACCAAGTTCATACCCCTGCCCATCCAGCTACCTGACACATATTCCACCGAACAGTGCCAGCGCTCAAAAACAACTATTTTCATTGGTATCAGCCGCGGACGCTCTGCTTACAAAGGTACTGACATCATGCTTCAGGCCGCCAAGGACATCCACTCGAAATACAGACACCGCACGAAACTGGTGGTGGCAGAAGGTGTACCATACGACGAATACATCCGAATGATGGATGGCGCTGACGCCATTCTCGACCAACTATATTCCTATACCCCGTCGATGAGTCCGTTGGCAGCAATGGCAAAGGGCATCATCTGTATCGGTGGCGGAGAGCCTGAGAACTATGAGATTCTCAATGAAACGGAGTTACACCCTATTATTAACGTGCAACCCAACTATGATAGCGTTTACAATGAACTGGAATCGTTCATATTACACACTGAACGTATACCCGCACTGAAACAGCAAAGCAGGGAATACGTCAAGCGGCATCATGACTACCTGAAAGTAGCAGGCCAATACGAAAAGCTATACCTCAGCCTTCTATCGCCTTCATCAGGAAGTCAACAGCACCATTGACACCAAACTTACGAACATCGAGCGAGATGTCATAGTTGCGTGCGTCAGTCCAGTCACTACCCGTATACGTCTTGGTGTACAACTCACGGCTGTAGTCGTTGTCGACAATCATGGCGGCAGCGTCATGCTCATTCAGGTCATACTTCTCAGCAATACGGCGCTTGCGGCAGTCAATCGATGAATGAATAAAAATCTTCAAGGCATTGGGATGATCCCTAAAGATATCAAAGCCACAACGACCGATAATGATGCACGATTCCTGATCGGCAATTTTGCGGATGGCTTCTGCCTGTGCCTTAAATAATTCATGACTGGTTTTGTCGTGCTCCGTACCGTTATATTCAGCACCCGCCATATAGTTCCGGTAGAAGTTTGTGAAGTCGTCACGCCACAACGGGTTACGCGCCTCAATCTTTTCGACGGCATTCTCCACTGCATTAATACGACTGGCAACTTCGTTTAGTATCTGCTTATCAAGCAACTTCACACCCAAGCGACGTGCCAATTCAGAACCAATCTCGTGACCACCAGTGCCGAACTGTCGGCTGATAGTAATTACAAATTTATCCTCCTTGTTCATAGCTTCTTGTTTTAAGGGTTAGTTATCTGTCGCAAAGATAACAATAATTTTTTGAATGAACAAGAATATTACCAATTATTTTTTTCAGTCCAGGCCAAAGAGCGTTTTCAAGCCACCATCGACCCCTGAGAAACCCATAAAAGCAAGGCTTAACAGTCCGGCAGAAAGCATGACGATGGCCATTCCCTGCATGCCCTTTGGTATCTTTACAAGCTCCAACTGCTCTCGCATACCGGCAAATACTGTTAAGGCAAGGCCAAAGCCAATAGCAGTGGAGAAGGCATAGACAACCGACTGTAACAGGTTGAAGTCTTTTTGTATAACCAGGATGGCAACACCAAGCACAGCACAGTTGGTGGTAATCAACGGGAGGAAAATGCCAAGTGCCTGATAGAGTGCCGGAGAGACTTTCTTAAGAACAATCTCAACCATTTGCACCAATGAGGCAATGACGAGGATGAAAGCAATGGTCTGCAAATACTGAAGACCAAAGGCATCGAGCACATATTTCTGTACCAGCCAAGTGACAATAGTAGCCAGCGTCAGCACAAACGCAACTGCAGCTGACATGCCCAGCGAAGTATCTATCTTTTTGGATACGCCAAGGAACGGACAAATGCCGAGAAACTGTGATAACACAATGTTGTTCACAAAGATGGCACTAATAAAAATCAGGATGTATTCCATTCGATTTACGATTTACAGTATTTCCGATTTAATATTTAATTCTCATGCCTTTAACTTATTCACAATGGCAATGAGGAAGCCGAGGGTTATAAATGCACCTGGAGGCAACACGAAGAGCAGGATGTTGTAGGTTTCAGGCAATAATGTCAGACCAAAGACGGAACCTGAACCAAGCAACTCACGGCAAATGCCTAAAAGCGTCAGGCCAAGAGTGAATCCGAGACCAATACCAATACCGTCGAAAAGTGAGGCCACTGGCGACTGCTTAGCAGCAAAAGCCTCAGCACGTCCGAGGATAATACAGTTGACGACAATCAGAGGAATGAAGAGTCCAAGTGCCGCATCAATATCGGGCAGGAAAGCCTTGATGACCAACTGGAGGATAGTGACGAAGGCGGCAATAACGACAATAAACACAGGAATACGAACCTTATCTGGCGTGATGGACTTCAGACAGGAGATGACGAAGTTGGTACAGATGAGTACTGCCATCGTGGCCAGTCCCATCGACATGCCATTCATGGCTGAAGTGGTAGTAGCCAAGGTGGGACACATACCAAGCATCAGGACAAACGTAGGATTATCCTTAATGATGCCGTTCTTTATTATACTAACGTAATTCATATTTCTCTATTTTACTTGTTTCGAGGCTCCGCTCTCTGCATCAGCAGCAGGCGTAACCTTATATGCGTTATAGGCATTGTTGACAGCCATCAGGAAGGCGCGACTGGTGATTGTCGAGGCGGTAATAGCATCTACCTGGCCGCCATCCTTAGAAACAGTGAGAGGTTCAGAAGGCGACTTTCCGATGATATCACCTTTCCCGCCCTTTTGGAACCACTTGTCGGCCTTGGCACCAAGGCCAGGGGTTTCAGCATGTTCCAAAAGGGTGTAGCCTAGGATGCTACCTTCAGGATTGAAGCCTACCAGCACTTTCAGGTTGCCTCCAAAGCCACCAGTGGTCGATTCTACGGCAGCACCGAGATCATTACCCTGTGCATTCTTCACATTATATATAATATAGGTGAGTTCCTTGCCTTTAGCATCGTTTCTGATAACAGTATCCGTTTGAGTGACAACTAAGTCATCACAAACCATAACAGCCTTGATACCATCAGCAAGAGCCTTCTCCTTCTGCTGGGCGATGGGGCCTTCGGTCAAATGGTTCACATAAGCAAGGATACCGCCCATAACGACAGCAACGCCAGTGAGTACCAGCACCATATTCAATAGCGATGATTTAAGCTTCTCCATAACGTGTAGGTTTCACATAATTATTAATAAGCGGTGTAAAGGCGTTCATGATGAGAATGGCGAATGACATTCCTTCAGGATAAGCACCCCAATTACGGATAATGACTGTCAGTAGTCCGATGCAGACACCATAAATGAGCTGTCCTTTTGGCGTCATCGGAGAGGTGACATAGTCAGTAGCCATAAAGATGGCACCCAGCATCAAGCCACCACTAAGAATAACACTCACAGGATCGGCATAGACTGGACTGGTCATGTGCATCAATCCACTGAAGACAAACACGGTAGCAATGATTGAGACAGGAATGTGCCAAGTGATGATCTTCCTCCACAACATAAAAGCGAGACCAAGAAGCAGAGCCAACGCACAAATCTCACCCATAGCCCCAGCACCGTCGGGATGGTTGCCAAGGAAGAGGTCAAGAGATGTAGGCAACTGGTCGAGTACACTTGCATCACAGCTCTTGATGGCCTGCTTCATCAGGGCCAAGGGAGTAGCACCTGTCTCCGCATCAAGATAACTGCCAAGTTGTCCAACCTTTGGCCAAGTAGTCATCTGCGCAGGAAACGCCACCAACAAGGCAGCCCGACCCACCAAAGCAGGGTTAAAGAGATTATTACCAAGTCCACCAAAAGGCATCTTAGCAAAGCCAATCGCAAAGACGGCACCAATAAGGATAATCCATATCGGCAGGTTCGATGGTAAGTTGAAGCCCAGCAACAAGCCTGTTAGGACGGCAGAACCATCCATCACTGTGTTACGCGGATTCTTCAGCATGTATTTATTGATAGCCCACTCCAAAAGGACGCAGGCTGCTACACTCGTAGCCAGAACCACGATGGAGCCAAGTCCGAAAAAGTAGAACGACACCAGCAGAGCAGGCACCAGGGCGATGATAACGCCATACATATTGCGCTCTACACTATCTGTTCCATGGACATGTGGTGAAAGTGAAACTATTAAATTACTCATATTATTTCTTTGCATTTCTGTTTCTGATAATTCCCATAACAGTCGATTTACCCAAACGGATATTGTCGAGTAGTGGACGGTGGGCAGGACACGTAAACTGACATGAGCCGCACTCTATGCAGCTGGTAATGTCTTCATGCTCGGCACGTTCCCAGTTCTTGACTTCAGAAACCTTAGCCAACAAATAAGGTTCCAACCCCATGGGACATGCATTCACACACTTCGCACATCGGATACAGGGCTGCGGTTCCTTGCGGCGGGCATCATCGTCAGAGAGTATAGTCACGGAGTTTGTACCTTTACAGATAGGTACCTCGTCCGAGGTCAGCGCCTTACCCATCATCGGGCCACCAGCAAGCAGTTTGTTCTCCCCTTCAGGCATACCACCGCACGCCTCAATCAAATTCTTCATCGGCGTTCCCATACGGACAAGGAAATTACCTGGATGTGCCAGCCGTTTGCCTGTTACCGTCGTATAACGTTCGAACAGCGGCTTATGCTTCATCACGGCTTCATATACAGCATAAGCTGTACCGACATTCTGGACAATGGCTCCAACGTTGACAGGTATGGCAGGAGGTGCTGGTACTTGACGACGAATAACGGCATCAACCAGCTGTTTCTCACCACCTTGTGGATAACGCTGCTTCAATGGAACCACTTCTACCTCATAATCCGAAGCGGAGAAAGCCTCGGTGCACTTCTTAGTGAGGAGGGAGATGGCCTTGGGTTTGTTGGTTTCTATGCCGATATAGCCTTTTGTCACCTTGGCAGCTATCATCAGTAGCTGCAGGCCTACGAGAATCTCATCGGCCTTCTCCATCATCAACCGATAGTCGGCAGTGATGTAGGGTTCACACTCCACGGCATTAATGATAACACACTCGGCTTTTGACGTAGGCGGTGGCGTGAGTTTAATAAAGGTGGGGAAACAAGCACCACCCATACCGACAACACCTGCATCCTTTATCAGATTGACAATTAGATCAGGCGTCAGTTCTGGATGGTCCTTAACTGTCTCCAGCTTGTCAGAGCGATCAATGGAATCTTCCCAATCATCACCTTCAACATTAATATAAATAGCAGGATTGCGATAGCCTGTTGCATCGATTGCCGAGTCAATTTTCAATACTGTTCCACTGACCGACGAATAAATCGGTGCCGAAACAAAACTACCAGCCCCAGCAATGAGCGTACCAACCTTCACCTTATCACCCTTCTGGACTACTGGAATAGCAGGGGCACCAATATGCTGACTCAGTGGGAAAATCGCCTGTTTGGGCAGAGCTGCCATCTGAGTCTCTACCTCATGGGTAAGTTTGTTCTCTTCAGGGTGGATGCCACCTATTCTGAATGTTTTGATACTCATACGGTTTCCTCCTTTCTTTCAATAGGTTTAGGTACCGGGAAATTCACAGACACAATGGCATGAGTGGGACATACAACCAAGCATTTACGGCAGAGACGGCACTTCTCTGGGGCAATGTATGAGCAGTTGTTGCCTATAGTGATGGCACCAAACGGGCATTCCTTCGCACATTTTCCACAACCGATGCAACTCGACTTGCAAGCCTTCATCGATACAGCACCCTTGTCCCTGTTGACGCAGCTCACGTACACTCTCCTACCTTTCGGGCCTTTCTTTCGTAGTTCGATGATGTTACGCGGACAGGCTTTTGTACATGCACCACAAGCCACACATTTCTCTTCGTCGACCTCAACAATGCCCGTTTCAGTATTTATGCGGATAGCATCAAACTGACAAGCCTCTACACAATCACCACAACCTAAGCAGCCATAACCACAAGCTGTTTCACCAGCCCCACAGGCATGTATGGCAGCACAAGTGCGCAAGCCGACATATTCAGCAATCTTAGGACGATGCTCACACGTACCATTGCATCTTACTACGGCTACCTTCGGTTCACCGTTGGCAATTGCCATACCAAGCAAATCAGCTACTTGCCCCATAACTGCTGCGCCACCCACAGGACAACTCAGCCCATCAATAGAGCCGGCATCGGCTCCCTTCACAAGTGCATCGGCCATTCCCCCACAGCCAGCAAATCCACAGCCGCCGCAGTTAGCACCCGGCAGTAACTCGCTCACCTGGGCAATTCGGGGGTCTTCATACACAGCAAACTTCTTGGAGGCGGCAAACAGCACCAACGCTGCTATTAGTCCAATAGCTCCAAGAACAATTACTGCAATCAAGATGTAACTCATAAAATTGGTTTGTATTGTTTAATTATTTTATATCTCTATCTGAAATGAAATGCGCTGACTAACACGTTCACGCCACAGCCATAGCAGAAAATAATATGGTATTAATGCGCTTAAGGCTGACAATGCAGCCAATGCCTCATTGCCTGTAAGCTGCAACACCATGACAAGCACAACTACCATTATGAGGAACGGCAGGCCAAAAGCAAATATCAATGCTTGACTTGCAACACTACGCGACGCAGTGACTACTACAGGTTGGCCAGTTTGATATAACGAGACATCTGCACATTTCACCACCACAAGCTTTTCC
>Ga0310690_10007250_pt1 | contig 14339 bp, 21 predicted proteins | sample AusTroGonzalo_MG_2_FD_207661 | JGI IMG/M metagenome (GOLD analysis project Ga0310690, IMG submission 207661) | Bovine rumen microbial communities from tropical cattle in Woodstock, Queensland, Australia - Gonzalo_04 (v2) (version 2) | ecosystem: Host-associated > Mammals > Digestive system >...
AACGCGCCAGAAAAGATTTGGGTTCACGAACTATCCGCAATGGAATTAAATGTACCATTGAAAGAGTGTCATGTGGAGTACACCCGTACTGATGTCTTTGTTGAGAAGGTGTGTGACTTTCTCAAAGAAAACGCAAGTGATTACTTTAAGGTTGATTGGTTTCAACATGAATGGTATTTTGAACGTGACCAATTAATTAAATGTTTCAAAAAATACATGAAAGGAGAGTGAGTTATGAAACGAAGAATCAGAAAGAAGGCGTATGATTGTTCGCACCATGTGTATGAGGATTTTCTCGTTACAGATGACCCTTATCCAATCCACAACACAGAGGACTACTGTAAACTTGGAAAATTTGATAATACTTGGTTAGCACCCGAAAAGAAAGTAAGCCTTTGTGAGAATTGCAATCGTTTCTGTGCAAGTCGCCCTATGATAAAAGAGGAACGAAAAAGAACAAAATGGAAAGATTATGAAAGGGATTTTAGAAAGGCATATAGACAAGCCTTTTTGAATAACAAGATAAGAGAGTTTAATAACTTTTATATTTATTAGATTATGGAAAAGTACATATCAAAATCCGCTTTAGTAGCGGAGATAGAGAGAAGAATAGAAGGTATCAATCCTCTTTCACAAAGGGTTGGTTAAATGAAGAACAAATTAAGTTTCTGAATACTTCATATAAATATGAGCTCTGACATTTATAGCTGCTTAGTTCTCATAGGTATGGGAATATGCTTTGGACTTAGTTGTTTGTTAATTCTTAGATTAGGCAAATAATGTTATTGTTATATATTATTATTTCTTTAATTAATGTATTTCTACATATAGTCAGAAGTATCTTAGTTATAAAATCTGGCAAATTGTTAGCATCTTTGTCCAATTGTGTGTGTTATACTTTTTCTGCTGTAGTAATAAAATTTATTGCTGAAACAGAACTCTGGATTGCGATAACAGTGCAAGCTACTACAAATTTCTTAGGTTGTTATCTTGCTATGTTATTCTGTGAAAAAATATTAAAACAAAATAATGATTTATAAACGCTACGAATATTGGTCTAAGGAAGGTAAAAAATGGACAGATTGGTTTCCTTGGGATTCTGATTTGAAGCCAGAATTACAACTTTCAGATAGAAGAATAATGAGTAGATTATATAACGAATATAAAAATGAAGATAGTTAAAAGATTTATTTGGGTGAGCATAGGCTGGCCTTTATGGGTAATTGCTACAGTTCTTTCAGCAATTATGATGGGTTTATTCTTTCTATTTCTTCCAGTTTATTATATTATAACTGGCAGATATGATGTATTAAATGATGATACAACTGTATTTCTAATGAATGCAATGGATAAAGTAACTGACTGGTATTGGAAAGATGAAAGTGTTCGTTCAAATTATTAATACTAATACAGGAGTTTCTCAATATGGAATGATTGAAGAACCTGTTAAAAAAGGGTTTGAAATAGCTAACGCTGTTAAACATTTTGGAGTAGACCTAAGTAATATTAATTGGATTTTAGAATCTGATGAAAATAATTTTAAATTTGGAATAGTTGAAGATACTAGCAAAACAGTAAGTATCTTAACAATATGAAATTTAAAGATTATTTCTGAAATTACTGAATATCTCGAATGTTGGAACGACTTTGATTCTGGTGATGAACCTTATGAAGAGTATCGTAAACGATTTGAAGGATACATTGTCTTTATGAATAAACTTTTAGGTAGATTACATGGAAACGAGAATAATTAAAATAACTTTTGAAAAAGCTAAAGAATGGTATTTTAGTGAGGATCCTATTCTTAAAGAATTGGCTTTACAAGCTTTTACTAAAAATGAATTAGATCCTCTAACATATCAACAAATATCAGAATTAGTAAATGATATTTCTTTCTCTAGAGAGGAAGAAGTAATTAAAACTCTAGCTGAATATTATAGAAAACCATCCGATGTTATAAAACCAAACTATGATAAATATTTCATAGGCAAAACTACATACGATGGTTGGACTGTTGTAAAACATTCCTCTGTAATGTATGCTGGTATATCTTATTTCTTAAGAGAAAAAGATGCTAAAGAAGCTCTTAAAATTTTCTTAAATGAAATGGGGTATGATAAATAAGGTTGTGTCTGACCAACCTTCTTTCATAGGAAATCGATCGTTGGCTTTTAAAATTCAAGGATTAATCATCAAACTTTAATTTTGAAAAAAGTTCAATGACTTATATATTTATTAATAATAAAAATATAAAGTTATGAATATAAAGTATGATTTTAATTCCTTGAATTTAGAAGAAGTAAAAGCTATTGTGTTAGAATCTTCCAATTATTCATCTGTTTTACGAAAATTTGGATTCAGTACTAATAGTGTAACAAGAAAAAGACTTCAAGATTATTTAAAAGAAAATAATATAGATACTTCACATTTTACATTTTGTCAAGAGCCTATTGAAGGAGCTAATTTTAATTTAGAAACATTTAAAAAATATTTACAATCACATAATAAATTGGATACTTAGGTTGTAAAAAATAAATTATTTAAATATGGAATTAAGGAATATAAATGTGAAAAATGTAAAAGAACAGAATGGGAAGGTGAAGAAATTCCTTTAGAGTTACATCATATAAACTTTAATCATTTTGATAATAGACTTGAAAATTTACAAATATTATGTGCAAATTGTCATAGTCAATTACATAAACTTAATTCAGTTAAAACTAATTTAGAAAGAAACTATGATATACTTATAAATAAGAAAACTACAGAAGAAATATTTGATAATAAGTCTGTGTACAGATGTAAAATTTGTGGAAAAATTATTACAAAAGGAGCTAATTATTGTGATAGTTGTAAGAAAAGAATAATATCAGAAAACGGAGCCCCTTCTAGAGAAGAGCTAATAAATTCTTTTAAAGAGTGTATAACACTAGTTGAGATGGGAAGAAAATATAATGTTACAGATAAAGTAATAAAAAGATGGTTAAGAGCTAGAAAACTTCCAGATCATAAAAAAGAATTGTTGCAATATATTAAAGATAACAGAACTGATGAAGTTACTTATTCTGAAGGAAAAACTGTAATTAAAAATTGGGAAGAAATATCCTATTATATTAAATTAGGGTATGATAGAGGAGATATTGCTTCTAAAGTAAATTGCAATGAAGCTACAGTAAAAAGAGTAGCAGATAAATTTAATTTAAAACTCAGAAAAAGAAATGAAATTTCATTAGAACAATATAATTTAGATAATACCTTGTGTAATACGTATTATTCCTATAGTGAAGCAGCAAAATTTATTATAGAAAATAATCTTGATCCTGCACATTTAAATATTGGGATAGTGTCTGATTTAATCAGAGCATCTATAATAAAAGGCAAAACATATTGTAATTATATTTGGAGAACAAAAATTCTTCCAGATATAAGTACAATAGAATACAAGGCTTGTACGACAGCCTCTTCTAATTAATTTAGGACTAATGATCGTTGACTATTAGCAGATTTCAACAAGACAATCGCAGAGTACTGCCTTCTCTGGCATAAGGTAAGGGTATTTAACTGGAGGCAACCTCCAGTTTATTTTAAAACTTAATAATATGAAACTTAGAATATTAAAAAAGAAAAATCCAAATAAATTGGAAAGAATGTGGATAAAACATTTAGTAGGATGGATTAAATTAAATACAGAATATAAATCTATTAGAAGATATTATATTCAATCTTGCAAAGAAAAAATAAATTATTAATAATATGAAACCCTTTATATTTGAATTAAAACTACATTGGATAGGATTTTATGGAAACTTATTAGAGTGGATTCCGAGAATATATGTTTTTATATCAGATAATCCATCAATAAAACTTAAATGGATGGGAATAGAAGTATCTTTGTGGTATGGAATATTAGGTAATATCGGCAAAGGATTTTATTTAACTCCAAGTTTAGTACTTAAATGTCTTAATAAGGAATATAAAGAAAAATATGATTTTCAATTCTCTTGGTTAAACATAAATTATAGAAAATTTATAGGGGAAAGAGTTAAATATAAAACTGTATTAACAGAAGAATTAAAGAAACCAATTGATTGGAATAAAGTATTTGAAAAAATTAATTTTTAAAACATGGAAATAGATTTCAGTAAATATGATTGCTTTATAGCTGAATGTTACGAAGTAGAAGATGAATTCTGGAAAGGAATTTATGAAGATATTGAAGCTGATTATTGGATAAACGAAGAGAAAAATAATTTTTGATTTTTTAACACTTAAAAATAATATTAACTGTTAATAGTAGATAGTTTATTTTTTAACGTTAAAAATCAATAATTTATGGATAAATTAATTTCAAGAAACCCAATTTAGAGATTTAAAGAGGGGAAATAGATTTAGAAAATGTAGGGTGGAGGTCCTTGGTCTCCAGAAAATAGAAATAAAATTTATAATAGTCATAATGTATCTGCACAAGCAAGATATAATAAGAGGGCTTCTAAAGATCCTGAATATCACTATAATTCAGTAGTTCCTATATGGCAAAGAGTAAATAATACCCCTCAATCTGGAGGAAGTTTTAATTAGATAGTAACTAAAGTTAATAATATTTTTAAAGGGACTGGTAATACTTAGCCTAAAAAGAGGGTTACTCCCACAACAACAAAGGCTTCTGTACGACCCAAATCTACACAACCTAAAGTAGTTAAATAGCCAGATTCTTAGTTACAACAAGTAAAAGAAGCAGTTAAATTTACTCCTGGAATTATCAATAATAATGGGTTTACTCCGACTTAGGAAGCTACTACAGATATTAATACTGCTAAATAGTATTTATCTCAACCTACAGTAACAACTCAAGAAACTCTTACTCCTGGAACTTTTAATAGAAATTATACTTATAATACTGGAAATATTAGAAGTAATAGAGGAATCAATTATTCTAATGTAGAAGATTACTGGAATTATTTAAATAATAATAAAGATTCTGATGATTTTAAATTATTTTCTAACATAATGAGAACAACTGATGGAAATCTTAATAGAGAAGCTTTTGATTAGATTATGTCTCAATATGGAATTTCTGGAAACCTTGGAAGAAGAGATTCTGGAAGATTAGCAAATCTATTAAATGATTTAAATCTTATTGGAACTGAAGGTTCAGAAGCTAGAAATTCTTTTATTGATTCTTATAATAAGAATTTCATTAATTAGAAAGCATTAAATGAGGGATAGAAAGCTATTAGTAATTCTATTCCAAAATTAAATGTGCCTACTACTATACTTCCTACTTATTATAATACAAGTAATAATTATGATTCATCTACATTATTTGCTAAACAAGGTGGCCAACTTCCTTCTAAAAATCCTATAAAGAGATTTAAAGAAGGAAATAAAATTATTTTTGCTCAATAGGGAATATCATTTAAGTAGGCTCATGCTAAAGCTAGAGCTAATAAGCAAAGATATTTTAATTGGACTGATGCTAAAGGAATAACAAGAATGTATAATTCTAAAGCAGCTGGTAATGATACAGAATATGAATCTTTTGTAGACAATATGAATGAAATGTCTTCTTAGCTTCCTACTGATAGACAACCAAAACATCTTGGTTGGGATAGAAATAATCCAACATCGAGTGAACTTCGTGGAAAAGATAGACAAATAAGAGAATAGGGAACAGAATCTACTTTACCAGAAATTACAATTACTGGAAAAGCTCCTTAGAAAATATTTAATAGAATAAGAATTGGTAATAAATTGTATTCTAGAGGAATAGCTCAAAGTTTTCCTGGATATATGAATAATAAAGATGGGTTATATTTAAAAGGAAATAAAATATATAAAAGATCATTATAGAATGGTAAATATATTGATCAGGAAGTTGGAGTAATGCACAAAGGATAGCAATATTATGATGAAAGTCTATATGGTAGAAAGAACGGAAGATTTACTACTTCTACTGACAATGATAATGTTGTAACTTATGATGAATATAGAAACAGACTAAATACTGCTACTAGAAACAAATTTATGGGAAATGAAGCTTTAGGAGGATCTAATATTGTTCCAAAAGAACTTCCTTATACTAAAGATATGAATAATGTTGAATGGTTCCGAAATTATAAATTTAAAAAATAAATGAAAAAATTATTATACACTTTAATAGTTTTTACATCGCTTATCTCTTGCTCTGTTGATAAAATAGATTATACAGAGCAAGAGATTGTTGTTAATAAATACAACAGAGCGTTTGTAGAAAAGTTTGGAGAGCCTTCTCCAACACAAACTTGGGGATTTAATCAAACTCGTGCTGCATATACTAATAGTAATATGTGGAGTGGAGAAGGATATGAAATTCCAGATAATGTATCGTCTTCCGAAATAGAAGATGTATTAGAAGAATTTAATAAGAAGGGAAAATCTTCTTATGAATCACTAGTTAATTGGGATTGTTTCTTTGTACAACATATATATGGAGCACATAGTAATATGGATTATTTATGTGCATATGATCCAGAAGGTCATAAAGAAATTGTATATATTGAAGAATACAATTGGCAACCCCATGAAGTAGTTAGTTATGATGACCATATAAATAATTTTAATGCTTCAAATGGTTCCATAATGTTAATGCTTAATAGTTCTACTCAAAGATTTGGTTTTCGTAGTTCAGAAGATTCTAAGATGCATTATAATTTTAGAATGGAGAAAATCAATGAAAACTATTATGTAGGAATAGACTATGAAGCAAATGGAAAAAGAGATTATGTTTATAATGATTGGATTATAAAAATAACTCCAGGAAAGGATATTCCTGATAACATTAAAGAAGCTGGAATTATTATATGTGAAGATTTAGGAACTATTGGAGACTTTGATTTCAATGACGTGGTTTTCTATGCTAAAGTATGGGAAAGTGGAAGAACTGATATTGATATTTTAGCAGCAGGGGGAAAATTTGATATTACAGTTGCAGAAGTAAATGTAGGAGAAGTTATGGGAAAAATGGTTAATACAGGTCTAAAAACAGTTCCTTCATATAGTTTTACTTCTAAGAATACTTATAATTCTTTAATTGATATTCCTGTAATAGTTTCTAAAACAGATGTGGCTGGAAATGTTACATCTTATGAATTAACAGCTCAAATGGGAAAAGCTCCACAAAAGATTTGTGTTCCAGTTGGATTTAAGTGGACAAAAGAATATAAATCTTTAGTAGATGCATATCCAGGATTCAAAAATTGGACTACTGGAAAGTCTGATACTTGGTGTGGAGAATATAATTCTGATTTAGTAGTAAATTAAGAATTTTTAACTTTTGAGTTATTAAAAATAAAAATATATTTATATTCCCTTGCTTCGACTAAGTGAGGGATTTTTCATACTTTTCTTGAAATAATCCTCATCGGGTAAGGTTAAGCAGAACCTGCGAGTTGATAAGTAATGAATCAAAGCTTATCAGAAGCTCCTACTTGCTTGAATGTAGGTAAACCATTATTAATGTCGCTAGACAGCAAGAACTCCTGTTAGTTTCCGCAGTCGCAGTTCTAAAACATTTCTAGTAAAAAGGCTTGTGTGATACCTTGAGTATCTATGAGAAGGGAAACTGAAGCAAGTCATTTCATTAATAAGAATCTGCAAAGCTAGGTAGAGGAAGTCCTAGCAATTTTAGGGAAAGTGACCGGAGATGGCATCGGGGAGCACTGTAAATGCTTTGTATCGCACACGGGGAGTTCGAGTCTCTCATTTCCCACTATAGCAACTGCCTTAGATACGAGGGTGCCAGTCTAAGGTCATAAGAACTAGTAAGCAGGCATAGATGATTTAGGTTCTTAATAGGAGTATAGTTTAGTTGGTTAAAATGTCTGGCCTACATCCAGAAGATGCCTTGGTTCGAATCCAAGTACTCCTACAATGGTGTGTTCGTCTAGTTGGCTTAAGGCGCTGCCCTGTCACGGCAGATATCACGGGTTCGAATCCCGTACATACCGCATTACTCAATAAGAGTTCCCACTATACATACCATAAGAACTGTTGGTGGGCCATTTTCTGATATAGCTTAGTTGGTTAAAGCGCCATCCTGATAAGATGGAGACCCCTAGTTCGAATCTAGGTGTCAGAACTAGACTTCCAAGAGAGTACGAAGATATGAAAGCCGGCTGTCGTAACAGACGTAAGTAAGGATCAGTTCCGCCTGAAGCCGTGGAAGACGTATAGGTAACCAATCCTATATATTACTCTCTTTTACTCACATGGCGCAATTGGTTAGCGCGTCTGTCTTATACACAGTAGGTTGGGGGTTCAAGTCCCTCTGTGAGTACTAAATTAAGAATTAAATGTTGATGTATTATGAGAATTGATGAAAATTTAAAAAATTAGATCTTAGAACTAAGAAAAAATGGAAAGACATATAAGGAAATTATAGAAATTACTAATGCTACTAAATATACTATAATGGCTATATGTAGAGAAAATGGACTATGCAAAGATTTAGTTAAATTTACTTCAGAATAGATAGAGAATTTCAAAAAATTATATGAAGAATTAGGAAGTATAACTAAAGTTAGCTAGTCTACCGGAGTGTCCGAAAGAAAATTAAGAGAATTTATAAAAACTAAACAAGCATAGAAAAAAGAAAAATTTTGTGTAGTTTGTGGGAATAAATTATCCGGAAGATAGGTAATGTTTTGTTCTAAAGAATGTAAAAAAGAATATTATAAGAAAGAAAATAATAATACTAGCTATGATTCTGTCTATAGTTAGAAAAAAGATTACCATGGATTATATTTAAAGTACAAATTAATTCTAGCTAGAGGAGGAAAATGTGAAATATGTGGATATAATAAAAACATTTCTGCATTATAGTTTCATCATATAGATCCTACTACAAAAAAATTTACTTTGGATGCTAGAACTATCGAAAGAAAAAAGGATGAAGAAATTATAGAGGAATATAATAAATGTTAGTTATTATGTTCAAACTGTCATTAGGAAATACATCATCCAAATTATACTTTAGATAAATATAAAGAAATAAAAGAATTAGGAAGTGGAATAAATTATAGAGTACCACATAATTTAGATATTCTCGGAGTGGATGAATGATTAAGTCGCTGTTCTGCAAAAACAGTTTGTGTAGGTTTGATTCCTACCTCCGAGTCTATAGGGGAGTAACCGGTAATGGGTTTCCGACCAGATTTGGGATCTGGAAACGTGATGAGCGTGTATGCGAGTTCGAGCCTCGTTTCCCCTACTATTAGTAGATAGTTCTTTTAATTTAATTAATGTAAAATGAAGAAACTTTTATTTCTTTTAATGTCTACAGTATTGTTTGCAGCTTGTAGTGGTTGTAGCAATACTAAAGAGGAACAAGTTGGATCTATTGCAGATTCAACGCTTAATGTAAATCATTTGATTGCATTAGATAAGCAGAAAATGTATTTGAAGTATCAAGATGGAACATATCGTTGGTTTGAAACGGGTATTATTCTAAAAGAATATCTTGATGGAGAAACTGATGGAACTCCAGAAATGGTGGTAAATGTTTTCCAAACTGTGATTGGGGATAGTTTGAGTTTCGATACTCAAGTATATAAAATGCAACATTTTGATAATGGAACATTTGCTGAGGATTCGATTAAAGGATTTTGGATTGAAGATTTCCCACTTGTTGATTCATTGATTAAAGTGCCATATGATAGTGCTTTTAATCTTGTAATGCAAGTAAATCTTCCAAAACCTCATTCAAAGAATGTAGTTCTCCGTACTCCTATTGGACCAAAGGCTTGTAATCCACAATGGGTATTTGGAAATATAAACTCTCAGTTGTGGCTGGATGCTGTAGATGGAACAATTAGAACTTCAAATCCAGCCTTTCCTGAAGGAGAAGGATTTAAGATGCCGCTCGGTGAGTGGCCCTAATTAATGTCTGTTAATATTAAGTTATGGAGCTACGAGTTAGCTCCTTTTATTCCTCCTTAGTTCAGTTGGTAGAACACCACCCTTGTAATGTGGATGTCGTCGGATCGTACCCGGCAGGAGGATCTATTTTGGCTTATATATAGTTGCAAATATATATAAGACGTAAGGCTTAATACTTTGTCTATTAAGGGAATAACGTAAATTCACAATCTTGTACGACAGGAGATTGTCCGAAGTTCAGTATGGTTCTTAACAACTTGAGGAATTTAAAATACGAGCTGTCGTGAAAGCTGAAAAAGGGTTTATAGTAGGCGTGAGAATAAGAATCAGAAACCCTGAAGCTGAGGAGCTGAAAACCTCGTTAAATATTAGCTTTAACAAGCTGACAGACCATTGGGTAATTCCATAGGAGCGCTGTTAATCTTATTCTATCCGTACTAATCAACCAGGAGAAAGAAGGTGGTAGATTATTTTGCATTAGGTTTTCAATTAAACATTACGAAGTTAATGTACCTAGTGTTTATAGAGGCTTAGTACTGTGCCAGTTAAACAGTACATATTGGAGAGTATCCATAGTGGCGAATGGGGCGCACTGTAAATGCGTTACTTTGAAACACCGTAGGTTCGAGTCCTACCTCTCCAACTAATTAATTAATTTATAAAATTATATTGTATGTATTTAGCTAGAGATGCTTATAAAAATAGATTAAATCTTTTTGAAAATAGACCTCATAAAGATGGTTTATTTTGGGTGGATAAAGGACAAGTGTTTATTTTAGATAAAAATTCTTATCCAGAAGTTACTTGGGAGAATAGTCCTGTAAAAGTAGAATTAGTAAAAGTTCAAGAAAAAGAATCAGAATGTATTATAAAAATGAGGGAAAAATTAAAAAACTTTTAAAAATTCTGTTGTTTAAAATAAATAAATTATGTTTATAGCAAGAGATTATAATGGAACTTTATGGCTTCATTTTAATAAGCCTTCAAGAAATGGATGGACTTGGCAGTCTAGAAAGTATATTCAACTAGATGAAAAGTTATTTCCAGAAGTAAAATGGGAAAATAATCCTATTAAAGTAGAACTAAAAAAATTATAATCCAAACCTGTCTGGTAACGAGACATTAATGCTGTTATATCGATTCTCGCTTAGATTCAAGAAGCGATAGGTACTAAGGATCCGTGTTACCGAATGTTAATGATGGTTTTGCAGGAAAGGAAATCGCCCTGGATAAGTTTTCGAAGCTATAACAAAAACTAACCAAAAAGGATAAGTAGATGGTCTGGATACATCTACGTAAATTGGAGATATGGCGTAGGTGGTTGTTGCGCGTGAGTCTGAAAAACTCAAGGCCCGTGGTTCGTCTCCCGGTGTCTCCACAAAAAATTAAGGTGCTACGATAGACTGAGGAAGCCAATGTGATAGTGGCGAGTTCGTATAACGCTGTAGTTAAATGGAGTTTAAAGAACAGCCTTGATTTTAATGCTTCGGTAGCATAATTGGAAGTGTAGCTTGACTCCAAATCAAGAAAGCGTATGTTCGATTCGTACCCGGAGTGCTAATTCCGAAATAGCTTAGAGGCCTAAAGCGCAGCACTCATAATGCTGAGACCGACAGTTCAAATCTGTCTTTTGGTACAATTGGTAGATTGGCAGAGTGCACTATTGCATCGCTCTTGAAAAGCGACGAACGGTAACACGTTCCGTAGGTTGGAATCCTACATCTACCTCTATTGGAGAGTTGGCTGAGTGGTTTAAAGCACCTCTCTGCTAAAGAGGCATACATCAAAAGTGTATCACAAGTTCAAATCTTGTACTCTCCGCTTATAGACCTATGCTGGAATTGATATACAGGCTTGACTTAGGATCAAGTGCCGAAAGGATTGAGGGTTTGAGTCCCTCTAGGTCTACTAACAGTATTAAATGCACCGGTAACACGTAGTGAATGACCGCCTCTGTAGTTCAAGGGATAGAACCTGGGATTTCTAACCCCATAATATGTGTTCGAGTCACATCAGAGGTACTGTTAATTTTTGTTAAATTTGTAAGTCTGAGTTTGATTTTTCGAACTAAATGATATATTTATAGTACGAAGATTAAAACCCCTTCGTCTAAAATATGTCAAAATGGGAATCTGAAAAAGGAGAACTTGAAAGACTTATAAATATAGAAAAAGTCAGTTATGAAGAAATAGGTAGAAGATATGGTTGTTCTGGAGCTAATATTAAAAAACAAGCAAAAGCAGTTGGAATAGTACTTCCACAAAGAAGAAGTATAAATCCTGAAGAAAAATTTGTCGGTAATAGATCTATAGAAGATATAGATAAAAAAACTAAATTATATAATTTATCTGATGAAACATTTATTAAAATAATCAATGATTTTCATGGATGGCAAGATTTGTATGTAGAATTAGGATACTCTAGAAAACCAGCTACTGGAACTAAAGAAAGAATAATTAGAAGATGTATATCTTTAAATATTGAAATTCCTACTACAAAAAGACAAAAATTAATAAAAGAATCTAAAAATTTAGGATTTTGTTTAAATTGTGGAAATCCTATTCCTTTAAGTAAAAAATTTTGTAATAATAAATGTCAAGGAGAATACAAACATAAAAAACAATATCAGTTAATTTTAAATAATGACAAATCAATAATGAGAGCAAATTATTCTCCTAAAAATTTTAGAGAAGATATTATCAAAGAACAAAATGGAGTATGTGCTATTTGTGGAATGAAACCAGAATGGCAAAATAAACCATTAGTATTTATTGTAGATCACATTGATGGAAATGCTGCTAATAATAGAAGAGATAATCTTCGTTGTATATGTCCTAATTGTGATAGTCAACTAGATACATATAAATCTAAAAATAAAAATGGTGCTAGAAGTTACTATAGATATCATAAATATGATGAAGAAACTAAAATAGGAAAATGAAATCATGGTAGTGAAATCCGGAGCATATTTGAATTCCGTCAGTAGACTACGAAGATTTAAAGCTCTTTAGGTGAGTACATAGAGGTGATTTCCTAGCCCTCTTATTTGTCGCATTGGTGTTAATGGTAGCATATAACCCTTCCAAGGTCAAGGAGACGGTCCGAATCCGTTATGCGACTCTTTAGCCTACTTAGCTCAGAGGAAGAGCACGAAGCTGTTAACTTCGGGGTCGGGATATCGTAATTCTCAGTAGGCGCTACATGGTGTTGTTCGTCTAAAGGTAAGACAAGGGTTTGTGACACCTTTATAAGTGTTCTATTCACTTACGACACCCAAATAACTAAAAAATAAAGCTATAAATAAATTTTGATTTTTTACTATTGACTTAAATCAAATTTGTGCGTACACACTTTGATTTTTTCTAAGAAATGATATATTTAATATATCTTTCAATAGATAATTAGTTTAATTTAAAAATTTATTTTTATGGCAAAGAAAGTACTAAATGTTTTTAAAAAACTAGGTAAAATGTATGTTAATGGGATAGTAGAGTATTATCGTCCTGTTATAAATACTAAGATGATTACATTAATTTAAAAGTAGATAGTTATGAGAAAGAAAAATTATTGGAAAGAATGTTGTCTATTGTTAATTGGTCTCATATTGGGATGTTTATATCAAAAACATTTCGATCCTCTTCCTGTTAATAACCAACAGATGATGCCAGATACTATTTTTGTATCTGACACCATTTATATTGAAAAGAAAATTCCCACTTTAAGTAAAGCTACTGTATTGGATGAATTAAAAAGACAAAATATTCCTCATGCTAATATAGTACTTGCACAAGCAATACATGAAACAGGAAATTTTAAAAGTAAATTGTGCAAAACTCATAATAACTTATTTGGAATCCGAAAAGGAAATCGATATAAGAAATATGAAAGTTATGAACATTGTATAGCAGATTATAAACGATTATTTAGTAATCGCTATAAAGGTGGAGATTATTATAATTATCTTTTAAGAATTGGATATGCAGAAGATCCTGAATATATTCAGAAGATTAAAAGATATGTAAGTTAAACCAATAAGGCGTCCATAGCTCAGCAGGCAGAGCAACAGACTTTTGACGATATTAGAAGCCTCTCGTAGAAATATGTTGAGTGAAAATCTGGCTAATTCGGTAAATTGTGTGTCTCGTGTAGGCACGGTGATGCCGAGCTAAATTCAACACATGTTGATAAATGTGTACAGACTATAGACCAGACACCTAAACAGAAATGCATGGTGATAACATAGTCGAGACTACAACAAATAAATGTACATTTGGCTTCAGTGATGAAGAGTAGTACGTAATCTGTGGGTCCTGGGTTCGAGTCCCAGTGGTCGCACTTATTAATTTATTTATTTAATTATGAAACATAAAATATTAACTATATGTATAGCTGCTGTAACAATTGCAGCTTCTGCTCTTTCTTTT
>Ga0310690_10007251_pt1 | contig 14338 bp, 7 predicted proteins | sample AusTroGonzalo_MG_2_FD_207661 | JGI IMG/M metagenome (GOLD analysis project Ga0310690, IMG submission 207661) | Bovine rumen microbial communities from tropical cattle in Woodstock, Queensland, Australia - Gonzalo_04 (v2) (version 2) | ecosystem: Host-associated > Mammals > Digestive system >...
GCAGGCGTTCGCCTCCGCATCCCTGACGGCGTCCGGCACGATTTCGATTCCGCACAGTTCCCCGAAATCTTTCGCCAGATAGAGTCCGATCGTTCCCGAACCGCAGTATACGTCGAATACAGTCCCACAGCCCTCGTTTCCGCTGCTTTTGTTGCCGCTGCTTTTGTTGCTGCTGTATGTGACTCCGGCGAAATCCTTTACGAGAGAATAGAGCTTTTCAGTCTGCCCGTGATTCACCTGGTAAAAGGAAAGAGGGGAGATGCTATACTTTACATCCCCGATCGAATCGGTCATGAATCCGTCACCGTACAGCACTTTGATCCGGTCGCCGAGGATCACATTTCCGCGCGATCTGTTGATGTTCAGGGCGATCCCGCAGACCGGAACAGCGTCCTTCAGACTGCTGATCAGCCGGTCTTTCACGGCTTCATCCGGCAGATCGTGCTCATTGATCACCAGACAGATATAATGCTCCCCGGTCATTTCGGAGCATCTGATAAAAATATGGCGTACGCAGCCGCTGCCGGTCTTCTCATCGTACGGCTCTATATCATTCTGCCGCATCCATGTCAGCACACGCTCCACGATCAGTGAAAATGATTCCGGAACCAGCATACAGTCTTTTACCGGAATGATATCGTGCGTCCGTCCGGCATAAAATCCCGCGGCAATGCTTCCGTCCTTCATCCTCGCCACCGGGAACTGGGCCTTGTTCCTGTATCGGAATTCCCGGTCCGAGGGAACAACCGGCTCCATGACAGACTCAATATCCCTGAATCCCCCGATCCTTTCCAGACAGGAGCGTACTTTACGGTATTTAAAATCCAGCTGTGCAGTATAGTCCATTTCCTGCAGCTGGCAGCCGCCGCACCTCCTGCACTCTGCACAGGGGGCAGTTCGCCGGAACGGCGAAGGTTCCGTAACTTTCAGGGTCTTTGCATAGCCGTAGTTTTTTTTGAGTTTGGTAATGACGGCCCTGACCCGGTCCCCGGTCACGGCATGCTGCACAAAAAAAGGAAAGCCATCGAGCTTGCCGATGCCGTTCCCGTGATCGTCCTGGTCGACGATGGTTAATTCTATTTGATCGTTCTTACGCATTTTCCGATTTTATTCTTGTAAAATACCTGTTTCACACTTACGTCGTTGTGATCCGGATATTCGTTTCCATCACTTTATTATATCCGAGCCAGGTCACGCCTTCCGGCGGCGAATCCAGGATCTCGCGCATGGTCTCGATCCTCGCGTCGGTCAGATCGGCGAGGCTCAGCGCAAGCGCTTCCGCAGTGGCCGGTTTCTTCGGCGATCCGAATTCCAGTTCTCCGTGGTGCGAAAGGATGCAGTGCTTCAATTCCGATTCAAGCACAGGCGGAAATCCGTCGATCTCCTTTACGGCGTCGTGGATCATCTCCACACCGATGGAAATGTGTCCGAGCAGCTGTCCGTCGTCCGTATAATCATTCTGCGGGAACGGGGAAAGCTCGGTGACCTTGCCGATATCGTGGAACATTGCCGCAGTCAGCAGCAGATCCGCCTTCAGGTACGGATAAACCCTTGTATAATAATAGCATAGCCGTACCACGCCGAACGTATGTTCCAGAAGGCCTCCTGCAAAAGCGTGATGAATGCTCTTGGCTGCCGAAGAGGTCTTGAATTTCCTGATAAATTCTTCGTCATCTACGAAAAACTTATTGATCAGCGCCTTCAGATACGGATTCTCAACTTTATTGGCACTGTCCATGAGCGCCTTGTACATTTCGTCGGCGGAATAACGGGAATGCGGCACATAATCTCTGATATTGTACTCAGTCTCATCCGCTTTTCTGAGTCGTTTTACGGATACCTGCTTGGAACCGTTGTAAATACTGACTTCCCCGACGATATCCACATAATCGCCTGCTTCGTACTCCCCGATTGCCGGGGAATTCGGTTCCCATACCTTTGCGTCCACGGATCCGCTCTTGTCGGAAAGGACAAGGTTTCCGTAACTCTTGCCGTTCTTCGTAACGGCGTTTATTTTCGTTTTACAGTAATAGATTCCGGAAATCCTGTCTCCGTCGTTCAGTTCTTTAATGTAAATCATCAGATCTCCCCTACTTCCACGTCAAAATCCACTTCCACGTAGCCTTCATTTCCGATTCTCATGGTGACCACATGGATCTCGGTGCCGGGTTCGTATTTCGCGAGGGCCTTCTCGTATTCCTCCATGGTCATCACATTTTCATCCCCGACCTTTATCAGTATATCATGATCCATGATTCCCGCAAGCATGGCCGGCGATTCGTCTTCGATCGAAGTGATGAGAATTCCCTTCGCGATGCCGGATCTTTCAGCGATGCGGTCTGTCACATCCATGCCGTGAATGCCCAGATAGGGCCTTGCTTCGTTGTTGGAAAGCGCCTCGATCAGTCCTTTGATATCTTCGATCGCAAAGGCCGAAAGCGAGCTGTCGGAACTGCTTTTGTCAGGCGGAATGATGATGCCCGTCACGGAACCGCGCAGGTTCATGATCACGCCGCTGCTGCCTTTTCCTGTTCCAAGGTCGGTGGAAATGACGGAATACTCGCAGTCCGAAGCGGAAAATGTGCCGGCCGTGGAGATCACGGTCCCGTAGGTAAGCGAATGATTGTATCCCAGGATGGTGCCTGCTGCCATGATCCGGTCACCCGGTTTCAGGCTGCTGCGGCTCGTGAACCGCGCCGTATTGATGGCTTCCATCGTCTCTTCGGGAATATTATCTTCGCTGACCCGGACAACGGCAAGGCCGGTGTCGGGATCGTTCCTCTGGAAGAACGCGTCCGCCACGTACCCGTCCGCGAACGTGACCTGGATCCTCTCGACATTTTCAAGCACGCTGTACCCGGTAAGGATATAGAGTTCTTCGCCGGTATCGGCCACGATGACGCCGGTCATCTGCTGCGAATTCTCGTACGTGTTGTCAAAATAGTCCAGCATACTGGTGATGCCGGTCACGGACACGATGGCGCGCTGCACCTTCTCCGCATTTTCCGTCATCTGCTCGTGCAGCCTGATATAATCGTCCAGAGTTATTTCTTTGTAAATGACCTCCTCTTTTACGATCTCTGTCGGTTCGTCGGATCCTTCTTTCCCGGATGTTTCTTCGGATCCTTCGCTTTTCTGGTCTTTGTCCTTTGAATCTTCGGCTTGTTTACCTTCGCCTTTTGATTCTTCGGTTTGTTTATCTTCGGTTTTCTTATCCCCGGCCTCTTCTGACGGCTCCGGCGTGGGCGTCGCAGTGGAAGAAGCCGTTGTCCCGGGTTCCTCCGTCGGTTCCCCGGAAGGTTTCGGAGATGATTCCGAAGCCTCTTCGGACATAATGGAAATCTTCTCTTTTACTGATTCGCGTCCGCTTATCTTCTCGGCGACCGGGATCATATTGACGAAAACGATCGCGGCGACACAGGCTGCCGCAGCCGCAATGACCAGCGTCAGCAGCAGGCGAATGACGAATCTTTTTTTGTTTATGGGTTTTTCCTTGATCTTTTCTTCTATGAAATCCTTATTGGACGAATTCTTCTGCTCATTCTCATTCATTGCTCATGAACCTCAACCACCAATGACTGCAGATGACAAATACCAATGATTGCATATCTTAACAGAGGTTTATTAACAAAGTGTGAATAAAAACTTTCAATAATATGCGACTTATTGTACAATGGGGGGCATGAATAAAAAAGCAGAAACAGCACTGGAATTCAATAAGATCCGGACTATGCTCGCGTCCTGTGCGGGCAGCCCGGGCGGCATAAGGCTCTGCAATGAGCTTATGCCCCTATCCGACATAGATGAAGTAAGAGCCGCACAGAAGAATACATCGGATGCGGTATCCCGCGTCCTCGCGAACGGCAGGCTGTCCTTTGCCGCGAACGCGGACATCGGTTTTGCCGTCTCCCGCCTCGAGCTCGAGGGTTCCTTAAGCATGAGCGAACTCTTCAAACTCGGCGGCCTGCTTACCCTTGCGGAAACGGTGAAGAAATATGCTGCGCCTGAGAAGAAGCAGGCAGTGACCGACTCTCTTACGCCGCTCTTTGCGGCAATCGAGCCCTGCAGCATCCTTAAAAACGAAATTACCCGGTGCATTCTCTCCGAAACGGAGATGAGCGACTATGCCAGTTCGGACCTTCTGAAGATCCGGCGGGCTAAGAAGACCGGTGCCGACAGGATCCACACTTCCCTGAATTCGCTCCTGAACGGATCCCTCCGGTCGTACCTGCAGGACAACGTGGTCACGATGCGCAACGGCCGCTACTGCGTACCGGTCAAATCCGAGTACCGCTCGCAGGTGCAGGGCCTGATCCACGACCAGTCCTCCTCCGGCTCCACGCTCTTTATCGAGCCGATGTCGATCGTAAAACTGAACAATGAGATCAGAAAGCTGGAGCTCGACGAAGAAGCCGAGATCGCGGTCATTCTTGCCGCCTTGAGCGCTTCCGCCGCCGAGAAAGCCGACCAGATCAGGAACAATATCGAATTACTGAACGAGCTGGACTTCATTTTCGCCAAGGCAGGCCTTTCGCTGCAGATGAATGCCGCGGAGCCTCTGTTCAACGACCGCGGCGTCATCAGCCTGAAAAAGGCGCGCCACCCGCTGATCGGGAAGCACACGGTGGTCCCGATCAACGTATCCATCGGCGAGGATTACGAACTGCTCGTTATTACCGGTCCGAATACCGGCGGGAAGACCGTGACCTTAAAGACCGTGGGGCTCTTATCCCTGATGGGCCAGTCCGGCCTTCACATTCCCGCGCTTTCCATGTCGGTACTCTCCGTATTTGACGAGGTCTACGCGGATATCGGTGACGAACAAAGCATCGAGCAGTCGCTCTCCACATTTTCATCGCATATGACCAATGTCATTTCCTGCCTTGATTCCGCCACCGAACATTCGCTCGTGCTTCTCGACGAGCTTGGAAGTGGTACGGATCCGGTCGAAGGCGCGGCGCTGGCCATTTCCATTTTAGAAGAATTCCATGCCATCGGTGCAAGGACGATCGCGACCACGCATTACAGTGAGCTGAAGCTTTTCGCCCTCACGTCTCCGGGCGTGGAAAATGCCGGCTGCGAGTTCGACGTGGAAACGCTGCGGCCCACCTACCGTCTCATTACGGGCACTCCCGGAAAGAGCAACGCCTTCGAGATCACAAGGAAGCTCGGCATGCCGGAGCGCATCATATCCTCCGCCTCAGAACACCTCGATTACAGGGACGAGAATTTCGAGGACGTGCTGACCGATCTGGAAGCAAAGCGGAAGGAACTTGAAAATCGTCTCGAAGAAGCCAGGCTCCGTGAAGCGGAAGTGGCCAGACGGGAAGAAGCCTTAAAGGCCCGCGAGGAGCGTGCCAGTTCCAAAAGGGAAAGCCAGATCGAAAATGCCAAAGACGAGGCTGTGGAGATCCTGCGGGACGCCAAGGAATATGCCGACAATCTGATCAAACGCCTGCGCAAGGCCGAGAACGGCCGCATCGACATAAAGAGTCTCGAACGCGAACGGACCGCGGCGGGCGAAAAGCTCAAAAGCGCAATGGAAGCCCGTTCGGCTTCGAAGGATACTGCCGTTACCGGAGGCTTAAGACCCGGCGACGTGAAGATCGGCGACGAAGTGAAGATCCTGAGCATGGATCTGAAGGGCACGGTCACCTCACTGCCCGATTCCAAAGGCTTCCTGTTCGTCAACACGGGCATTATCCGTACCAAAGCGAATATTAAAGATCTGATCAAGCTGGAAGAAAAACCGGATTACGGCAAACATACAGACAGGGTCAAGGGCTCCGGGAAGCTGAAATACAGCAAATCCATGTCGGTGTCCGGGGAGATCAATCTCCTCGGCAAGACCGTGGACGAAGCGCTTGCCCTTCTGGACAAATATCTGGACGACGCCTCCATGGCGCATTTTCCCGAAGTCCGCATTATCCACGGGAAAGGCACGGGAGCCTTACGGAACGGCATACACAACTACCTCCGTACCTGGCCGAACATCGAATTTTCACTGGCGCCCTTCGGCGAAGGCGACGCCGGCGTAACGATAGTAAAATTTAAATGATCAAGGAGCATTGCCATGACCGCAAAGCAGAAAATACTGATTGTAGACGACGACGAAAATATCGCGAATCTCATTTCGCTCTACCTTACCAAGGAGTGCTTCGACTGCCGGACCGTGCATGATGGTGAGCGGGCCCTGAAGGAATACTACGCCTTCGGACCCGACCTGATCCTTCTGGATATCATGCTTCCCGGGATCGACGGATACGAAGTCACGCGGGAGATCCGCAAGACCGCGAACACCCCGATCATCATGCTCTCCGCAAAGGGCGAAGTGTTCGACAAAGTGCTGGGGCTGGAGCTCGGCGCGGATGACTATATCATCAAGCCCTTCGATTCCAAGGAGCTGGTCGCACGCTGCAAAGCGGTCCTTCGGCGCTACAACCAGACCGCTCCGGCGCCGAAGGTCGAAAAGCCCACCGGAAAATACGTGGAATATCCGGGGCTGAACGTCAATCTCACCAACTACTCCGTCACCTACAACGGGGCCACGGTGGATATGCCTCCCAAAGAGCTGGAACTTCTGTATTTTCTTGCTGCCTCGCCCAACCAGGTGTTCACCAGGGAGCAGCTGCTCGACAATATCTGGGGCTACGAATACATCGGCGATACGCGGACCGTGGACGTGCATATCAAGAGGCTCCGCGAGAAGATCCCCGGCAACAACGTCTGGTCGATCCGGACCGTCTGGGGCATCGGCTATAAATTCGAAGTAAGATCATAAGGAAAGCGTGCATATGGGTTTCAGGCTGATCTGGAAATTCATAATCGTATACATCCTGATCGCGGTGGTGACCTTTGTGCTCATCACCCTGGTCGGCGGCCGCATGATCGAGAACAGCATCATCGAAAACTACAGCAAGGATTTTTACAGTGAGGCCAAGAGCATTGCCAAATATCATTTTGCCGACGAAGACAACTTCATTACCGAAGAAATGTTCGACAACTTAAGCGCCACGGCCTCCTATCAGAATCTCACCATTCTGATCAACGACCAGAAGGGCCGGGTCCTGGTGAATACGGACCTTCCCTACGACGAGCTCGGTCAGGAGACGATCGAGGATTTCGATCCCTCCAAACTGGACCGGAATTATTATACGATCGGGAATTTCTTCGGATTTTTCGACGAAGACGTGCTGACGGTGATCGTGCCCATTTCCGAGGCCTATACCGTGAGCGGCTACGTATCCCTGCATATGTCCCTGGACGTGATCCGGGATCTCCGTGAAAATATCCTTCTGTCATTTTATGTATTCGCGGCCGCTATCATGATCATGGCTTTCGCGATCATCATCCTCGTGATCGTGCTCGTCACGCGTCCGATCAATGCCATCATCAAGGCCACCAGGGAATATTCCGCAGGAAATCTCGGGTACCGCATCGAACTCAGGTCAAATGATGAATTCGGATATCTCGCAAAGGCCCTGAACGTGATGGCGAACGATCTGAAGAACGCATCCGACAGCCAGCACAAATTCATTGCGAACGTTTCGCACGATTTCCGCTCTCCACTCACAACGATCAAAGGATATATCGAGGCGATCGAAGACGGTACCATTCCGCCGGAGGACCAGGATCATTATCTGGACATCGTGCTTTCCGAGACCGAACGGCTGACCAAGCTCACGCAGGAAATGCTGGATCTCGACCGGCTCGATTTCAAGCAGGCCGCCCTGGACATCACGACTTTTGACATCAACCGCACCATCAAGGATACCGTGGAATCCTTCGAAGGCCGCTGCCTCGAAAAGGACATCACCTTCTCCCTTCTTCTGGAAGGAGAAGAATTCCCGGTGCGCGCCGATTACGGAAAAATACAGCAGGTACTGTACAATCTGATCGACAACGCGATCAAATTCAGCCCGCAGAATTCCAGGATCGAAATAGAAACGACGGAAAAACATGAAAAAGCCTATATTTCGATCAAGGACCACGGCATCGGCATCCCTGTGAACGAGCTGAACAATATCTGGAAACGATTCTATAAAGTCGATTCTTCGAGAGGACGCGACAAGACCGGCACTGGCTTAGGTCTTGCGATCGTCAGGGAAATCATTCAGGATCACGGACAGAAAATCAACGTGATCAGCACCGAGAAAGCCGGCACCGAATTTATATTCACGCTGGATATTCCGAAGGCGGAGAGCTGAACACTCTCTTCCGTTAAGAACAATGATTGCCTCAGAACAATGACAGCTGGTTCGTCTCCGGGAGCCCTGCGAGGATCCCGATCTCGGCCAGCTTCCTGGTCTTGGATTCGCCGACCCGGCTCCTGTCCTTGAAATCGTCCAGGGAAAGGAAAGGTCCGCCGGCTGCCGCACGGGCCACATCCTCGGCCGCTACGCCGCCGAAACCGTCGATCGCGTCGATCGAGGGCATGATCTTTCCCTCGTGGATCGTGAATCTGTGCGCAGACGCCTTGTAAATGTCGATGGGCATGAATTCAAAACCGCGGGCGTACATTTCCCGGACGATCTTCATATCCTTGATCATGACGCCTTCCTTGGGCGTCAGTTCGGCTGCCCTGGCAGCAAAATCGTCCATATGCTCTTTCAGACGTTCGGGTCCCCTGCACATCTTCTCATAATCGAAGGCTGAAGCACGGATCGTATAATAAGCCGCGTAGTATTCGAGCGGATAATAGACCTTGTACCAGGCGACCCGGTAGGCCATCATGACGTAGGCCGCCGCGTGCGCCTTGGGGAACATGTATTTGATCTTCTTGCAGGACCAGATATACCATTCCGGCACGTCCGCCGCCCTCATCTTCTCTTCCCAGTCGGGTTTCAGGCCTTTGCCCTTCCGGACGCTTTCCATGATCGTGAATGAAAGCTCGCTTTCCAGTCCCTTCGAGATCAGGTAAATCATGATATCGTCCCTGGTGCAGATGGCCGTGGAAATGGTGGCGTTGCCTTCCTGGATCAACGTCTTGGCATTGCCGAGCCAGACGTCGGTGCCGTGGGAAAGGCCGGAGATCCGGATCAGGTCGGACATGGACTGAGGCTTCGTATCCAGCAGCATCTGGATAACGAATTCCGTTCCGAATTCAGGCACGCCGAGGCACCCCAGCCTGCATCCGCCGATCTGTTCGGGCCGGATCCCGAGGGCTTCGGTGCTTTTGAACAGGCTCATGACCTTCGGCTCGTCGAGCGGTATCTCCGTTGCCTTCGTGCCGGTCAGATCCTCCAGCATCTTGATCATGGTCGGATCCTTGTGTCCGAGGATATCGAGCTTCAGGAGGTTCTGGTCGATGGAATGGTATTCAAAATGAGTCGTAATAATATCCGTCGTCGTGTCGTTGGCCGGATGCTGCACCGGAGTGAAGCTGTTGATCTCCTCTCCGTGCGGAAGCACGATAATGCCTCCGGGGTGCTGCCCCGTCGTCTGGCGGATTCCGGTCATCTTCTGCACCAGCCTGTCGATCTCACAGCCTCTCTTATGAATGCCCTTCGTATCAAAATATTTCTTCACGTAGCCGTAGCACTTCTTATCCTCAAGGCCGCTGATGGTGCCGGCCCGGAAGGTATGTCCTTCACCGAAAATGACTTCCGTATACCGGTGTGCCTGCGACTGGTATTCCCCGGAGAAATTCAGGTCGATATCCGGTTCCTTGTTGCCCTTGAACCCTAAGAACGTTTCGAACGGGATGTCGAATCCGAGCTTGTTCAGCCTGTGTCCGCACACCGGACAGTCCTTATCGGGCATATCCACGCCGCTCCTGCCGCCGTAGGCCTTCACCTCTTCCGAATCAAAATCCGAATAATGGCATTCCGGACAGAGATAATGCGGACTTAAGGGATTCACCTCCGTGATCCCGGACATGGTGGCGGCGAACGAAGAGCCGACGGAGCCTCTCGAACCCACGAGATAGCCGTCCGACATGGATTTTTTGACCAGTTTCTGGGCAATGATATACATAACGGCATAGCCGTTGCTGATGATCGAATTCAGTTCTTTGTTGAGCCTCTCCTCCACGATCTTCGGCAGCTTCTCCCCGTAGAGCCTGTGCGCTTCTTCGAAACAGCTGTTCCTTAAGTCCTCGTCAGAGTTCTCGATCACGGGAGGACACTTGTCCGGCCGTGTGGGCGAGATCACGTCGCACATGGCCGCGATCTTCGCCGGATTATCTATGACGATCTCAGCAGCCTTCCGGTCGTCGAGATAGGAAAACTCTTCCAGCATTTCCTCCGTGGTATGCAGGTACAGGGGCGGCTGGCAGCCGGCGTCGTTAAAGCCCTGTCCCTCCATGACCATCTCGCGGATGAGGCTGTCTTCCGGGTTGCAGAAATGCACGTCGCCCGTAGCGACGACCGGCTTCATAAGCTGTTCGCCGAGTGCGATGATCTTCTTGTTCAGGGCCTGCAGGTCATGCTCGTCCCTGATATGATCGTAATTCTGTTCGCGCATCAGGAAGGCATTGTTGCCGAGGGGCTGGACTTCCAGGAAATCATAAAAGTCCGCGATGGTCACGAGCGCCTCGTCGGAGACATTGCGGATCATAGCCTCGAAAAGCTCTCCCTGCGCGCAGGCGGAGCCGATGATCAGGCCCTCCCTGTATTTTGAAAGCAGGCTCTTCGGGACCCGCGGACGCCTGTTGAAATAATTGATATGTGACTCGGAAATAAGCCGGTACAGGTTCACGCGCCCTGTCTCGTTCCTGATCAGGACGATCGCATGATAATACGGCAGGTGCCGCACGGATTCCGGTGAAAATTCACCCTTTTCCGCCAGGTCTTTCAGATCAAAGATCTCTTTTTCGGCCAGTTTTGCGGCCAGCTTCAGGAAGATCCCGGCCGTGCATTCCGCATCGTCCACCGCCCGGTGGTGTTTCAGAAGCGGCACGCCCAGGTGCTTGGCAACGGTATCCAGCTTGAACCGGGAAAGGTTCGGCAGCAGGAAACGGGACAGATTCAGGGTGTCGACCGATGTGAACGGATATTCATATCCCTGCTCTTCCGCATTTTTCTTAATGAACGAGCAGTCAAAATCCGCGTTATGAGCGACAAGCACCGCATCTTTGCAGAACTCCAGAAATTCCGGCAGCACTTCGCCGATATCCGGCTGCCCTATAAGCATGGAATCGTTGATGCCGGTCAGCTGCTCGATGCGCAGGGGCACCGGGATGTGCGGGTCAATGAGCTTTGAAAATCTCCCGGTGATCTTTCCTTCGCTGATCTTCACCGCACCGATCTCGATGATTTTCGAATATTCGGGTGAAAATCCGGTGGTCTCGATATCGAACACCACGAATTCCCGGTCGAACGAACGCGTATCGGAGCCCTTTACGATTTTCTGCAGATCGTCTACCAGATAGATTTCACACCCGTAGACCACCTTGAACGGGACTTCGACTTTTTTCAGCTCCGCATCGTCGATTCCCGGATGGGAATTCTTATAATCGGAGCGGTATTTTTTACAGACGTCGCCGTAGGCCCTGGCCGCGATCGGGAAGGACTGTACGACGCCGTGATCGGTAATGGCAATGGCGGGATGGCCCATTGCATAAGCGGTCTTTATGAGTTCCGCAGCGTCCGAAACGCCGTCCATGTTGCTCATCTTGGTATGGCAGTGGAGCTCGGTGCGCTTCCGGTCGGCATTGTCCGTTCGCACGGTACGGAGCGACGGGATCTGCGCCAGCTCGTAAACAGAAGCGATATTGATGTCTTTCTCGTAATTATCGTATGCGACCCTGCCGCGGAGCTTCACGGTATTTCCTTTTTTCAGAACACCCTTATACTGCTCCGCTTCCTCGGGCGTAAAGAAGAATTTCACGTTGATCGTATCCCCGAAATCGGTCACGGATACCGCATAAAGCAGCTTCTCATTGCGAAGCTCCCTGACGTCCAAAGCAATGATCTCGCCTCTGATCACGACTCTTCCGCTGTTCTCATCCAGTTCGGAGATCGGGACCGCTTCGTCCGCGATCGCTTCGGTGAGTATGGAAGCACCGGCTTGCTTTCCCCTGCCTTTTCTGCCGCGTCCCTTCGCGGATTTTCCGTTCTTCTCCGGTGCCGCCGGTTCCTTTCCGGCAGCTGTTCCGGCTTCTTCCGTATCTTCTTTTCCGGCTTCTTCTGTATCTCCCTTTGCGTATTCTTTTCCGTACTCTTCCCCGTATGTTTTCCCAGGTTCCTCCGCGTATTCACTGCCGGATTGTTTCCGGGGGCCGTATTCAGCGTACAGACAGGCATCATAAACGAGTTCTTCATCCTCTCCTTCCGTCTGTACGTCTTCCTTCGCAAGCATGGTAGCGATCTGAACGTCATATCCGCCGCGGACATTGATGACCTCCCTGAGATATTCCTCCAGTTCTTCCGAATACTCCTCGGAGATCATATTGTCGGGGAGGCCGATGGTAAGACGGGAAGATCCGTTCATCTCTCTTGCACTGTTAACATAGAGCTGCTTCATGAGCGGGCTCATGCCTGCCAGTTCGTATTCGATACTGGGCCGGTAAGCGTCCAGATAGGAAAGGACGTTGTACTGACTGGAAAGATTGAAATTTTCTCTGATCCGGACCCGGAATCCGAAATCCGGAAAGAGCTGTCTCTTAATCTCGCGCTCCAGTCTGTAAAGATGTTTTTTGTGAATCCACTGATGCGACTGGACATAGATATACAGGCAGTTCTCGCTTTTTACGAGATCCGCCTTTCTGACCTTTAAAATATTGGTGATCTGTTTTGTATCGTCATCTATGACGAGCCCCGGAAAGGCCGCGTCAAAATCAACATAGTCCGCCATTTTATTTCCAGTGATCCAGTTCTTCCTTTAATGCTGCAAGCAGCTCATTTTCAGGCACTTTTCTCACGACCTCGCCTTTTTTGATCAGCAGGCCGACGCCTTTTCCGCCGGCAATCCCGAGATCTGCCTCGCGTGCCTCGCCGGGGCCGTTCACGACGCAGCCCATCACGGCGACTTTTATGTCATACGGATACGCCAGCACCATTTCGCTTACACGCTCCGCCAGTCCGATCAGATCGATCTCGGTTCGCCCGCAGGTAGGACAGGATACGACCTCGATCCCGCCTTTTCTGATCCCGAGGTTCCGGAGGATCTCGAACGCAGTCCGGATCTCCAGCAGCGGGTCGCCGGTCAGGGAAACGCGGATCGTATCACCGATGCCCTGTGAGAGAATCAGCGCCAGTCCGACCGCAGACTTGATATTCCCCGAATAGACCGTACCGGCCTCGGTAATGCCCACATGCAGCGGATGATCGGTCTTCTCCGCGATCAGCTCATGGGCTTTTACGCACATCATGACATCCGAAGACTTGATGCTGATGACCAGATTGTCATACCCCAGGTCTTCGATGATACGGACCTTGTCGAGCGCGCTCTCCACGAGTCCTTCCGCCGTCACGCGTCCGTATTTTTCCAGTATTTCTTTCTCAAGGGAGCCGCTGTTCACGCCGACGCGGATCGGGATGTTCCTCTCCCGCGCGCAGTCCGTTACGGCTTTGATCCGGTCCATTCCCCCGATATTCCCGGGGTTGATGCGGATCTTGTCCGCACCGTTCTCCATGGACGCTATCGCAAGGCGGTAGTCAAAATGGATATCGGCCACGAGCGGAATGGATATCTCTTTTTTGATCTCCGAAACAGCTTCTGCCGCTGCCATGTCGGGCACTGCGCAGCGGATGATGTCGCATCCCGCCGCCTCAAGGGCGCGGATCTGGGATACGGTCGCCTTTACGTCATCTGTCTTCGTATTGGTCATCGACTGGATCAGGATGGGAGCTGCGCCGCCTATGACGCGGTCTCCGATCCGGACCTCTCTTGCGATCCTGCGGTTCATACTTTCACCTCTCGCGGGACAGATCCGGTCTGTTCCGGATCTGCTTTTACATATGTCAGGAATTCGTATACAAGTGCATTTTGTTCCGGTGCATCGTATTCATGTACTTCGTGTTCAGGTGCTTCCTGTTCCGGCACTTCGTATTTTCTGAGACCGCCCCGTTCCGCGATCGTCCATCTGCAGTCAGCATCCAGATCCGGAAAAAACGCGTCGGCCGGGAACTCCTTATACATTTTCGTGATATAACATTTGCTGCAGAACGGAACGAGCATTTGATAGACCGAAGCTCCGCCTATGACAAATATTGTATCACCCGGGATGTCCTTTATCCGGTCCATCAGTTCTTCTATCGAATGAACGATCACGGCGCCTTCGGCCCCGTATGTCTCATCTCTCGTCAGAACAATATTCGTCCTGTTCTTCAGCGGTCTTCCGCCGGGAAAACTCTCCAGGGTCTTCCTTCCCATCACCACCGTATGGCCGGACGTG